>Ga0308161_1004442_pt1 | contig 12844 bp, 8 predicted proteins | sample PhyFR2_FD_201034 | JGI IMG/M metagenome (GOLD analysis project Ga0308161, IMG submission 201034) | Phyllosphere microbial communities from UC Gill Tract Community Farm, Albany, California, United States - DLSLF.R2 | ecosystem: Host-associated > Plants > Phyllosphere > Unclassified | place: USA...
CGATTTTGAACACGCCGTTCTCATCGGGGTTTTCAATGTGGTCGACGCCGCTGAAGCACTTGTGGTCCCAGATAAACTGCGAATACTGCCCGGCGCGCACCGGGAAGGTGAAGCGGGTCCAGGCTTCGACCTCAATCACTTCCTCGTCGATCTCCTCACGGTTATCCGGGTTGACGCGGTTAACCTGAATGCGCTCTTTCTCGTCGGCACCCATTTTGTGGTTGAGCACCACGTCAAGGATCACGCCAACGCCGTTAGCCTTTAGCGCCTCCACTGCTGCCAGCAGCTGCTGCTTATCGCCGTATTTGGTGGCGCGTGAGCCTTTCTGCTCAAATTCGCCAAGGTCAAACAGGTCATAGCTATCGTAACCGACCGAATAGCCGCCGGATTCACCCTTATAAACCGGCGGTAGCCAGACGTCGCTGATGCCAATTTCAGCCAGCCATGCGGCACGTTCGGCCGCTTCCGGCCACAGTTTGCCGCCTGTGGGGTAGTACCAGTGAAAGAACTGCAAAAGGGTGGGATTGTGCATATCCGTGCTCCATTTTTCGCCAGACGGGAAAATGAAGTATGGAGTAAGCGCAGCGAAAGGGTGGGCCAGGACGAAATTAATTATTCCGCGCTGGCCCCGGAAAGGTGTTGTATAAAGTCATACTGAGTAAACGTGAGGTTTATCCGTTCGATCCGGTAGGGAACAGCACCACGCCGGCGACATTGGTATAGGCACGATTGACGGACTTCTGGCGGCCGGCCTGCTGGATCAGCAAGGAGATTTCATCCTGGCGTGACTTCAGCAGCTTTTTGACTTCGGCTTCATTATCAAGAATGTGGCGCAGTATCGGGCGCAGCTGCTCCTGAGTACGAGCCGGAACCGGCTCATTCTGCGTAGCCTTAGCCAGCTTTTCCACGGCGCTGAGGTAGTCAACTTCCATATCGATCAGGTCGTCCCACTGGCCTTCACCCGCAAGACGCAGCATCGACTGGCTGTGGGTCAAAATTTCCTGATATATCGCGAGCAGATGTGGGGCAATGTTCATTTATACAGAGTCCTAAACCAGAGCGGTTGTGCCGGAAACCTCTTTCCAGGCATCGGCGATATTGCGCAACAGCGCTTCAACTTCTTCAATTCCGTCGGCATCGTTATCGATATTCGCGCGCAGCAGGCGGTGCACCATATAGCGGTACAAACCCAGCAGATTTTGCGTTAACTCGTCTTCAGAGGACTCATCCAGACCCTGCTTCAGACCGTTGTCGATAATGTTAATGGCTTTGGAGAGCGACTCCCCTTTTTTAACCGTATTGCCGTCCTGCAAAAACAGGCGTGCGCGAACCAGGGCGCTGAGCGCCCCGTCGAACAGTAGAGTGATCAGCTGGTCATTGCTGGCACTCATCACTGCACTTTCCACGCCGACTTTTGCATAGGCCTGGGTACCGCTTGCGCTATACATTATGGCTCCTTACTTGGTTGTACTGCTTGAAGTCTCAAACTGCGACGTCAGATAGCTACTGGTGTTGTTGAGCTTGCTGATCGTCACGTCCAGCGCGGTGAACTGGGTTTTTAAGCGCGCAATAGTGGCATCGATATTGTCGCTGACCTTGTTGTACTGTTGGGTCAGATTGTTCAACGTTTTGCTGACGCCGTCGGTGGCCGCCTGCACCATGCCGGTGCTGGAGAGCCAGCTGGTCAGGTTGTTAGAGAGCTTAGTCGCGATGCCGGTGGTTTTACCGTCGCCAACGATCATTGCCTTAATGCCGTCCGGGTCTTTTGCCAGGGCCGCATCCAGTTTAGTCTGGTCGGTATTCAGCTTGCCGCTGGTTGGATCGGTCGTAATGCCAATCTGTGACAGGGTTTTGTAAGTCGAGGTGCTGCTGGTATTGGTCAGCATATCTTTCATCTGCGACTGTATGGTACGCAGAGTGCTGTCGCCCAGCAGTGCACCATTGGTGGTGTCCTGCGCATCTGTCCCGGCATCCACTTTGGTGTATTTGGTCAGAGAAGCAAAGGCATCCTGCAGGGTGTTATAGGCTGTCACCCAGGCGGCAATCGTGCTGGACGCGCTGCTGGTATCTTTAGTCACGGTCAGCGTCTGGGTGCCGGTGGTTTCCCCGCTCAGGTTCAGCGTGATCCCTTCCAGCGCATCGCTGATAGTGTTGCTGCTGTTCTCAATCTCGACATTGTTGACTGACAGCTTGGCATTCTGCGCCGCAATGCTTTGCGTCATATTACTGCTGCTGGTGCCGTCATAATTGAGCATGCTTTGCAGCGCGCTGTCACCGCTGACGCTGATCGTGGCCGCATTGTCTACGCCGGTTTCGTTCGACGTCATGGAGAGACGATAGCTGCCATCGCCCGTTTTAATAATGCTGGCGGTGACGCCGGCATCGGCTTTATTGATCGCATCACGAATGCCGGTCAGCGAAGAGTTCGCGGCGCTTACCGTCACGTCTACTGCTTTATCACTGCCCGCCAGCTTAATTGAGATAGTGCTGTCAGCCGTCGCCAGCGCGGTGCTGTTACTGCTTTGGGTCGCCGAGGTCAGCGTCTGGGCTGACGCCAGCTGGGTGACGGCAATAGTATATTTACCTGCCACCGCACCCGTGGTGCCGCTGGCGCTGAAGGCGGTAGAGCTGCTGACGGTTTTGCTGGCGCTGAACAGCTTGGCGTCATTCAGCTTGGTGTTTGCCGTCTGAAAGGTGGTCAGCGCGCTTTTCATGGTGCTATAGGCGCTCAGCTTTGCGGTGTAAGCGGTCTGCTGTGTTGAGATCGGCTTTAGCGCAGCTTTTTCTGCCGTCTGCATGCTGTCGAGAATCGAGCTTAAATCCAGGCCGGAGCCGATACCCAGGGTAGAGATGCTAGCCATGATATTTCCTTTATAGAGTCAACACGGAGAGTGAATACCGTGGTTATCGGCCATTGATGCACAAAGTTTACGATTAATTATCCGGCGGCAATAAAACGAATAGCGGTAATAAAGAGGGGTATTTCAGCGAGTAGGGGGAAGTGAAAAAAAATCGGCGCGGAACTAAAAAAATTCTAAAGGTTACCGTGGGGCAGACGATAACAACTTTGACGGCGATGAAGCCGGGGGGCAAACAAGCCCAACCACTTAACCCGAAATGATTTAACAGGAAACTTTATCATGGCACAAGTAATCAATACCAACAGCCTCTCGCTGATCACTCAGAACAACATCAACAAAAACCAGAATGCTCTGTCTACCTCTATCGAGCGCCTGTCTTCTGGCCTGCGTATCAACAGCGCGAAAGATGACGCTGCTGGCCAGGCGATTGCTAACCGCTTCACCTCTAACATCAAGGGCCTGACTCAGGCTGCGCGTAACGCTAACGACGGTATCTCAGTTGCACAGACTACTGAAGGCGCACTGTCAGAAATCAACAACAACTTACAGCGCGTTCGTGAACTGACCGTTCAGGCTTCTACCGGTACTAACTCATCTTCAGACCTGTCTTCCATCCAGGACGAAATCAAATCCCGCCTGTCTGAAATTGACCGTGTATCGGGCCAGACTCAGTTCAACGGCGTAAACGTTCTGGCTAAAGACGGCAAAATGTCTATCCAGGTTGGCGCCAACGATGGCGAAACTATCGATATCGACCTGAAGAAAATCGACTCTAAGACTCTGGGTCTGGACAGCTTCAACGTGAACGGTCCTAAAGGTGCAATGACAGAAATGTCAGGAACTGCAGCCTTTAAAGCTTACTTCGGTGAGACCACTCAGGTGTCAGGTGCAACTGTTTCTGAGAAATCAGCTGGTGACCTCGCTACTCGTCTGGGTGTAGCTTCAGGAAGTGTTTCTGTTGAAGGTGCTAAGATCTATAAAGATGAAAATGGCAACGTATTTGCAAAAGTTACTGTAACCGCATCTGGTGCTGCTGAAGTTAACAATCTGAAGAATAATGGTATCGAAAGCACCAGCGGTACTGCTCAGTCCTTCTACATTGCACTTGATCCGCAGGCGGCAGATGTCACTACACCGACAACAGCCAAATTTACAATCGATACCTCTAATTTTGACCCTTCATCACTGACTAAGGGTTCTTCCACTAACCCGTTGGCCAAACTGGATGAAGCGATTGCATCTGTGGATAAATTCCGTTCATCTCTGGGTGCCATTCAGAACCGTCTGGGTTCTGCGGTAACCAACCTGAACAACACTACCACTAACCTGTCTGAAGCACAGTCACGCATTCAGGATGCTGACTACGCGGTTGAAGTATCAAACCTGTCTAAAGCGCAGATTGTACAGCAGGCGGGTAACTCTGTGTTGGCTAAATCTAACCAGGTTCCACAGCAGGTTCTCTCTCTGCTGCAGGGCTAATAACCTAATAAGACTAAATATTAACCCCGCCCTTGCGGGGTTTTTTTCATCTATATGATTTATATCTTGTAAGTACACTTAGCCCTCAAACTCCGACAGGCACAATCCAGTCTGAATCTGCAAGATATCTTCATTTAATGTTATCTGCTAATTGTCTGATCTATTTACATTGTTGACATTGACAATTTGAAAATTCCAAATCTCTAGAATCCTCACTCAAAGATTTTTAAGATATTGTAATTATTGGTTTTATGCTAATCCAATTAGCATTGCTGCTTAAGTCAGTTACCGACTCTACTGGGTATGAATGTGCGATCTCCACTCTTCAAGTGATTCCTTCCGTAAAAACGTATCCCGTTGTTTTAACTAATGAAAAATACTATGTACAGGCATTACAGTCGATCTGCTAACTAATTTTGAAGTATAAAACTACTTCCAGAGTGGCTAAAGTGACATTTGTAGTCGACTAATGAGGGTAATTAAACCCAAATTGAGGCCTTAATCAACCCATTGTGTGACTGATAGGATCGTAAAATCTTAGTATTATTGATCTATTGGTGAAATCGTTCATGGCGAAAGGTGAGAGAGTTTGGAAACGCTCAGTTGAAATTAATTATCAGTCAACACAGGCGTTTTTTGATGCGCGTGGGAATGGAAAATATGAAAATCCATTAAGTGCAACAATGTATCAAGATCACGAGCCTGAGCTCGTGGCTAAAAGGGACTTAGCAGAGAAAAAGGTAGTGACTTCATTACTTCCTCTGCATCAGATTAAAAAAGTGTTCGACATGGGATGCGGTATCGGAAGATGGGCTGGATTTTTTTGTAACACGCCACTTGCGGCAAGCTATCTGGGGATTGATTTTTCATCGTCACTTATTCAGCAGGCACATCGTCTTGCAGTTGAAAAAGACTGGAAAAATGCAAAATTTCAGATTATGTCTGTAACAGAAGTAAATAATGCAGAGCTTTCGTTATCTCCACCTTACGACTTTATAATGATTTCTGGCGTCCTAATATATCTTAATGATACTGACTGCTTAAAAGTTTTAAAAACAGCATTGAGCCTTTGTGCCCCAAATGGAATCGTCTATCTTAGAGAACCTTTAGCTAAAGAGACAAGATTAACATTGCAGGATGTATATTCAGAGGAATTAAAAAACACTTATTCAGCAATATATCGAACAGAAATAGAGATGGCTGAACTTATCGGGAAAGTGTTTGATGAGAAAAAATTTATATCTCATGGTTGGCAAGAGCTTTTTATAGATGAATTAGAAAAAAGAAAAGAAACCCGGCAGTATTTTGCTGTGCTAAAAAGGTGGGCTTGAAATGAAAACAGCCTATTGCTTTGACCTTGATGGAACCTTAACTAGGCAGGAATTATTGCCTTTGATTGCTGCATCTATTGGACTGGATGATGAAATATCAGTATTAACACAGGCTACCATTGCCGGAATTCTTCCTTTCGAAAAATCTTTTAAGTTGCGAGTGCGTCTTCTTAAAGAAGCTAAAATCGAATTAATCCATAGAATTCTGGAAACTCAGGTTGATTTTCGGCACAACATTCTTGAGTTTATACAAAAAAACCGGAGCAATTGCTTCGTGGTGACCGGGAACCTTGACGTTTGGGTTAAACCTTTATTAAATAAATTAGGTGTTGAAAGCTTTACATCATTAGCGTCATTGGATCAGGAAGGGCGTCTGAACGGAGTTAGTCATATTCTTAATAAATCAGATGCAGTCAAAAGCTTGAGGAAAAGATTTGACAGGATTGTAACGATCGGGGAAGGAATGAACGATGTACCCATGTTTGAAGTAGCTGACTGGCGAATTGCATTTGGGGCTACTCATGAACCTAACGGCACGTTATGTAAACTAAGCGACTTTATTGTTTATGATGAGGGTTCCTTATGTCGTCTGTTAAAAATGCTGTAATAAGTGCTGCAGGTATAGGTTCTCGCCTTGGATTGAACCTTCCGAAATGTTTGATTGAGATAGCAGGTAAAAGTCTACTTCAATACCATTTTGAAAGGCTAACTGATATTGAAAATGTCTGGCTTGTGGTTGGTTTCCAGGAAGAAGCTGTAATCAATGAAGCAAAAAAAATCCGCCCCGATTGCATTATTGTTCGTAACCCAGACTACATGAACACAAACACCTTGCAAAGTATATGGCGTGTTGCTCGTCATTTGAAAGAAAAGTTTTTGATAATAGATGCAGATACTTTAATACAAAATGAAAGTTTTGAAGATTTCATTTCTAAAGCTAAAGGCTCAAATCATCTCATTGGGGTATCATCTTGGACGACCCATGATGGAGTCCGGACTAATCTTGATAAAGAAGAGGGGCAGGTAATTTCTTTTACTCGTGAATTAATTTCAGATTATGAATGGACGGGCATAGCTATTGTTAGTCCATTCATGATTATTAATGAGAAGAAATATGTTTATGAAGCTTTAGAAAATTTCCTTCCTATTTCATCTTTTAAAATTAATGCGTTTGATATCGATACCATTGAAGATCTTGATATGGCTAAGAAAGTTATGACATTAGGTTGGAAATAAAAATGAAAAATTCTCATCATGAATTGAATGCAAAGCCGGCTTTTGGTGTTGTGGGTTTAACAGATACCCATGATTCGACGGCTAAAATAAATTTTGGAATGGCCAAAAAAAAAGATAAGATTGTTATATTTGGTTCAAATTATGGTGACGAGGTTATTGAAAGTGCCACTGAGTTCAAAAATGTTATGGTGCTCGATAGTCGTATTCCCTGCCTGAATCATGCCAAATTGAAAACCGATCTAAAAGGATTGCAAAATATAGATTTTTTCAATCAACATTTTATGGATTTTCAAAGCTCTGAAGTATTTGATTGTATTTTGTTAGCATCATGTTTAAATGATTATCAGGATGAATTTTCTCAGCTAAAAGGGTTGTTAAAAGCCGCTACACTATTGGCGCCTGGTGGTTTATTAATGATGGTTGTTCCCGTTAAGGAACAGGGATTATATATATCTTTAGCTCTGCGATTGGGATTTTCACAATGTTCTGAGTTAGGCGAATATAATAATGTAAATACAAAAAACATTTGTCTCACTTTTAATCTAGACGCTTTTTCCACATCAAAAGAAATTAATAGTACACTTAAGGTTGCTGGATTTGGCAGTATGCATTTTCATTTCCGCTCTCTTAAACCATTGGTTAAACTATTTAAAAATCATTTAGTTACCCTTTCTAAAGAAGAGGTGATTTCATGGCGCCCTGATGTTATTGTAGTTGCCGATGGGTGGTCAGTTGAATACTGGCGCGATTATTGTGATGCGAATAATGTTTTGCTGATAGGCATGCGTCACGGATCAGTTACTCGATATGGATTTGCCGAAAGCCAATACAACTACGCAGATTATATGTGTGGAAGCCCATGGGATATTGAAGATACATTGTTATCAAAAGTTCAACCACGGAAGGGATTTTTAATTACTGGGAATTCATGGGTCGATGAAGTTTTCAAAATTGAAAAATCTATTCTGAACAAAAATAATCCCACTATTCTCTTTGCTCCAACCTATAATCCAGAAATAAGTTCTGCTGTTTACTTTGGTGAGCGTGTTGTTTCTCTAATACGCAGCGTATACCCCTCTTCGAAAATTATTATAAAACCTCACCCAGCAATTGTTGAGCATGAACATGGATTTGTGGTAGATAAAAATATTTTCCGTGAACTTATGTCAATATGGCGTCAACAAAGTATTGACGATCCCTTGGTAGAATTGATTGATAATCCTGAAGCTAGCATTGCTGAAAGTTTTGCACAAGCAGATATTCTCTTGGCTGATGCTTCCTCCTTGATTTATGAGTTTATGGTGCTAGATAGACCTATTATCCTTTATTCTACAGAGAAGAAAGTTGAACACTGGGAGTATAACCCAGACGCGCCAGGCAATGCATGGCGTGATATAGGATTAGAATTTAATGAAGATCAACAGTGTGTTGAATATTTGCGCAATGCATTCTCACTTCACGATAAGTACTGTCGAGTTGCACAATATGCACGTACTCAGTTTCTTCATGGGATTTACCAAGACGGTGAATCAACCAATCGTGTAGCTAATGCGATAATAAATCAATCCAAACTTGAAATACTAGTTTATGGGGATTCAACCACTTGGGAAGAAAGGGTTGCTATAGCTGAAAAATTGTGTCAGACATTCGCGTTTAGTCGTATTTCTATTTTGAATGATGTTGCCTTTAATATTGAGAATTTTTCAACTTATTGTGACTGGAGAAAATGGTCTCTTTCCTTGAATCCCTCTTGTTCTAGGCATCAAGATGTTTTATTGGTGAATGCCGATCATGGACTAATACCTTCCAGCGCCCATCAGGTCACAAAGGGGCGTCGGGATCTGGCTCGGAATGAACTCCATAGCCTCGTTATCAGATCAAAAGGAAGTTGTGCTTTAGCGCTAATATCATCTGCAAACCTGACATCTTTCATTGCTTGCTCGTTACATGAAGAGGATGAGCGAGAAAAAGATTGGCCAAAAGAAGAGCTAAATATTACCCTTGGGAAAGGGATAGTACGTAACCCTGGAAAATCACTTTTTTTTGTAAGTGATGTAGCGGAATTAGAAGTAAATTCCGCAATAACTGGTGTAAAACCCAAAAAAAATCACATCCAATTACATATTAGTCTTCTTGAAAAAAGTAAGTATAATAAATTCCCCCTGAAAACTAAAATCTTTGTAAATGGTGAACTATTAAAAGAGGTTACGTTTGATGGTGTCAATGACCAAATCCTGACCATTCCATTTATTGTAGGGTTAGACAATAGGTCGGTAATTAAATTAGTAAGTGATGCCAGGGCTGAAGGCATGTTAGGTGTTATTGATAATATTTCCTTCATCATGCGAACATCATACATAGACATCGATTCTGTTATTAAAATAGACAATGGTATCAGTGCGTGGTTGAATAAAAGAAAATTGAATGCTGCTCAGGAGGAATTCGTAAAAAAATATAGAGAAAGCATGTCGATCGTAACCACTAATGTTTTATGTCTTGTTATAAACAATGGGCATGAGCGAAAGTTACAAAATACACTAAATAACCTCAATGACATCAACGGTTCAGGTGTAAATATTAACCTTTCTCCTGTCGTTATAAATAGTATCATTGAACCCGTTAATGGATCAGTTTATGAGCATTGTGCATCAGGTCTTAGTGAACTGACGCTTAATCTTAATCAAGAGATTTCTTCCAGTACCTGTGACTGGTTTATCCTGCTTAAAGCGGGGGAAACCTTTACGCAAAGTGGTTCAATCGTAGCAAGTCTACAATTACCATTGGCCAAAAATTGTGCTGCTATTTATACCGATTCATTATTCGAAAGTGATGATGGAATAAGTAGCGTCGTACTCCACCCTGACTTTAATCTCGATTTGATTTTGAGCTTACCTTCTGTCATGACGGAAAACTGGATTTTCAATCGTGAAACATTCATTCAGCTTGGTGGTTTCAGTTCAGATTACCCTCGTGCAACAGAATTTGAGTACATAACACGAATCATAGAAGAGAGAGGTATTGGTGTTATTGGTCATTTAAATGAACCTGCAATCCTCAGGGAACCTTTCAAATTAAGCTATGTTGAAGATCAAAAACTTGTTATTGAAAAGCATCTTAGAAATAGGGGTTATGTAAACGCCGAAGTTACTTCGGAAATTATAGGCGTATGGCGGTTAAAATATAATGTTGATTATGAACCACTTGTTTCAATAATCATACCTACTAAAGATCAACTTCCATTGTTAGTAGCTTGTGTTACTACTATTTTGGAAAAGTCATCGTATCATAATTACGAAATTCTGATTGTTGATAATAACAGCGAGCTGAATGAAACAAAAACATGGTTAGATGGTATAGCACAGGTTGACCCAGAAAGGATTCGCGTTATTTCTTACCCTTATCCTTTTAATTATTCAGCAATGAACAATATGGCTGCACGCGAAGCTAAAGGGGAATACCTGGTTCTGTTGAATAATGATACGGCTATCATTCAAAATGAGTGGTTGAACAATATGCTTAACCATGCATTACGTCCAGAAGTGGGGATAGTGGGTGCCAAACTTTACTACCCCAACAGTTGTATTCAACACGCTGGAGTGGTCCTTGGGTTGCGTGGGCCTGCAGACCATCCATTTATTGGAAAAAATAATGATGATCGCGGTTATCTTTACAGGTTAGTTGCCGATCAAAACTATACCGCTGTCACTGCTGCCTGTTTGATGGTGCGTAAAGAGGTATATGATGCTGTAGGCGGTCTGGATGAAGAAAACTTCAAAGTTTCTTACAATGATATCGATTTCTGTCTTAAAGTACGTGAAGCGGGCTACATGACTGTGTGGACACCTTATGCCAAAGTGATGCATGAAGGGAGTGTCAGTCAAAGCAAAATAGATTTAACAAAACAGCATGAAAAGATTATACGTTTCCAGAACGAACAGGATGCAATGTATAAAAAATGGTCGCCACTTATTGCTAACGATCCTGCTTATAATTCCAGCCTGACTAAAAATGGAGAAGGCTTCGAGCTAATTGAAAACAGTACGTTAACTTGGCAGCCAGTTTTTTGGAAACCAGCACCAAACGTTCTCGCCCATATGGCAGATGAAAATGGATGCGGAAATTATCGTATTATAAAACCATTTGAAGCAATGCAGCATTCTGGTTTGATTCAGGGTACGCTTTCAAATTTACTTCTTAGTTACCCTCAACTAATGCAGTTAGAAACTGATAGTATTGTTTTTCAGCGAGAGATTTCACCTGAGTTTCATGAATGGATACGTAGGGCGTCAAAATTCTTATCGGTATTCAAAGTTTATGAATTGGATGATTATTTGCCAAATGTGCCGATTAAAAATATGCATCGTGCGCATATGCCAAAGGATATTTTGAAGTCTTTAAGAAAGAGTTTATCATTAGTTGATAGATTTGTTGTTTCTACGGCAGCTTTAGCCAACCGTTTTGATGGTCTACACAATGATATTCAAATTTCTGAAAATCGTTTACCTGTGAAAGAGTGGGGTAACTTAATCAGTCTTCGTGGACAAGGAAGAAAGCCGAGAGTAGGTTGGGCTGGTGGGTCAAGCCATACTGGAGATTTGGAAATGATTTACGATGTTATTCGTGCGTTAAGCGATCGGGTAGAATGGGTTTTCATGGGGATGTGCCCGCCTAAACTCCGTCCTTACTTATACGAATATCACCACGGTGTTGACTTCGCAAGCTATCCAGAGAAATTGGCAAGTCTTAACCTCGATCTAGCTCTTGCCCCGGTTGAAGACAATGAATTTAACCGATGCAAAAGTAATTTACGGCTTTTGGAATATGGTGCTTGCGGCTATCCGGTCATTTGCAGTGATGTTGAGTGCTATCGGAATGACTTACCAGTCACTCGCGTCAAAAATCGTTACAAGGATTGGATCGAAGCTATTGAAATGCATCTTGCTGATCCAAGCACGTCTCTGAAAACAGGTGATGCCTTAAGAAAAGTTGTGCTTGAACATTGGATGTTAAAAGGTGAGCCTTTGAAGCGCTGGAGTGAACTTTGGTTGCCATAATATTTTAATACTAATCAATTTCTAAACGCTCCTGTCCGCAGGAGCGTTGTGCATTAATAATGTTCTATGAACTATTATTCTAATTGGGTTTCTATCTTCTGGTGATTTTCAGAGGGTGTTTTTTGGTAATTAATCAATGCCAATATCAATCGTTGAAATTATATCTATTGGTTTATTTTAATCCGAGTTTAAGTTTTTGATAACTAATACTAAGCGTTTTCCTGAGGTTTTTTTTAAGTTTCGAGGGCGTGGTGACTATTTTAATGAAACTGTAATTTTGCATTTTTTAGATTTGTGAAGTGAGGTTGTTAGAATTATATTTTGCTAATCTCTTCAAGTAATTATCATAACTATCCGGTGCTTTATCACAAGTCCATCTTTTTTTATCTTGCTTTGTTGAAAGTGTTGCATGGTCACGGTTAATCAATGGTGAGGTCTATAGCGTAAAGAACCATTGCACCCTAACATCATGCCCTGCAGAGGCCCTTTGGTCGTCTAGTTTTAAAGAATGAATAAAAACGAGTTATCTCGTGATTTCAGGGAGAGGATTTACGTTAGCGTCCATTTTACATGGTTCCTAGTTCAGGAGAATGAAAGTCTTACAGTCCATCAAGGCATGGACGTCTAATTCCTCTTTACCCGGCGTCAAACGATTAAATTACAGAATTTTAACCTGCTGCCGATAACTACAACCAATGTCACTTTGCGAGTTGTCCTGTAGATGATTAACACGCATTAATTTCATGGGGTTCAACAATGCGCTTCAATTATGACTTGTTACCCGGGGAACTGCTGCCGTTTGAGGAGATAAACGACCGCTACAGCAAAAAGTACCCTGACGATAAATCGTTGACTACCCGGGGGTTGCTTAGCCCGTCGACCT
>Ga0308161_1004443_pt1 | contig 12843 bp, 12 predicted proteins | sample PhyFR2_FD_201034 | JGI IMG/M metagenome (GOLD analysis project Ga0308161, IMG submission 201034) | Phyllosphere microbial communities from UC Gill Tract Community Farm, Albany, California, United States - DLSLF.R2 | ecosystem: Host-associated > Plants > Phyllosphere > Unclassified | place: USA...
TTGCTGAATTTCCCCTGCGCTCTGGCAGGGGAAATTTAACCGGTTAACAACCCGCCAGAATCTCCTCAATGCCGGGTTTCAGCAGTTCGCCCCGCCATCCGGTGAGTAACTCCGGCTGACGTCCCTGCGGCTTCAGGCCCCAGTGCTGACTTAATACCTGATTAATCTGACGTCGTGACGCCAGTAGCTCCTGACTGAATCCACTCTGCTCGCTCACCTGCTGCACCAGCGCTTTCATCGCTTTAAACACCGGCTTGTAGTGCGGATGGTCAATCAGATTGCCCAGCGGAGCCGGCAGCTCGCTCTCATCCAGCGCCTCAGCTTCTGCTACCAGCGCCACCAGCGCTTTGCCGTGGAAACGAATTTCGTGGCCTGACAGCCCCAGATGATCCAGCTCGCCCAGTGAGCCAGGCATAAAGCGCGCTACTTTCCACAGGTGCTCTTCGCGCACCACAAAGTTAACGGCCATATCTTTTTCACGCGCCAGCTTCAGACGCCAGGCCGCCAGTCGCTGCAGCGCCGCCAGCTGACGCGGACGCAACTGCCAGGCATTGGTAATATCCCGCCAGGCTTCATCCGGCGACAGGCTATCCAGACGACGCTGACACAGGTTATCGCACTCACTGAGGGCCGCCGCCATGTTGCCGGCCTCTTCCGTATTGATCATCAGCTGACGGGCAATCGGCAGCAGATAGTGAACGTCCGCCGCCGCATACTCGCACTGACGCTGGGTCAGAGGGCGCGCCAGCCAGTCCGTGCGTGATTCACTTTTATCGAGTTCGACCTGAGTGAAATGTGCCACCATTGAGGCAAATCCCCAGGAGAGCGGCTGGCCAGAAAATGCCGCCAGAATCTGGGTATCGATCATGGGCTGAGGCAGCACGCCGAAACGGTGCAGGAAGACTTCCAGATCTTCACCACCGGCATGCAGGAATTTGGTGACGCTGGTGTCAGTCAGCAAGGCAATAAAGGGTGACCAGTCACGGATATTCAGCGGGTCAATCAGCACCAGTTGCTGATCGTCGAACAGCTGGATCAGGCCAAGCTGAGGGTAGTAAGTGCGGGTGCGGACAAATTCGGTATCCAGGGCCACCGCCGCGTGCTGGCGCGCTTTCTGACACACGTCTGCCAGTTGATCATCCTGGTCGATAAGGGAATAGTTCACGTCTGATTTCCACCGCAGCCAACAACGCGCGGCGCTCCATGTTAAAAACAATAAAAACGCCGGACATGCCGGCGTTCAACCTCAATTTCTGCCCGGATTCAGCTCGCGCCGGGTTTCGCCTCGTCGCGCAGCTCACGCCGCAGGATCTTGCCGACGTTGGTTTTAGGCAACTCATCACGAAACTCAATGATTTTCGGCACCTTGTAACCGGTCAGCTGACGGCGACAGTGATCGAGCACCTCTTCTTTGGTCAGCGACGCATCTTTTTTCACGATGCAGACTTTTACCGCTTCGCCAGAAAGATCGCTGGGGACACCGATAGCCGCGGCTTCACGCACTTTAGGATGCTGCATCAGCACGTCTTCGATTTCATTCGGATAGACATTAAAACCTGATACCAGAATCATATCTTTTTTGCGGTCAACGATGCGAATAAAGCCTTCCTGGTCAACGGTAACAATATCACCGCTGTGGAGCCAGCCATTTTTCAGCACTTCCGCTGTCGCTTCCGGATGCTGCCAGTAGCCCAGCATCACCTGCGGGCCGCTGATGCAAAGTTCGCCCGGTTCACCCGGCGGGACTTCATTGCCGTCGTCATCCAGAATCCGCACATCGGTCGAGGGCACCGGCAGACCGATACTGCCGGTATGACAGCTGATGTCATAGGGATTGACTGACACCAGCGGAGAACACTCTGTCAGGCCATAGCCTTCCAGCAGATAGTGTCCGGTCAGTTTCTCCCAGCGCTCGGCCACCACTTTCTGCACCGCCATTCCGCCACCGGCGGAAAGACGCAGCGTTGAAAAATCGAGTTTATTAAACTGCTCATCATTGAGTAGCGCGTTAAACAGCGTGTTCACGCCGGTAATGGCGGTAAACGGAAATTTCCCCAGCTCCTTAACAAAGCCAGGGATATCGCGCGGATTAGTGATCAACAGATTCTGACCGCCCAGCTCCAGGAAAAGCAGGCCATTCACTGTTAAGGCGAAGATGTGATAAAGCGGCAGCGCGGTAACGACACACTCTTTACCGTCGCGCAGCACTTTGCCGTAGGTCGCGCGGGTCTGTTCAAGATTCGCCTGCATGTTGCGATGGGTTAGCATCGCCCCTTTGGCTACGCCAGTGGTGCCACCGGTGTATTGCAGGAAGGCGAGATCGTCATTGGAGACCGTCGGGCGTTGATAATTGAGCGTTTCGCCGACTTCCAGTACGTGGCGAAATGAGATTGCCCCCGGCAGATGGTATTTGGGCACCAGCTTCTTCACATACTTAACGACAAAGTTAACCAGCGTCGCTTTTATCGGCGCCAGCTGATCGCCCATCCGGGTCAGGATGACGTGCCGCACAGCAGTTTTCGCCACCACTTTTTCCAGCGTGTGCGCAAAATTCGAGACAATGACAATCGCACTGGCCCCACTGTCATTGAGCTGATGCTGCAGCTCGCGCGGCGTATAGAGCGGATTCACATTGACCACGACCATACCTGCACGCAGCACACCAAACAGGGCCACCGGATACTGCAGTAAATTCGGCATCATCAGTGCCACCCGGTCACCCGCTTTCAGGCCCAGCTGTTGCTGAAGATAGGCGGCAAAAGCGCGGCTCTTCTCTTCCAGCTGACGATAACTCATCTTCTGACCCATGTTCAGGAACGCGGGTTGATCGGCGTAGCGTTTTGCGGCCTGCTCAAACAGATCCACCAGCGAGGTGTAACGATCTGCACTTATTTCGGCAGGCACATCTGCCGGGTAGCGTTTCAGCCAAACCTTATTCAAGGATCCACCCCGATAATTATGTTGTATTTCCATCGCTGCCTCAGCCAATCTGGTTTGTTAACAATATTTTAACTGATTGTACCAGTTTGCCTGTTTTGGCATGTTGAGGTTGCGAAGTGCATCACTAAATTTCGTGCTGATAAAACAGGCAAATAAAAAGCCCGGCAGCGAGCACCGCGACCGGGCTGATACTTAAATGTTTTTTGCACTTACTCGGTCAGAATGGTCTGCACCTCTGCCGGCCCACTGTTCATCATTCCCCAGTAGGGATTCGGGCCCCAGTATCCACCGCGATGGCGGGTCGGACCATACCAGATCCAGGGATCCATCGGCTGGGGTGGCGCTGTCACCTGCTGGGTAAGTCGCCAGCGCTGATAACCGCGCACATCGATGACCGCAAATTTGTAATCTGCCTCGCCAATTTTGCCCTGCTCTGTACCCTTCAGGGTACCCAGCACCGTCACATACTGATTTCTGACATCCACCGGATCAACAAACCCGCGAATATCGGCATAAATCCGACCGACCGAGGCCGCACCCAGACGTGGTCTGGCGCTATCATCCAGCGGCTGTGCAGCAATCTCAAGCCGGGTTTTGCCGTTCAGGTTAGTGACATTCACTACCTTGCCGCCAAAGCGCGATTCCTGCCCAACAAAGAGCGAAGGATTGCTCATGACCCGCAACAGATCCTGCTGCGGCTGAGGTGAGCTGCCCTGCAGCGTGTCAGGAATTGAGACACAACCGGTTAACGCCAGCACACAGGTCAGCAGCAGACCTGAAAGCCCTTTACCACACATTGACGACATAGACGTTCTCCCGTTAGGTAAAGACTTAGACTGGACGCATAACAATAAGTTGCGTGCATTTTACCGGCCAGGTAATTTTTTCCAGGCGACTTCATTACGCAGATAAGTGGGCTCCGCCGTTTCCGGCAGTAGCGTCTTCCCCTGCGCCAGCGCAAGGGTCGCCAGCGGCAGCATATCTTCTGCGGCGGGCAGCGTAACGTCACTGGCGTTCAGGGTTAGCTCGTGTCCCTGCTGCAGGTCAGGATAAGCCTGCCAGCCGGTGCCTGCAGTCATCCATTCGCCGGAGAGCGCCTGCATCCGGGCTAGTGCCGCTTCGGGTGACAGCACGCTTTCGCTGACCTCACCCTGCCAGGCACCCTGTTCATCACGTTGATATTCGGCCCAGTAGACCTCGCCCATCCGCGCATCAATAGCGGCTAATACGCGGGTAGCACCGTGCAGACGCCATGCGCCTTCCGCCAGCGTGGCCAGCGTGGAAACCGCGATCATTGGCAGTGAAGCGCCCAGTGCCAGTCCCTGCGCAATGCCAATGCCAATCCGCACGCCGGTAAAACTGCCAGGGCCGCGACCGAAGGCGAGCGCGTCCAGATCGGTCAGTTCCAGCTGCTGTGCCAGCAGTAGCTCTTCGATCAACGGTAAAATACGCTGGGTATGATCGCGCGGGGCAATTTCGAATCGGGCATCAATCTGTTGCTGATTCAGCAAGGCGGCTGAACAGGCTTCTGTCGCCGTATCCAGCGCTAAAATTCGGGCTGACATGACTACCTCAGAAGAAAGAAAACGGCGCGCATCTTAGCATAAAATTACGCGTCTGGTTTGGGTTGCTGGCGGATAAAGGCGATGGCGCGGGCAATGTCCCGGGTGCGCGGCGTCGGCGGCAGGCTATTGAGAAACAGCGCGCCATAAGGGCGAGAAACCAGACGCTGATCGCAAATGACCAGTACGCCACGATCGTCGGTATCGCGGATTAAACGTCCTACGCCCTGCTTCAGGGTGATCACCGCATCCGGCAGTTGCACATCCGTAAAGGGATCGCCGCCACGAATCCGGCAATCTTCCATTCTGGCTTTTAACAGCGGATCTTCCGGTGAGGTGAACGGCAGTTTATCAATGATCACCAGCGACAGCGCATCGCCCCGCACATCCACGCCTTCCCAGAAACTGCTGGTCGCCACCAGCAGGGCATTGCCCTTGTCGATGAACTGTTTCAGTAGCTGACCCTTGCTGGTTTCACCCTGCACCAGCACGGGCAGCGTCATTGATGCGCGAAATTCCGCGGCCAGTTCACGCATCATCAGGTGCGACGTGCAGAGAAAGAAACAGCGACCTTTATTGGCGTCAATCAGTGGCTTCATCATTGCGGCCAGCTGGCGTGCGCCGCCGGGGCGGTTAGGCTCAGGCAGATTGCGCGGAACGCAGAGCAGCGCCTGCTTCGCAAAATCAAACGGGCTGTTCAGAATCAGGCTTTTTGCTGCATTAACACCCAGCCGTTCGGCGAAGTGTGCCATTTTCTCATCCACCGCCAGGGTAGCTGAGGTGAAGATCCAGGCGGCCTTACGATTATCCATCACTTCACGGAAGCGTTCTGCAACCGAAAGCGGCGTCAGCGCCAGGATAAAGTGACGCGAAGTACATTCATACCAGTAGCTGTAGCCCGGCTCGTTAATCGCCCGCAGCCGTTTTAACCGGCCACGGTAGAGCGCGGCTCGCTCGAAGGCGGCATCCAGCAGGGCTGAACGGCCCAGTGAGAGTTTGATAACGTCGTAACAGAGCTCAAGCGCATCATCCAGCAGCGTAAACATCCGCAGGATGTTGTTATCGCTCAGCAGTTCACGCAGGTTACCGCGATAGCCGGGATCGCCTAATGACAGGCGAAAATCCTGCGCGCACTGCGCCAGGCGGTCAGCGGATTTCTGCAGCTGCTGAGCATCACGCACCTCGGTGCGGTAGGCGGTAATAATATCTTTGGCGAGATCGAGTAACTGGCGGCTGGAGAGCTGCTGACCAAAATACTGACTGGCGATATCGGGCAGCTGATGGGCTTCATCGAAGATCATCACATCAGCTTCGGGAATAAGTTCGCCAAAGCCGCCCTCTTTCACCACCAGATCGGCAAGAAAGAGATGGTGGTTCACGACCACCACATCGGCGTCCATCGCGCGCTTACGCGCTTTGACCACAAAGCACTCTTTATAGCGCGGGCAGTCAGTGCCGAGGCAGTTATCGTTGGTGCTGGTGACCAGCGGCCAGACCGGGCTGTCTTCGGTCACGCCCGCACAGCTGCTGATGTCGCCATCTTCCGTCTGCGATGACCAGCTGCGCAGCGTCACCAGATCGGTCAGCCCCTGCGCGGTGAGATCGCCGCCCGCCATCGATTGCTGTTCCATGCGTTCCAGGCAAAGGTAGTTGGAGCGTCCTTTCAGCAAGGCCGTTTTACCTTTGAAATCCAGCGCCTTGATCATCGTAGGCAGATCGCGGCCATAGAGCTGATCCTGCAGCGCCTTGGATCCGGTGGAGACAATTACTTTTTTACCGGCCCGCAGAGCGGGAGCCAGGTAGGCATAGGTTTTTCCGGTGCCGGTACCGGCCTCGACCACCAGTTCACCCTGCTGTTTTACGGCTTCAGATACCGCCTGCGCCATCTCACGCTGTGCTTCACGCGGCTTAAAGCCTGCGATCGCCAGCGCCAGCGCGCCATCCACTGCAAAATCGTCTGCCACATACCCTCACTAAGAACGGCAAAAACACTGTAATTATGTCAGTATTGGATCAACAAAGCAAAATTGATAATTATCAACGTCTTATCTATTTTCACCCGTTGTGAATGTGGTAGCCAGTGACTCAGGATCGCGTCTGAAAAATGAGAAAAAGGCGGCACGTGGCCGCCTGAAGAGAAGCGCTCGCAGCACCGGTATGCCTGTTGGAGAGTCGCACCGCGAAAGGCAGCAGAAATCGCTGTAACTACTCTACAATCATGCGCCCATTGAGATGCTGCAACGGACGATTGTTGGTGATTTTCAACGCCTGTTTAAAGGCGTCGAGCTGCGTCTGAGAGAGCGTAACCGGCTGTTTCATCACCAGCCAGCGGATCCCTTCGCTGCAGGGCGGCGTCGTCAGGGAGCCGCTGAAACGATAATAGTGCAGGTCTTCCGGGAAGAGATCGCGTAAATTTACCTGGCGATTAATAGTTACCTGCTGGTTTTGCTGTTTCGGCATAGCGTCGATCAACGGTGCCAGCGCCGGGTTCTCTTTACCGACCTCAAACATCACCGCAACCACGGCCAGTTCGCCATCCTCTTTGCTGTGTACAAAGTGGGCTTCAAGGGGAAATGCGTGCCCACTGATCTGGTTCTCACTCGGCGTATGGAAGTGATACTGTCGCAGCGTGAACTTTTCACTATCCAGTACAAAATCATCTTCTTCATCAACGGTCACCTGAATCGTGTGGCCATTGTTGATCACCTTCTCAGCCGATGTATGGTAAGCCAGATCGAGTGCCTGTAAATGCCCCTTAATCGGATCTTTAATATTGATTGGCGACTGGGACTTACCTTCGTGGCACATGTGGAAGTCGCTGGTCAGTTCACTCCAGTGCTCCGGGCCAGCTTTGCCTTCGTACGTCCAGTGCGGTTCCGCCGCTCCGGCTACGCTGAGGCCAGAAAGCGCCACGACCAGACTTAACATTTTTGGTAATTTCATTTTTATCCCTGCTTTACAAGTTAATATAATTTGCGGCAGGGATACTATTCCGCTCACTGCTGAGTCAGCAAGGTGGCAAAATGCGTTAAATCAAAATCAGAACAAATAAACAGTTTATAATTCCAATGAATGTTATTCTAATTAACAAGCATCACGACGTTAAGTTGTAAGCACTTCAAAAAGGGTTGCTATTAATCTCACTGAATAAAAAGAGTTTCATTTTTTGTATTTATCAATTTGATCGTCAGGCGCGCCGGGAGGGAAATTTTTGCAATAGATTCAGAGGGCGTAAGAAACCGCAAAACTGCACGCAGGCGGTTTTGCGGTGCAACGCGATAAAGCGTCATATGAGATTACGCAGGTGACGCTAGACATCCTTTTCTAATGGTTCCTCGTCTTCATCTTCTTCCTCATCTTCAGGATAAATCTCAGCATCATCGGGCAGCGGTTCATCGTAATCAGGGCGTTCAGACATAATTTCCTCCGGTGTCAGATAGCCATTTTGCTATGCCCTTTTAGTGTAGCTTACTCCTGCCATCTGTTATGCAAGGCTCGCAAAAGATATCAGAAATGTGGGCGCTGCCGCAGACTCTGCTTCGCCACAGCGTGATACAGCCTTGCGTCACAGCCTGTGCTGATAATGTACCGGTTAATCGGATGCCCATTCGTCTCCCCCGCAGCGTTATCGTTGACGTCAGGCTGATAGCGGGTTAAATAATTCGCCGCTGAAAACCTGTGATTTCAAAAAAAGCTCTTACTTTTTTTAATCAATCGAAGGCCGAAACTTAACTACCTATAATATAGGATCACGAACAGCTAATGATGCGATTCAAAGCACCATTACGCACAAGGAAAATTTACATTAAATAAAAACTCAACAGGAATAGTATTAAACATTGCCGTGTTGTTATAAGAGAATATCCCTGATATAAAAGAGACAGAATTTAAACGAAACCTGCCAGCATTAGCGGATTGAATGTTTTCCCTGATACAGTCACGCTGACTGAACAGACGGTAGAGAGGTAATTAAAAATTCAGGAATTCTGTTATCTCTCACAGGCAATAATTACTTATAGCTGGAAAACCCACATTGCAATAAAAATGATGCGCCGCGGTATCTGGCCTCTATAAGATTCCGTTTTGAGACTATTTCGCTAAAGATATCCGTTAATGTTATCGACGCGGGGTTTTATATTATAAGTTAAGTGGGATGTAATCGGGATGTTGCTGCCCTGTTACTTCCATCTCTGAATCGAGGCACCATTACATCAACAAGGAGAAATATCATTGTTCCCTAAATTACTCAGGTACAGCTTAGTGATTCTGACGCTGAGCGGTTGCGTTACCAATGATGAGGTCAAACTTAACCCAACCGGTCAACATAGTAGACCTGTTATGCCACATATAAACCAGGGGATCAGCCCGGCACAACGTCGCGCGATTATGTCAGGCGAACAACCAGACTGGTCTGACGTTTATCCTCAACGAATCTATAAAAATCCGTCAGCAGTCAGAAAATGATCTGCACGTCGTAGCGGCTAACATCGTTACTCCACCACTCACATAGCGTAAAAAACACGGTGGGAAATAATCAACACGTTGATGATGTCCCCCAGTGGGATTGGATTGCCACATTAGTCTTAACCGGCATACCTGTATTAAATCTTTTCATGCTGCTTTACTGGTCCTTAAACCGAAGGACTAAACGTTCAAAGAAAAACTACGCCAGAGCGAGTTTGCTGTTGATACTGAACGTCATTCTCTTTTATGTCATCACGATTGAAATGACGACCGGTTACTTTCTTTTTAAATATTATTGATACTTAAACTGACAGTATCATACCCTTAAATGGCGTTTTTTATGGTGCGTTATTACACTTTTCTGTTATTGGGCGTCACTTCCGCTTGCTGCATAGCAAAAACGTCAGTGGTGGTGAATAACACCCTGAAAGCGCAAGAGATAGAATCAGCAAAAATTGTTTACATTGGCAAGATTAATGGCAATAAAATGGCAGAATTGATGGCAGGCATCGATGATATTAATGCAAGTCATCCTGCTGTAAAAGAAATATTGCTTTATATAAACAGCATTGGCGGTGACATGGAAGCTGGCTATATGGGCGGCCAGGCCGTCAGAGGTTCAAGGATTCCGATAAAACCATCAATGCCGCCATGACGGGGTCGGCGGCCACTCTCATCTATTGTGCAGGTGAGAAAAGGGAAACATTACCCAGCGCAACATTTTTAATCCCTCCTGCAGCAAGTCAAAACATTCAGAGCAACTACCTGTAAAAAATGAAGTCACATTAGTCAGCAGAGATAGCGATAATGTCAGTAAAATATTCAGGGATACCTATGCTTACTGTTTCAAATATGACGGAAAAGAGATAGATAAAGCCTTATACAGTGAAGACAACCGTATTTCCTGCGTTATCCAGAATCTGTAAAGCAGGCTATTGCACAAAAACGTGTTGAAGGAATCTCACCCGCTGATGTCGCTTATTATATCTTCACTTCAGAAACCAGGGGCTAGCAAAAATATCGTTATTTATGCCTGCGGCTCGAGTGCATTTTTATCAGATATTCGCCGCCTGGACAGGCTGGCGTTCTGGGGGGTGAGATATCGATCCGCTGATGGGTAATCCAGAAGAGAACATAACGCAGACGACGTTCAGATGGGACGCACTACGATTTCACCATTAATATCGCGGCGGATTTTCGCGGTAAGCGCTACCCTTGTATTGTGAATTTTTGAGCAGTAATAAGCAGGGTTTACCCGACACCGGCCAGATATAAGGCGGCAAATAAACCAGGCCGCTCAGCCAGATAGGGCTCATTCTGGTACAGGGCGTTTATCTGTTTCTGGCTGATGACCTGATATCACGATTGTTGGCGACCCTACTGTTGCGACCTGCTTATAAGCGGACGTACAACGCACCCGCCAGCATAACGATGAACAGGAGAGCGAAGGTAATAAAGCCCTGCTTACTGCCACGGGACAATCCAACAAACGCCGAAACCACAATAAACAGCAGCGTCAGTGCGCCGACCATCACCCAAAAAAGATACTGCGTATTCGCCATGCCTGAGTCCTCATCCGTAGCGCGATTTATCTGCTGTTTTATAACATTTTTCTGCCTCACGTGCCCTTACTTCTCCCTTTCTTTCGACGCTTTATGCTTTAGCGCAGCAGGTCTGCAACAGTGACAGCGTCCTCGGCTCACTACCATGATGCAGACAGTGTGATGCAGTTAGCAAATGCAGAGGAACGCAGCGAGTAAACAAACGCACGGATTATAATGATTAAATCAGCTTACTGTTGGGATGTGGCACCCGTAGGCTGACGTGCTGAGACTGGTTTAACATTGCCGTTCAGGTGGTGTTAAACAGATGGCCTTAACCCGACTGCCTGACTCAGGTGGAGGAATGTATGAACTATTTCCGCATCGGCTCTCTGGCTGGCCTGCTGCTGCTTTGCGGCTGCCAGGCACCCACGCCTGATCAGGCTCGTCTGCAGCAGCCTGTTTTTCAGGGCCAAAGCACCCGAACCGTCCCTCAGCTCAGCGACTGTATTTATCGCGGCTGGTCCACCACCAGCGTCATTGCCAGAGATAACACCACTCACACCCAACCCAACGGCAACGAGATCAGCGTTTTTACCTGGGAAGATTCGATTTTTGCGGATGTGTCGCCCCGCCAAAAAGGGGCTGATGTGAAATATTTCACGACTTTCCGGATGGCGCCTCAGGTGATGGCGGACAGACAGGCGATTGTTGAGCGCTGCCTGTAGGTCTAAGGGGTGACAGCGATATCGGGAGTGTGCCAGGCTAATGCGCAATTAACCAGGGAGAAACCGATGAGTATTACCCGCATTGACCCGGAACACCGTATGTCCGAAGCCGTGATCCACAACGACACGATCTATTACACCAGTGTGCCTGAGAATCTGGATGCCGACGCAGAAGCGCAGACAGCCAATGCGCTGGCAGTGATTGATGCGATTCTGACACGGCTCGGTAGCGATAAAAGCAAAATCCTTGATGCGACGCTGTTTCTGGTGGATAAGGCCGATTTCCCTGCGATGAACCGCGCATGGGACGCATGGGTCTCTCCAGGTAATGCGCCGGTGCGCTGCACGGTACAGGCCGGGCTGTTGAATCCGAAGTACAAAATCGAAATTAAAATTATCGCTGCACGTTAAAACGCCGGGCGTTATTCCTCTTCGTTTTCTTCATCTTCGTCTTCGAATAGCGCCCGAATCCGTTCGCCCTTGAAATTTTGTCGGATCTCCTGCGCCACCTGGGTGATCGCTTCACCGCTCGACAAACCTCCCGCCATCAATTCCTGAATACGTTCGACGGCCTGCTGCTGCTGCTCATGAGAGAGAGCCGGTATTCCTATAAACATGTTTCACTCCTGCGTTGGGGCAGACAGTATCCCACGCGGAACTAACAGGTGCCAGTCAGGAAAAAATATGGCAGTCTGACCGCCTCTTTGCTCTCTGATTTCTCTGCCCGATGATTGTTGAAACCCTCAGTCTTGATTATACCCCGGATGCGCTGATTAAGCGTTTTGCCCCGATTGCCCATCTGCCCTGGGCGATGCTGCTCTCCTCCGCGCAGGCGAACCACAGCGACAACCGCTTTGATATTCTGACCGCCGCACCGCGCGCCACCCTGGTGACCCGCGGTGCGATGACTACCGTCAGCGACCCGACTGGCACGATCGAATCGACCGCCGATCCTCTGCTGCTGGTGCAGCAGCAGTGTGATGCGCTGGGTGTAACACCGGCTGCCAACGATGCCCTGCCGTTTCAGGGCGGTGCGCTGGGCCTGTTTGGTTATGATCTGGGCCGCCGGTTTGAGTCGCTGCCTCAGCAGGCCGCAGCCGATCTCATTACGCCTGACATGGCGGTGGGTATCTATGACTGGGCATTGATTGCCGATCATCATCAGCAAACCCTGACGCTGGTGGCGTTAAAGAACGCGGAAGATCGCGCTGCCTGGCTGGCGCAATGGCCGGCGCGCGAGGCCGTGCCCTTTTCACTGACCAGCCGCTGGCGTTCCAACCTGAGCTATGCAGATTACGCTGCGCGTTTTGCGGCGGTTCAGGCCTATATTCAGGCGGGTGACTGTTATCAGGTTAATCTGGCGCAGCGCTTTCAGGCCAGTTACCACGGGGATGAGTGGCAGGCGTTCAGTATACTCAATGCGGCTAACCGCGCGCCGTTCAGCGCTTTTCTGCGTTTGCCGGAGAGCGCAATCCTCAGCTTGTCGCCGGAGCGCTTTCTGTCGCTGAATAATAAACAGATCGAAACCCGACCGATCAAAGGTACCCGGCCACGCTGTGACGATCCGATTGCTGATGCGCAACAGGCTGAGTCGCTGCGCCATGCGGA
>Ga0308161_1004444_pt1 | contig 12838 bp, 14 predicted proteins | sample PhyFR2_FD_201034 | JGI IMG/M metagenome (GOLD analysis project Ga0308161, IMG submission 201034) | Phyllosphere microbial communities from UC Gill Tract Community Farm, Albany, California, United States - DLSLF.R2 | ecosystem: Host-associated > Plants > Phyllosphere > Unclassified | place: USA...
GGTGTCGCTCAATGCGCTGTTCACGCTGGGCGTGTGGTACCGCTACGACCTGGCGCCGGCATCGCAGTACCTTGCCCAGGCCGATGCCGCCGGGCACCCGATCGGCAACCTCGGCGTGTCGTACAACGGGCAGTACCACTTTGCCGGGCGCCTGATGCATCCCATCGCACGCATCAACGTGGTGCCGGGCATGGCGACGCCGGTGGAAGACGACGAGGACACCGCCGTACACAACGGCGACAGCCTGGAGGACTTCGCGCACCACCACCCCGACGGCGTGATCGTGTCCTATGCCAAGCATCCGCCGACGGAGGCCTTCCGCTACGCCCGGCTGATCCAGCCCTCGCGTACCGGCTGGCTGATGATCTGGGACGCTCCCACCCTGGCCGCGTTGCAGGCGGGCCGCGTGCCCGCGGAGCCGAAGCAGCCGACCATGCTCTATCCGCAGGAATACTGGCGCACGCGGGCGGCACTCCGATGAGCCCCGATCCCCTGATCGAGCGCCTCCGCGCGCAGATGGGCGGGCCACGCGATGGCGCGCTGCTGCGCTTCTCGATCGGCAATGCGCTATTGGGCGATGGTATGTACCGCGACGCCGCCGCCGCGTTCCGCGAGGCGCTGACGTTCGACCGCGACTACTCGGCAGCGTGGAAACTGCTGGGCAAGGCCCTGTTGGCCGAGGACGACGAGAACGCCGCGGCCGAGGCCTGGCGCGAAGGCGTCGCGGCGGCCACGCGGCGTGGCGACATCCAGGCCGGCAAGGAAATGACGGTGTTCCTCAACCGCCTTTCGCGGAAGGGCTGACCTTGTAGGGATCTGGCCGGTCGTGGGCGGTGAACCGTTTGTAGTGCCACTGGTACTGCGGATAGGCACGCTCGACGCATTGTTCCACGCCGCGGTTCAACGCCGCGCAGGCCACGCCCAGGTCCGTGCTGTCGATACCTTCGGGCGCGGGCAGGATGTGGATGCGGAAGCCCTGGCCGTCCGGCAGGCGCTCGGCGAAGCTGAAAAGCACCGTGGCGCCCGTGCGCGCCGCCAGGCGCGGCAACAGCACCATCGTCAGTGCCTCCACGCCGAAGAACGGCGCGAACTCGCCGTCGCCCTCGCGCGGTTTCTGGTCCGGCAGGATGCCCACGGTGCCGCCCGCGGCCAGCCGCTTGAACAGCGTGCGTACGCCCGCGCCTTCCGCCCGCACCTGCTCCGGTGCCAGCTTGCCGCGCACCTTGCGCAGCAGGGCCTCGATGGCGGCGATGCGCGGCGGTCGGTAGAGGATCGCCATGGGTGTCCGGCTGCACAGCCAGTAGTTGAGCAACTCCCAGCAGCCCAGGTGCGGCGCGGCGACGATGGTGCCCTTGCCGGACGCCAGCGCCGCCTCGAACAGGTCGCCGCCGACCACTTCCCGCACGAGGCCCAGCGAACGGTCGGCGCCGGCGCCCCAGATGGCCGCGACCTCGGTCACCGACTTGCCGGACTCCTCCATGGTGCGCACGAGCAGCGCCCGGTGCTCGGCCTCGGTGAGCGCGGGGCGGGTGAGCCGCAGGTTGACCGCGCTGTAACGCGCGCTGCGCGAGCCGGACCGCAACGAACGACGACCGATCCACGCACCGACGCGATGGACGGTACGCAACGGGAAGAGGCTGACCAGCCGCAGCAGGAGATAGAGAACGTAGATATCCGGGCGCATTCGCGGAAGTGTAAGGCACACATGCTTGCCGTGGCCCCGCCTCCTGTAACGCGAGGCCTGCACCCTTTAAGCTTGGCCGCCCGCCGCCGCTAACCCAGCCATGATTGCACTGATCCAACGTGTCGAATCCGCACGCGTCGATGTCGACGGGCAGACGGTGGGTGCCATCGACGCCGGCCTGCTCGCCCTGGTCGCGGTGGAACCGGGCGACGGCGAGGCCCAGTGCGTGCGCATGCTGGAACGGCTGCGCGGTTACCGCGTCTTCTCCGATGCCGACGGGAAAATGAACCTCGCGCTGGCCGACACCGGCGGCAGCCTGTTGCTGGTCAGCCAGTTCACCCTGGCCGCGGACACGCGCAAGGGCATGCGACCCAGCTTCACCACCGCCGCCGCACCGGACGACGCCCGCCGCTGGTTCGATCGCTTGGTCGAACTGGCCCGCGCCGCCCAGCCGGGGGTGGAAACCGGGCGCTTCGGTGCCCATATGAAAGTTCACCTGATCAACGATGGCCCGGTCACCTTCCGTCTGGAGGTGCGCTGAGGCGTCCCTGCACGGGGGCTGCGGCTTCCGTCTTCCATCCCACCGCGACGCGGTCGCCCGGCCGGCAACGGCCATCTGGCGCGATTCTTGCGTTGCATCGGTGGGTCCGATCCACTTGAAAACTGGTCAAAAAATCATCAAATGACTATACTGATCGGTTCCTGTAACCCGCGGCGGTCGGCATGACTAACAAAGCTCACGAGCAGCAGTCTGAAATCAAACAGCTCATCTCCAAGGGCCTGGAGCAGGGCTACCTGACCTACGCGGAAATCAACGATCACCTGCCCGACGACATCGTCGATCCGGAGCAGATCGAAGACATCATGGCGGTGCTCAAGGGCGTCGGCATCGAAGTGCACGACTCCGCGCCGGATACCGACACGATCTCCGACGGCGCCGCCCCCGGCACCAGCACCGACGACGAGTCGGCCGCCGAAGAAGCCGTAGCACTGCTGTCCGCTGTCGACGCCGAGGTGGGCCGCACCACCGACCCCGTCCGCATGTACATGCGTGAGATGGGCACCGTGGAACTGCTTACCCGCGAGGGCGAGATCGCCATCGCCAAGCGCATCGAGGAAGGCCTCAGCCAGGTCCAGACCGCGCTGGCCAGCTTCCCGCTGACCATCCAGCTGCTGCTCGAGGAATACGACCAGCACGTCGAGGGCAAGCGCCGCCTGAGCGAGATCCTGGCCGGCTTCGCCGACCTGGAAGAAGCTGCCGACCAGGCCAAGGCCGAGGCTGCGGAAGCCGCCGAGGCCGCGGGCGATGTCGAGTCCGACGACGACGAGGAAGCGGTGGAAGGCGCCGAGGAGGAGGAAGCCGGTCCCACCGGTCCCGATCCGGAAGAAGTGAAGCGCCGCATGGAAGAACTGCGTTCGCTGCACGGCAAGTTCCAGAAGACCGCGCCCAAGGCCGAGATCAACGACAAGAAGGTCGCGAAGATCCGCGAGCAGATGTCCGAGGCGTTCCTCAACCTCAAGCTGCCCTCGGCGCTGATCGACAGCTTCGTGCGCAAGCTGCGCGAGGTGGTGAACGACATCCGTCACCACGAGCGCGTGCTGATGGACATCTTCGTCAAGCAGGTGAAGATGCCGCGCGCGGAGTTCCTCAAGAGCTTCCCCTCGAACGAAGGCAACCTGGAGTGGGCCGCCGAGCTGTCGCGCAAGCGCCAGAAGTGGTCGCCCAACATCAAGAACTTCCGCGAGGTGATCGACGGCGAGCAGGAAAAGCTGGCCGCCATCGAGCGCACGCTGTACCTGCCGCTGACCGACATCAAGGAAATCAACCGCGGTGAGGCCAAGGCCCGCCGCGCCAAGAAGGAAATGGTCGAGGCCAACCTGCGCCTGGTCATCTCCATCGCCAAGAAGTACACCAACCGCGGCCTGCAGTTCCTCGACCTCATCCAGGAAGGCAACATCGGCCTGATGAAGGCCGTGGACAAGTTCGAATACCGCCGCGGTTACAAGTTCTCCACGTACGCCACGTGGTGGATCCGTCAGGCCATCACGCGCTCGATCGCCGATCAGGCCCGCACCATCCGTATCCCGGTGCACATGATCGAGACGATCAACAAGTTGAACCGCATCTCCCGCCAGATGCTCCAGCAGTTCGGCCGCGAGCCCACGCCGGAAGAGCTGGCCAAGGAAATGGAGATGCCGGAGGACAAGATCCGCAAGGTGCTGAAGATCGCGAAAGAACCGATCTCCATGGAAACCCCGATCGGCGACGACGAAGACTCCCACCTGGGCGACTTCATCGAAGACACCAACGCCAGCTCGCCCATCGAGTCGGCGACGGAAACGGGTCTCATGGAAACCGTGCGCGACGTGCTGGCCGGCCTCACCCCGCGTGAAGCCAAGGTGCTGCGCATGCGCTTCGGCATCGACATGAACACGGATCACACGCTGGAAGAAGTCGGCAAGCAGTTCGACGTGACCCGCGAGCGCATTCGCCAGATCGAAGCGAAGGCCCTGCGCAAGCTGCGTCACCCGAGCCGTTCGGAAACCCTGCGTTCGTTCCTCGATATCGACTGATATCGGGTTGAGGGTTTCGTCGGAAGCGCCCGCTTATGCGGGCGTTTTCGTTTTTGCGGCTGCGGCTGGCGCCCCGAAAGATCTTGCGCTCTAATGCGCCTTGGGGAATCAGGGAATAGCACCATGACAGGGATCTTCCGCGTCATCGCCTTTGCGGTACTGATCTACGCCGCCTGGGTGGTCTTCCGAAGTGGAGCAGCCGCGTACCAGCGTCATGAAGCGCGGAAGGCCGTGGCGGCTTCCCTGGACGCACTGCCGGAAGCCCAGCGACGCCCTGCGGTGCTTGCGCTCTACCTCGGCTACTACTGGGGCAATGTCCTCATGATCCCGGCGCTGTGTCACGAGAAGGGCGTGGACCTGGACGGCTACGCGGACGCGTTCAAGGCGCGCTACGACACCGAGCACGAGCAGGTGCGCCAGGCCTATGCAAAGCTCGGCGGCAGCGAGCGACCGATCAGGGAAGCCGCGCGCTCGGACCCGACCTTCCGGGCAGCCTTTACCAAAAAACTCATCGACACTGAATCGCTGTTCCACCGAAGCGACACCTTGGCGGACAAGTGTCACGAGGTTGCCGACAAACAGCAGAAAGTCATCGAAACCATGAGCTTCCGCGACCTGATGCCGTATCCGTGGCAGCTGACCGGCTTGCCCTGAGGCCATCCGATCGGATGTTCGGATGGACGGCGTGCGTTACGGCGCCCGGCGCGTTCTAATGGGCCTCGGGCCTTGTCCCGGCTAAAGGAAATCACCATGCCACAGCTTCTCACCACCGCACGGATCGCCAGCGTGTCGCTCCTCCTGGCCGTTGCCTGCGCCCACGCTGCCCCGCAGACACCTGCCGCACCGGCACGTGCCGAAGCCGGCGCTGCCGCATCCAAGGATCTCAACTCGCTGCCGCCAGCGGACCAGAAACGGTTTGCCGCCGGGCGTTTCCTCGGTTTCTACACGATCAACGGCCGCACCACCGGTGATGTGTGCCGCGCCGAGGGCGTCGATCTGACCGCCTACGTGAAGGCGTTCCAGCGCAAGCACGATGCCGAGTACGAGCGGGCCGACAAGATCATGGTGGCGTCGGGCTTCTCGACGGCGGAGATGGCATCGGCCACCGATGCCAACCGTGGGCGGCTGGAGGAGAAGGTGAGGCAGTCCCTGCTCGACCTGGCCACGGCTATGAAAAAGACGACGGTCAAGGACGGCTGCGACTACATCGCCGCGCACGTGAGCGACGCCGTGGCCGGGCAGTCTTTCGCCGCGCAGAACCCGGACATCGATGCGGTGCTGATGTCGAACTGAGCCATCTGCGGTGAGCCGGGGCGTTTCGATGGCGCCGGCCAGCGGTTACACTTCCGTGCTGCGCGGGCCTATAGCTCAATGGTTAGAGCAGGGGACTCATAATCCCTTGGTTCCAGGTTCGAGTCCTGGTGGGCCCACCAGCACCATCAACGGGTTATCGCGCTTGCAAGGATGTTGGCATGCCATTACTTGTAATGTGGCTCCTTCGTGGCTCCGTATTCTGGGAGCCATCTTGTGCCTAAGCGCATCCCCGCGGTTTCCGATGAAATGCTCCGACGCGAGGCCGGTATGCTCGCCGATGAAGTCCGCGTCTTGCCGCAGCAGATGGCCATCCTCACCGGCCTGAGCGTGGATGCGCTCAAAGAGCGCCGGCGGACGCGACCGCCCAAGCCCCCGCATCCCGAACCCCGTGAACGAGCGGGAAACGCGGTGTGGTATTCGATGGCTTCTGTGCGGCATTACCGGGCCTGGCTTGCCGAGCAGGCAAACGTCGGCAGGACCGTCGCCGCGCGGACGTTGCCCCAGAGCTTCCCGGTTTGGTTGAACACCGCGGCGCCCGATGAGCGCTGGCCCATCTCTCTGGTCGGCGCCGCCGCGCGCCCGGTCGACTTCTGGGCTACGGTCCGCGGTGAGGTGTCGATGGGGCGCAAAGACTCGTGTGCGTGGTTCAGCGCAACCGAATACTCCACGGCTCTGGCCAGTTCACTTAATCTCGAAGCAGCCATGCGCTCAGCGGAGAAGTTAGCGGAGGCGGCTGAACAGCCGCGCGCATGCGTGCGCGTATCGCGTCAGAGGCTTTAACGTTGGGTTGCACGGATTTTGTATCCGCTGCAAAGCTGTTTCTCAATCAGCGATCACCCTAGGCAATCGTGTTCTAGCTGCGCCAATCGCCGCCTTGTCGCTGGATGGGTTTTCTCCGTCCGGCGAACAGTAAGGGCCAAATCGATGAGTCATGCGTGCGTCTTCGCGCACGAGTAATGCGGACCGACAGAACGATAGGGAGACATCATGGACGAACGCATCGCACGACTAAAGTCGCCTCAGGAGGCACGCACGTTTGCGAAGAACGCCAGTGCGCGTGGTCATTTGGGTCTACAAGCCGAAGCACTGAAGCGCGCTCATGCACTCCAGGCCATCCAAGACGGATACACATCTCCGGCAGAGCAGGCGATCGCCATGGCGCTCTATGCATACGAAGACGAGCAGAGCCGAGCCAAAGGGCGCACGTTCCGCGCGACCCGTACGCGTCAAATGATCGCCAAGCGAGGTCTGCTGGATGCAGCCGAACGCTTGGTGCTCAACCATCGGCCTTCGAAGGGCTACGAGGTGCTGGAAGAGGCCGGACTCAAGGCCCTGAGCTTTGAAGCCATCATCGTGCTGCACCCTGGTGAATTCTCTGAGCCAGCGCTCAAGGCCGCCCAGGCCCGCCTCGACGGTAGACCACCGCCCGCTGGGTCACCATGGGACGATGTCGATGCAGATTCGACCGCAGCGCCGGTCCTGGACGCCGAAGGACAGACATTCCTCCAAGGGTTCAACGATCTGACCAACCGCTTCCACTCCATCTGGTTGCCGCGCTATCGATCCACCATTCGTCGCATTGAAAAATATGTGGCCGAGGATCGCGCGGAGGAGTTGCTTGACCTCATCTGGAAAAAAACCAATAACGATGTCAGCAATGCTGGCCAGGGCATTCTCAAGCACAGCACCGTCGATGCAATGCGCTCCGAATTCATACAAGCGCTGCGCGACATTGCCGACGACGGGCAGCCTCTGAATTTCGATCGCATCGCAGAGCGCTTCGAAGGTTGGAAGGCCGAGGGTCGCATCGACAAGGTGCCGCGCTTGTTGATTGCGCGGGCGTTTGCGGGTTTTCATCCTCACCGCTACCACACCACAGTGGATGCCCAAAGCCAGGGTCAGATGCTGGACTGGTTTGTCCAGCATGCCGGCTTTCATCTGCCGCGTTTGGAGGGGTGGGCTCACAGGGCAGAAGCCCTGGTCCGCCATCTCGATCGACTGGATTTGTTCGGTGGAGACGACCTTGTCCGGAACCTGTTTCCCTGGTTCGTGCTTGAACAAATGCGGGGCAGGAGTCCAGTGACGAACATAAAGCCCGGTCACACGCCTCGGCCGGCCTCTGCGTTCGCGGATCTGCCTGCCGCCCAGCGCATCATCAGCCTGCGGCACAACCAACTGCAAGGCATACTCTTCGGCCTGCTGGAAACAGAGTTTGGAATAGGCACTGTCTGGACGGAATACCCGACCGGTACGGGCGGATTCGCCGATGCTTACGTTCGGCTGGCCAACCAACGATGCCACGTCTACGAAATCAAAGTGGCCGAAACAGCCATCCAGGTGGTGCGACAGGCCATGGGACAACTGCTGGAGTACAGCTATCGGGATGGTGGCCTCGAACCCGTGAAATTGTTCGCGGTGGGTGAACCCGCTCTGGATGTCACCACGCGTCAATACCTCGAACGCTTACGCGCCGATTTTCGTCTAGACATCGGCTATCTGCAGATCTATTTGGCAGAAGAAGCGCAGTCGTCGAAGGCGATGTGAGACCTCTGCCTGCCTTGCCGAGATTATGCGGTACACGCCTACGTTGACCACTATGCCGGTGGACTAGGAGCCTACGTCATCAGCCACATCCCGCGCCCTGGCTTGGTCTGCGGATGAGCCAACCGGTGGGGATGTGTCCCAGTAAGTTGACCCGCATCGACGTTATCAGGCAAGAAGCTGATTCACCAGAGCCCAACACAGCAGTAGTTCCCAGCGCTTCCTTTTCAACCGGCAGATATTACAGCGGGCGGCAGCGGCATCACGCGTTTGCGCTTAATCTGGTTCTTCAACGCTCGCTCTTTTCTTGCCCACTCTCGGCGGGGAGAAGATAGGACGGGCAAGGTGCCTCGTCGCCAGCGCGCGTGAAGCCACGTTAGGTGCTGAAAGGCAAGTTCGTACGACCCTTGCCTTGCGGAAACGAAGTCAGCGCCGACTTCTACAATCCGGAAAAACATAGTGAGCACCGACGCTTTGAGGATGCGCTCGTCAAATACTCGGAAATAGACACCGATGGCGAGGTCTTCAAAGTTATTCAATATTCTAGATATGGCCTCGAACTCAGCAGAATTCGGGTCTGTGGCTATGTCAGCCCAACTTCTTACTCTTTTACCTGCTTTTTCGTCTGCCACGCGCGTCTTGAGCACCTCATACGAAGCGGAAATTTCTTTCTCACTCAATAGACGGCGCTGACTTTCGAAAGAGTTCTTTTGACGAAACGACGTGCGCGAATGACGGTAACCAAACAGACCCAGAACCAACGCCACGCTCGCGACAATGGATTGCCCATTCAAATAGCTGCCGGCAGAAGGTAGACCGGCGGCTAAAGTGTCACGCAGGTTTAGCAAACAGGTCTGGAGATCCATCTCAACTTCTGTCGTTAGAGGCCGAAATCTTTATCGTTCATGACTTTACTCCTTGGACTAACAACATCTTAGGGCCGCTCAGTCCCATGTCAAGGGGCTAAATGGACCGCTGCGCTCCGCCAGGAACCATGGTCTCGATGACCTCGGCCAAATACTTGAGCGACTTGTTGCAAGCGCGACTCCAGTCAAGCAATTTGAGGCCCTCGAGCCGCTTTTGCCCAGTCTCCGCTTGGCTCACATAGTCCTGAGACCGGCCCAACCGGCCAGCCAGGTCAACTTGGGTCAGCCCCGCCTCTAGAAGCGTCTGTGATGCCCCGCGGAATACGGCTCATCCGCAGTGGCACCGAGCCTCGACACGATAATCTCAAAGCTGACGAGACCGATACTTAAGCAAATCTACTCCTTCATATAGCCCGCCGGCAAGGCTGTGCGCCAGCACGCGATAGCCGGGCTTGTCCTCCTCAGCGCTGACGGCGAGTGCTCGACCATACGCCCGAACACGTCGGCCCTGACGGGTGCTTGGTACTCGCCCGGCTCCGTCAGGATAAGTTCCAGCAGCTGCGCGCAGACCGCCGCGACGCCTTCGGGAGCTATGGGGTATTTTGACGCTTGGAAGTTCGTGTTTCAGGGCTGCGCGCATCGCCAAACCTTGTTTAATCCCCATGGCGTGCACTCATTTTAGGCAAGACGGTAATTTACGCTGTGGCGCGTCAGCCTATCGTGGACTGTGGGACGACTGGAGATGCCTGGATGCACGACGAAATGCCCGAGGCGCGCGCTGCAAAAATCTCCGAAAGGCTCGTCACCTTCGGAGAGGCCCTCCGGGGCCTGAGCCTTCCAGGATTGATGCCGGATCGGCACATCATTTCGCTCGCACTGTCGAGAGCGAGCATCGACGACGCCGGTGCGATCATCGAGCTAGTTCGGGCACACGGCGATACATTCGCTGGCCCTGCATTTACGCTGCTGCGTCCGATGAACGAAAAAGCCAAGCGAGCGGCATGGTTCGCATTCTGCGCCACGGACGACGACGCTAAGCGGTTCAACGACCGCGATGAGATGCCCCGCGGCGACTTGACCAAAGCCATCGAGGCCATCGCTCCGTTCAACCAATACCCGGTCTTTTCGAAGCAATACGCCAATGCGTGGGAGAAATTCCATAGCTTCACACACGGTGGTCGACAGTTAGTGGGGGCATATCGAATGGGCTCTGCGATTGGGGCAGCCTTCCCGCCAAAGGACATCGTGAGCATGCTCGACCATGTCGAGGGCATGGCGGTTATGTCCGCCCAGCTCATCGCGATGGTGGCCGGGGAGTATGAGCCCGAACAGGCACATCGCCTTTTAGGTGAGCTGAGTGCGATATTTATGCCTGACGCCCCCGGACCTCAATGACCTCGCTTCGCGCGGCTTGGGGCGACCCTCGTCGCTGCCCTGCACCACTCGCCTGGCAAGTGGCCGAACCTGTCGCCCGAGCGGTTCTTCATCGCTTACCTACTGGGTGCTTACCTGGGCGCCCTCACCCTGACGCCGGTCTTGCTGGCGCTGCGCGATCGCTTCCGAACGCTCCAGGCCGCACAGTTCAACCTCCGCATCCTGTGGCACAGCAGCCAGCTGTGCGACACCCTCAGCTGGGTGGTCCCGGCACTGGCCGCCTTGGCCTGGTTCGCTGTGCTCACGCCCCACGACGGGCTGCGCCAGCTGGCTCGGCTGGCGCTCCTGTGGCCCCTGCTGCGGAGGCATGGGGCTGCGGTGGGTAGCATGGCATCCAGCGTCGCCTTGGAGCTGACCGCAACGGGCCCCCTCGACCCGCAGACCCTCCAGGTGCAGCTGGTCTTGGCCCTGGTGTTGTCCGCCACCTTGCTAGTCACTCAACGGATGCCCGCACATCGTGCCAATACCCATGCCAAGCGCACGCAGCCTTAAAGCTTCAGGGACCTCGGATGCTGCACTTGGACGGGTCATCGCATTGGCCGGGTCCGACCATCAGCAGGATCGCTCCGCTGGGTTGAGGAGCCGCGGTGACACTCACTGCATCGTCCCGGTAGACCTGCTCGGCCGACGCCGGCGTGGTGCTGCCAGCCGCCGCCGACCAATGGTCCGCATCGACCCCCATGGGTAGTCCGGTGACTTGGTTGCCGGCTACAGCAATCGCCCCCTGACGGTCCCGATCCAGTCGTTGACCTAGACATAGCGCAGCCCTCCCTTATCGAATACACAGACATGGAACCGCGGGCTGGCGCTGACATCGGCAGCGCTGGGCCACGTTTGACCTAGACCGGTCGCTGCCGGTGTCGCAGCCCAGGCTGAGCTGTGGATGCCGGCCAGGAACAAGGCCCCTGCGACGATCGTGGGGCGGATGAAGGCACGCATAAAAAACTCGTGGTGACGGGTGGAGTGCATAGCGTAGCGGCGAGGATGGGATGGCGTGTCGTCGACCTAAGCCAGCCACTTAGCAGCGCGCTATCGAAGACGATCGCTATGACACCGAGCCAGTCCTCTGCCTGACGCGCGAATCTATGCCTTCAGCCCCCGTTGAGAACCTATTCGATGAGAAACACACCTCCTCCAAAGCAAAAGACTTCGCGCACTCCCGCACTGCACCTCACTGTGGAGGCCTTCAGTCGCAGACGCTGTGCCGTCCGATTCATGGGCCGGTCTACACAAACGAGCGAAGCCTTGATCCGCGCAGTGCACACGCAGGCTGAAGCGCAGTGCGCCTCATGGAATCTTGCTGCGCTCGATGGGATCACCTTGACCGACGATTTGAATAAGACGGTCCATCGGCTCTGCCAAAGCTCCAGCTCGCCCGCACTCTCGGTGAAACGCAAGGTTTGCAGTGTTACGGTAAGCGCAGGTTGCGTCGTGGCGGTACGTCGCCGGACGAACATACGACGGCATGTGGTGTTGGACATAGCCTATTTGGAAGACCTCTTGACCTGCCCAATGCATGAGAGCATGGGAGCAAACATCGTGGCTCACGAGCTGGGTCATGTCGCATTTTTTCGCTGGCGAACCCTGTGCGATTGGAACACACTCGTTAAAAAAGACAACTGGCGCGATGCGGCTGCGCGTGAGTTGGTGCTAAGCATCTGGGACGAATACGCAGCCTGTCGTGTCAGCGCATTCAAAGGTGATCGATGCCGCGTCGCCATCAACTTTTTGGGGTGTTTGGCCTCTACGCTGGCGAAAGGACTTCCTCGCCTTCTCTTATTCACACGCAAGCATTGGTCTGCGTCGGCAGCCGCACCCAGTTTTGTGCGCGCGCTTTGTACAGCGTGTGTGCCCCTAGTTAGCGCGGCGTATCTATTAGGGCATCTCGATGGGGTCGGCATCGATAAAGAACTAACGGAAGTTTCAGTACCGGCGAGACAAAGTGCCCTCGTTCCATGCTGGCAGCCACTGCGAAGCGCTTTACAGGATATCTGGCTATCTGCCGGCTGGTTGGCAGGCCCTGAAGACATGGAGCCACTGGCGCAATGTCTTAGACTCGCAGTAAATATCTGTGGCGGCGAAAGAATTCTTTAAGGGTGAGATGCGCCCGCTTCGCGCGCGCAGTGTGTCGAAGAAGGGTGCGTGTCAGTGACACAACGCAGGCCTATGCCTTCGTCAATACTCGGGTCGAGCGTGATGGCTGATGCTTACCTACCGACCAAGACCCGTTAGATGGCATCCAGCTAGGACCGCTTACCCAGTCCTGGCGCCCCGCCCTGAACAAACCAGCTACCACGCTTGCCATCTCGAGGCGCGCGGCGTCCTGCGCCACCCGGCTTGAACTGGGGGCGTGATAGTAATTGTTCGGGCGGTGAAAGCGACGCGCGCATCCGAGCCAGCGTCCCGGTGAACTCGCGAAGAGCTG
>Ga0308161_1004445_pt1 | contig 12836 bp, 12 predicted proteins | sample PhyFR2_FD_201034 | JGI IMG/M metagenome (GOLD analysis project Ga0308161, IMG submission 201034) | Phyllosphere microbial communities from UC Gill Tract Community Farm, Albany, California, United States - DLSLF.R2 | ecosystem: Host-associated > Plants > Phyllosphere > Unclassified | place: USA...
ATAAATAAAAACCTTTGTGAACTCCGTGTTCAAAAAAAATGAAAAATAAATACAGAATATTAAAAATTGCCATTACAGTAATCATTCTAGGATTTCTGCTGAGTTTCTCATTGAAGAAATTCAGTGGCCAGAAGATTACGGACAATAGGATTTCTGTAAAGATGAGCGAGAAAACGCCTGTTTATTTTATTGATGAAAAAGACATTCGGGAAATTGTAAAAAAAGAAAATCCTTCCGGAAAGGTGGGAGATCTTAATATTCCTGCTCTCGAAAAGAAGATCAATGCCCTTCCTGCTGTAGACAGCGCCAATGTATATCTTAATCTGAACGGAAAACTCAATCTGGATATCAAACAAAGAGTTCCCATTTTCAGACTGAATAAGGACGGACGCGATTTCTACGTTGATCAAAAAGGTATAGAATTTCCGATATCTAAAACATATTCTCATCCGTGCATGCTGGTAACGGGAGATGTGCAGAAAGATGAATATCAGAAGCTTGCAGAACTTGTGGAGAAAATTGATAAAGATGAATTCAGCAAAAAATACTTTATCGGCATCTCCAAAGATAAAGGAGACTACAACCTTCTCACCAGCGAAGGAAACTATAAAGTTGAAATCGGAGATCTGGACAATATTGAATTTAAGGTAAAAGGCTTTAAAACATTTGTGGAAAAATATCTTGTTTATCAGGATCCTGAAAAATACAAAATGGTGTCGGTAAAATACCAGAACCAGATAGTCACCACTTTAAATCCTTATTTTAAAGAAAATGACAGTATTCTAAATGTAAGAAATAAGGAACTGGCAAAAGCTTCATTAGTTCCCGTAAACAAACCCGATGATAAGCCAAAGCCAAATGACATAAAAAAGACTAATAAACCAACCTCCTCTTCATTAAAACCAAAAACAGTAAAGCCAAAGGAAACAAAAAAAACAGAGAAGAAATCTACGGCAGTAAAGCCGAAAACAAAGGCGAAAATTAAAATAGAATAAAAAAATCAAATCGATATAAACAAATGGAAAATCAAGAGTATTCAGTAGGTCTGGACATCGGGACAACAAAAATTGTCGCGATTGTCGGAAGGAGGAATGCACACGGGAAAATAGAAGTTCTCGGTGTAGGGAAGGCTAAGAGTCTTGGTGTTCACAAAGGTATTGTGAATAATATTTCACAGACCATTAATTCAATCAAGGCTGCTGTGTCTGAAGCACAGTCCAGCGCAGGAGTTCCTATCCGTAAGGTAACAGTAGGAATTGCAGGAAAACACATCCGTTCTCTGCAGCACTCCGATTATATTATGCGTGAACATCCGGACAAATTCATTACAGATGATGACATTGAAGCATTGAAAGATCAGGTCAAGAAGCTGGTCATGCTTCCCGGTGAAGAAATTATCCACGTGCTTCCACAGGAATATAAAGTAGACTCCGAAGGAGAAATCCAGGAGCCTGTAGGCATGCATGGAAAGCGTCTGGAAGCCAATTTCCACGTTGTGGTAGGTCAGATGGGAAGCATTCGTAACATCGCACGATGTGTACGTGAAGCAGGTCTCGAAATGGAAGCCCTTACCCTGGAACCATTGGCATCTTCAGAAGCCGTATTAACCAAAGAAGAAAAAGAAGCAGGAGTAGCCATCGTAGACATCGGGGGCGGAACTACCGACATCGCTATTTTTAAAGACAATATTATTCGTCACACCTGTGTAATTCCTTACGGTGGCGGAATAATTACCGAAGATATTAAAGAAGGCTGTTCTATCATCGAAAAGCATGCAGAACAGTTAAAAGTAAAATTCGGTTCAGCAGTTCCTGAACTTGAAAAAGACAGTACCTACGTAACCATTCCGGGGCTTCACGGCAGACCGGATAAAGAGATTTCACTCAAAACTTTGGCACAGATCATTAATGCCAGAGTAGAAGAAATCCTGGAAATGGTGAATACGGAACTTAAAGCATACGGTGCATTCGAACAGAAGAAAAAACTTATTGCAGGAATCGTGCTTACAGGAGGCGGGTCCAACCTTAAGCATCTGCGTCAGCTGGCGAACTATACCACAGGATTTGACAGCAGAATCGGTTTTGCTAACGAATACATAGCGAATGATAAAAATCAGTATCTTAAAGGACCTGAATTTGCAACTTCCATCGGGTTATTAATGGAAAGTTTAAAGATCAGGGACAAAAAACAGAATGCTGAACTCCAGGAACCTGAACAGCCTGCCGAAACAAAGACCGAGACACAGTCTCCCACAGCAGAAACGACTCAGGAGAACATCGTACAGCAGCCTGAAATTGCACAACCCGAGCATACGGTAAGCGAGCAGCAGTCTAAAAGAGCAGCAAAACTGACTTTCGGGCAGTCGCTCATGGAAAAAGTAAAAAAATTCTTTGAAGAAGTAGAATAAAATATAAATGATAAAATGATAAGCGATAATGATCTTTTCCTTGTCATTGATCATCAATCAATTATCAATTATAAAAGTATAGTTATGGAAAATATAGGGACACAGGGGTTTTCATTTGATTTGCCAAAAGGAAATTCATCAATAATAAAAGTGATTGGTGTTGGAGGTGGCGGAAACAACGCACTGAAACACATGTACGAAAAAGGGATTCACGGGGTAGACTTCGTGATCTGCAATACAGATGCCCAGACTTTGGATAATAATCCGGTTGCCAATAAAGTGCAGCTGGGAACAACGATTACAGAAGGACTCGGAGCAGGTGCCGATCCTGAAGTAGGAGAAAAATCGGCTATCGAAAGTATCGAGGATATCAAAGCGGCTATGGGCCAGAATACAAAAATGGTATTTATCACTGCCGGAATGGGTGGCGGTACAGGTACCGGTGCTGCTCCCGTAATTGCCAAAGTGGCAAAAGATATGGGAATCCTTACGGTAGGTATCGTTACCGTTCCTTTCAGCTTTGAAGGTAAAAGAAGACTGGAGCAGGCGGAAAATGGTCTTGATAAATTAAGAAATAACGTAGATTCCCTTATTGTTATCAATAATGACAAACTCAGACAGCAGTTCGGAAATCTTGGCTTCAAACAAGGATTCTCAAAAGCCGATGAGGTATTGACCAATGCAGCCAAAGGGATGGCCGAGGTAATCACCGGATACTTTGATGTAAATATTGACTTTAGAGATGCTAAATCCGTGCTTCAGAACTCTGGAACGGCATTGATGTCTACCGGAGTTGCTTCAGGTGAAAATAAAGCCGAAGAAGCCGTTAAAAAAGCATTGGATTCACCATTGTTGAATGATAATAAAATTACCGGCGCTAAAAACGTTCTTTTATTGATCCGAAGCGGTGTGGAAGAAGTAACAATGGATGAGATCGGGGTAATTATGGATCATATTCAAAAAGAAGCCGGAAATACCGCAGATATTATCTTCGGGGTGGGTTCTGATGAAGAATTGGGTGACTCTGTAAGCGTTCTTGTAATCGCGACGGGTTTTTCCAATGATAATAAAAAATTTTCCGGGCCTACAGAGAAAATCAAGATCAGTCTGAACGACAGCTTTGATACACCGAAAGAATCCCCATTCAAAACAAGACAGGAAAGAGAAGACGCACCGGAGCAGTCTTACGATTTTGGAGGGAAAAGCCTTTTCAGACTTGATGACGAAGATAATGATGCCCCATTCTTCAGTTCATCTTCTGAAAAAAAAATGATCATTGAAGAAGAACCTGCCAGAACTGAAATAAAATTCACTGACAGAGAGGAAGATACGGTTCATACCCCGGAACACAATTGGAGAAACGAGGAAGAAGAGTCTTTCAGCCTGTTTTCTCTTGATGAAGAACCGGAAGATCCGAATGATCTTGAAATAGAGTCTTTCAAATTTGATTTTGATCAGAAAAAAGAGGAGCCACAAACCGGAAATGCTTCAGGCAGATCATATTCTGAAGAAAAACCTGTTGAGTTCAGCTTTTTTGTAAACGAATCAAAAAATACGGATCCAAAATCTGATTTCGGGCCGAAAGCGGAATTTACTTCTTCAACCGAGGTCAACCAGCTAACGGAAGAGCCTCTTCAGAAAGTTGAGCATTTCTTTCAGCATCTGAAAGAAGAGCCTGTTGCAGAAACTCAACCTGAAACACAGGCGCCGAAACCGGCAGAAGAAGAGTTCACCTTCGTGAATAAAACGGTTGATCAGGAAAGAGTAATGGAACGCAGAAATAAATTGAAAGAGTTTAATTCTCGTTACCAGAGCTTCGACAGTTCCAGCGAGTTTGAATCGGTTCCGGCATTTAAAAGAAAGAATATCTCTATCGAAGGAACCAATGCTTCAGAACAGAATATCAACACGTATCTGTCTGAAAACAATGGAAACATGCAGATCAGAGAAAACAGATTTTTGAATAAAGACGTAGATTAATTGCTACTGGCGATTGGCTACTGGCGATTGGCTTCTTGCAAATGGCTCTAAAGTCAGGTTTAAGAGCCAGCAGCTAATTGCCAGCAGCTAAATGCCAAAATAAAATGAGTTTAGAAAACACCATAAATGAAGCGATAAAAACGGCTATGAGAGCGAAAGACAAAGTTGCTTTGGATTCTCTTCGTGCCGTAAAATCTCAAATATTATTGCTTAAAACAGAAGCCAGAGGAGCAGAAGTTACCGCAGAGCAGGAAATTGCCATTCTTCAGAGAATGGTAAAGCAGCGTAAAGATTCTTCAGAACAGTTTACTGCACACGGAAGAAATGATCTTGCGGAAGTAGAAGAAGCCCAGATGAAAGTAATTGAGCAGTTTCTTCCGAAACAGCTTTCTGCAGAAGAACTGGAAGCAGAAATGAAAAACATTATCGCCGAAACCGGTGCCGAATCTATGAAAGATTTGGGAAAAGTAATGGGAATAGCATCGAAATCCTTAGCCGGAAAATCCGACGGAAAAAGTATTTCCGAAATGGCTAAAAAGCTGCTTTCCTAGACACATGTTAATTGTCGTGAATTGATGATATAAACCATCACTAACAATTCAAAACGGCTACCTTTTTTATAAGGATATTCAACCTTTGCATATCGATTTGATTAAGAAGCCCGGAACTTTTCAGTTCCGGGCTTCATTTATTTTTTCTCCTTAGTAAGGGCTCAATCTTAAGAGAATCGAACCAATAATGTTGAGGGAAGATCTAAAATACTTTTTTCATGGTATTGTTTTCAGAATCTATTCCAAAGATAAATATTTTTTTAGTTAAATTCATATAAACAAGCGTTACATTTTAATCCAATTAATTTATTTGGTGTTTTATTTTCTTTCAAAATTATTTTTAACATAAAAATATTCATTAATCAGGTTGTTCTTATTAAGCAATTCTCCAATTAATATTTATTGCAACAAAGATTTATATAAAATTTATTACCTGTAAATCAATTAGATATAATATTTAGCGTAAAATAAACACAAATTAATTTGTAGATTTGGTCCAGATTATTTTAAATTTGTGTAATAATAACGCAATCATGAAATATACATTATATAATATTATTGACATCTTTCAGAAACATACAGAATTAGAATTTCTTTTCTTTTGGGGGCATACCGCTAAAGATGAAGTTACGAAGGCTTGTTTCAGCCAGTGGTTTCCTTTTGACTTCGAGGAAGAAGGAACTGTTTATAAAACTGCAGAGCATTATATGATGGCCGGAAAAGCAACGCTGTTTCATGATAATGATATTTTAGAAAAGATTTTAAAAGCAAAAGCACCCAACCAGGCAAAAAGTTTAGGAAGAAAAGTAAAAAACTTTAATCCTGAAGTCTGGGATGAACATAAATACAATATTGTGAAGCAGGGAAATTTCCTCAAATTCTCCCAGAATGAAAGGTTTAAAGAATTTCTGATCTCAACGGATGATAAAATCTTGGTAGAAGCAAGTCCGTACGATACGATTTGGGGAATCGGGATGTTGGAAACAGACCCGCGGGCTAAAGATCCAGCACAATGGAATGGCGAAAATCTGCTTGGATTTGCTTTAATGGAAGTGAGAGATGAATTAAGGCGGAAACACAGAATATAAAGACCATAAACAGAATAAGAAGAACAACATTAAATATCAATAAATGTTGCTTTTCGTAAAATTAAGTATAAAAAATTTTACTTTTAATTTGCGTAAAAAATACGCGAAAATTAAAAGATTGTTTAATTAAAAATCATAAAGCTATGTTTGGATTTACACACATCAAATTTGATTCTATGACGTACGTTCTTCATTTTAAAAATGGAAAAATCGCCAGAGAAGGAAGAGGATTATCATTCTTCTATTTCGCTCCCAATTCGTCTATTGCTGCGATTCCGCTGGGAAGCAATGACCTGCCGTTTATATTTAATGAAAATACCAATGATTATCAGACCGTGAAAATTCAGGGGCAGATCAGCTATAAGATTACAGATCCCAAAGCACTTTCCAACACGCTGGATTTTACTGTTGACGAACAGGGCGTTTACAAAAAAAATGATATTGAAAAGCTGAACCAGCGAATTATTAACCTCGCGCAGACTGCAACCTCATCCTTTATCCATCAGCTTAATTTAAAAGATGCCATCCGTTCTGCAAAACAGATTGAAGAAAATATTCTGGAAGGATTGATGAATTCCGAATCTATAAAAAGTATGGGAATAGAAATCCTCGGAGCAAATATTCTGGCCGTTCAGACAACTCCCGAAATGGCGAGAGCGCTCGAAACGGAAACCAGAGAAAAACTGCAGCAGCAGGCTGATGAAGCGATTTACGAAAGAAGGAATTTTGCAGTGGAACAGGAAAGAAAAATCAAAGAATCTGAGCTGAATACGGAAATTGCCGTTGAAGAAAAACAAAAGCAGATTGAAGAAAAAAGAATGGAAACTGAAGTGCAGCAGGAAGAAAACAACAGAATCCTCCGGGAAATGAAAATAGCCGCAGATATTTCCGTTGAAAACCAGAGGAAAAAGCTGATCGAACAGAAAACAGAAAACGACCGAAAAGAGGCAGAAACACAAGGTTACATTCTCGAAGCTTCCCTGAAACCGTACAGGGAAATCGACTGGAAAGTGTTAACCGCTTTGAGCGGAAAACAGGATGCAAAAAACAATATTGCTTTAGCATTCAGAGAACTGGCCGAAAATGCCGGAAAAATCGGGAATTTAAATATAAGTCCGGACTTACTTGATCGTATTTTGACTAAATAAAAGTCTGGAACCCGAAAAACAGTCAGCAGTAAATACAATATTCTGGTCTCTCGTTAAAAAATAAAAAAATGAAAATAGAATATGCCATCATCATCAAAAATAAAACAAGACTCGAAGCCTTGGTGGAGAGATTCAATACTAAAGCACAGGCGAAGTTTTACATTGAAAGTTCGGGAGGAAACTTTCAGGAATATGTAGATGAACATGAGAAATTCTATCAGTCATTTCTGGAAGTGCAGACACAGCTTTCAAAGGTTATTAAAAATAAAGTCATTGAAAGAGAATTTATTCCTTCCTACATTTTCTCTGATAATAATCTGATAGTGGTTGTAGGACAGGACGGCCTGGTCGCAAATGTTGCCAAATATTCGAGACACATCCCGATTATTGCGGTTAATCCTGATCCGGAAAGATATGATGGCGTCTTACTTCCCTTCACTGCAAAAAATTTTTTGAAAGGTGTATATGCTGTTATTAACGAAAAATTTAGCTCAAAAAAGATGAAATTTGCTGAAGCTGTATTGAATGACGGACAGAAACTATTAGCAGTGAATGATCTATTCATAGGAATTTCCTCCCACAGTTCGGCACGATATAAAATTATGCTGAATGGCAAAGAAGAAACGCATTCTTCCAGCGGCATTATTGTTTCTACAAAGACAGGAAGTACCGGCTGGCTGAGCTCGATTTTCAATATGGCATTCGGAATTTTAGGCAGAAACGATTTGCAATATCCGAAACTTCATGAAGATGACCTGTTCTTTGCCGTACGGGAGCCTTTTAAAAGTATAAGAACACAAACGGACATCTGTAGTGGAAAACTGAAAAAAGGCAACAAACTGATTATAGAATCTTTAATGCCAAATAATGGTTTTATATTTAGTGACGGAATCGAGCAGGATTTCCTGCAGTTCAACAGCGGAGCAACAGCGGAAATCAGGCTTTCTGATGATGAAGCGGTTTTGGTTTTAAATCAAAAACAGTAATATGTTTAAAGGGAATACAACAAACTCAGTTATTATCAGAAATTTTAAATCTTATGTTGAAAAACTCTTTGTGATCTTAGCTAAGTGAATAGTTTATGCTAAGCTTGTCGAAGTAACTTTGCGGGCTTAAAAACAGTTAGTAGTAAATAAAACTTTGCGGGCTTTGCGTTAAAAAAAGAATAAGTTAAGAATATAAAACCCATGAAAACAATAATATATCTAAAAGGGGACGCAACAAATCCTCAGTCAGAAGGAAACAATATCATCGCACACATCTGCAACGACATCGGCGGTTGGGGAAAAGGTTTTGTCTTAGCCATTTCAAACCGTTGGAAAGAACCGGAAAATAAATATCGGAAATGGTTTCAGGATGCTGAAAATTTTGATCTCGGAGAAATCCAGACCATTCAGGTTGAAGAAAATCTTTGGGTCTGTAATATGATTGGTCAGCATAAAACAATAACTAATTCAAAAGGAATTCCGCCGATTCGTTATGAAGCGGTTGAAAAATGCCTTGAAAAGCTTTCTGAAGAAGCAAAGAAATTAAATGCGACAGTTCATATGCCGAGAATCGGTTGCGGTTTGGCAGGTGGAAAATGGGAAGAAATCGAGCCAATTATTGAAAGAACATTGCTGAAAAACAATGTAGAAGTATTTGTTTATGATTTTTGATAATATGATTGTCCAAAACGTAACATAATCTAAACTCTTCGTGATCTTAGCTGAGTAGAACGCCTTCGCGAACTAAAAACAGTTAGTAGTAAATAAAAACTTTGCGGGCTTTGCGTTAAAAAAAAGAATTGAACAACAAACATTGAAATTTAGGATGTTTCTGGATTTTAGCTAAATGAAACATTTCGCGAACTTAAAAACGTTTAGTAGTAACAAAAACTTGCGGGCTTTACGTTAAAAAATAAAACAACATGAAAACAATAACTTTATACAGACCCGTCGGTGAGAAAGAAATGCTTTTGATTATGAAAAGCAATTACAAACAATTTCCACCCAGACTCAACTGGCAGCCTATTTTCTACCCTGTGCTCAATGAAGATTATGCTTCAGAAATTGCAGAAAAATGGAATACAAGAGACGAAGCCGGAAATTATCTCGGTTTTGTTACGAAGTTTGAAGTTTTGGAAGAAACCGTCAGTAAATATCCCGCACAAAACGTAGGAGCCCGAAATCACAACGAACTCTGGATTCCATCCGAAGAACTCGAAGAATTTAATCAGGCAATTGTCGGCAAGATTGAAGTAACGAAAGTTTTCATGGGAAAAGAATTCAAAAAAGCAGCAAATGAACAACTGGAAAATCTATTGGTAAACATTAAAAAACTAACAATGACAAATAAAGGAATGGCAAAAGATACACTGGAAATCTTAGCTAAAAAATATTATATCAACGAAAACAACGAAAAAATCAGCATAGAAAACGAAATGGAAGCTTGCATCAAAGAAACCGTTTTGTATTCCTCAGAAGAATTATCGGAAATGACAAAAAATAAACTTCTGGAAACTCATTTCTATACTCAGTTTGAAGTCTGGAAATGCAGTTCCCTGAAAGCTATTTTGCAGTTAGCCGCAGAAGAAGATCAGGAGAAACTCATGTGCCTGAATTTTGCATCGGCAAAAAATCCCGGTGGAGGGTTCATCAACGGAGCTGAAGCGCAGGAAGAAAGTCTGGCAAGAACTTCCGGACTTCACGACAGTCTGCTTCAGGGTTGGGAATATTACGAAACCCACCGTGCAATGGAATCATGCTTTTATACAGATATGATGATTTACAGCCCGAAAGTTCCGGTTTTCAGGAAAGATAAAGGAGAATTGCTGGATCAGCCTGTTTTCTGCAATTTTATCACCTCTCCCGCCGTGAACGCAGGCGTTGTAAAACGTCAGGAACCGGAAAGGGCCGGTGAAATTTTTGGAGCGATGGATGTAAGAACCGATAAAATGCTCGCTTTAGCTTTAAACAAAAGAAATGAAACCTTAATTTTAGGAGCCTGGGGGTGCGGAGTTTTCAAAAATGATCCGAAAGAAATAGCAGAATTATTCAAAAAGCATCTTCTGGGGAAGTATAAAAATAAATTTAAAAGAGTGGTCTTTGCTATTCTTTCAAAAAAAGAGGAAATGATAAAGCCGTTTGAAGAAATATCATGAAAATCAATTTAAAAAAATATAAAGAACAGCTACAGGATTGGCCGGAAAAAGGTCATCATATCATGGCTCAGTATGATGAGGAGAAAATTATTGTCTACCAGTCGTATCGAAAAGAAATAGGCCATTTTGCAGTTAAAATCAATATTCTGGATTTCACATAATTGAGATTCTCTGTGAATTTGCAAAGCGAAAAGCTTTTGCCTCATTTTATGATTGATCTTAGTAGATCGGCCAAATTTCGTTCTGCAAATTTAAAAACAGTTAGTAGTAAATGAAATCTTATAAGACTCTTCATTGAATCAGAATAATTAACAGATATAAATATGAAAATCGAATTAATAAAAGGAGATATTACAAAGGTTGAAGCAGATGCTATTGTCAACGCGGCCAACTCTTCTTTACTTGGAGGTGGCGGCGTTGATGGCGCGATTCATCGGGCAGGAGGAAAACAAATTTTGGAAGAGTGCATTGAAATCAGGAACAAACAGGGAAAATGCAAAACCGGTGAAGCTGTTGTCACTACTGCCGGAAATCTCCCTGCAAAATATGTGATCCACACCGTTGGTCCGGTCTGGAATGGAGATGAAGAAAAATGTTCACAATTATTGGCAAACTGTTATTATAATTCATTAAAGTTGGCGGAAAGTCTAAAGGTGAAAACCATTGCTTTTCCCAATATCAGTACAGGAATTTATCGGTTCCCAAAAGAATTGGCTGCAAAAATTGCGATTCATGAAGTTAAAAATTTCAAATCTGAAATTATTGAAAAGGTAATTTTTGTATGTTTTGATGATGAAAATGCAGAAATTTACAGAACACTGTTAAAAGAATAATACAGAATAATAGTTTTTGTGAGCTTCGCTAAGTGAAACGGCTTTGCGAACTAAAACCGTTTAGTAGTAACAAAAAAAACTTTGTAGTCTTTGCGTTAAAAATAATACAAAAACAAAAAAAACTAAAACAAATGAAAAAATTAACCATATTAACCGGCGCCGGAATCAGTGCCGAAAGCGGAATAAAAACCTTCAGAGACGGAGACGGCCTCTGGGAAAACCACAGCATCACGGATGTGGCAAGTCCGGAAGGATGGAGAAAAGACAGGGCTATAGTCCTTGAATTTTACAACCAAAGACGCCGACAGCTTCATAAAGTAGAACCCAATGATGCACACCGATTATTGGCAGAACTGGAAAAATATTTTGAAGTTCAGATCATTACCCAGAATATTGACGATCTTCATGAAAGAGCAGGTTCTACTAACATTTTACATCTGCACGGAGAATTATTCAAATCGTGCTCGTGTAATGATAAAAGCCTGATTTACGAACATAAAGGCGACATAAATATCTGGGACAAAGCGGAAGACGGGGCACAGCTACGGCCGTTTATCGTATGGTTCGGAGAAGATGTTCCGCTGATGAGAGAAGCGACTAAAATGGCGAAAGAAGCCGATATTTTCATGGTGATCGGAACATCATTACAGGTGTATCCTGCAGCCGGATTACTTCATGATATTAAAGACAACTGTCTTTTAATCGTCATTAATCCCAACGAAACAGGTTTCGGTTACGGCCAGAGAGCGGTCGTCATGAAAGAAACCGCAACCCAGGGAATGAAATTGCTGTTTGACAAACTGGTAAATCTTGCCTGATGAAAAATAGGGTAAAAGCGGGAATTTTTGGGGTTTGTGTGGGTGATGCGCTTGGTGTTCCGGTAGAATTCACTAGCCGGGAAACTTTAAAAAGATTTCCCGTTGAAAATATGCGGGAATTCGGATCATGGAACCAACCGAAAGGAACATGGAGCGACGACAGTTCATTAACTCTTTGTATTGCAGATGAACTTGCGAAAAGTTATGATCTGGAAAAGATCGGACAAAGCTTTGTAAAGTGGGTAAAATACGGACACTGGACCGCTCACGGAAGACTGTTTGATATTGGGGGAACGACAAGACACTCCATTGCAAGGTTAATAAAAGGGGAAAGCGCAAAATTTTCGGGAAATATTTTTGAAGAAGATAATGGAAATGGTTCTTTAATGAGAACATTACCGTTAGCTTTTTATCTTGAAAATGAAGAAAATATTGATAAAATATATCAGACAGTAAAAGAAGTGTCTTGTATTACACATGCTCATTTCCGTTCTGTATTTGCATGTTTTGTTTATGTGATTTTTGCCATTGAATTAATCAAAGGAAAAAGTAAGGCTGAAGCTTATCAACATACCCAGAAAACAACTTTGAAATTTAAGGAAGCTCAAGGTTTCAACCCTAAAGAAATCCAACTTTTTGACAGAATTTTGAAAGATGACATTTCAAAATTTCCCGAAGATTCTATCTGTTCAGGTGGTTACGTCGTCCACAGTTTAGAAGCATCGTTATGGTGTTTTCTTAATTCTGAAAATTATTCAGAAGCGGTTTTAAAAGCCGTTAATTTAGGCGAAGACACCGACACCACAGGAGCCATCACCGGTGGAATTGCCGGAATTTATTACGGTTTCGAAAGCATTCCAAAAGAATGG
>Ga0308161_1004447_pt1 | contig 12827 bp, 13 predicted proteins | sample PhyFR2_FD_201034 | JGI IMG/M metagenome (GOLD analysis project Ga0308161, IMG submission 201034) | Phyllosphere microbial communities from UC Gill Tract Community Farm, Albany, California, United States - DLSLF.R2 | ecosystem: Host-associated > Plants > Phyllosphere > Unclassified | place: USA...
GATTACATCGAAGTCTTTTACAATCGAACGAGGCGCCACAGCCATCTGGGCGGTGTCAGCCCGGAGGCCTTTGAACGCGCCTCAGCGTGAGGTCAGGATTTGTCTAGTGAACTGGGGGAAGTCCAATTGTGAGGACCACGGCTGTCGTTGCCATGTGGCCGCCCGCAGTGCAGAAAATGACGCACGTTTAAAAACTGTGACGGACACCCAGGTTGGTCGCCCGGTCGCCCGTACCGGCATCGCTGTTATTGCCAACAGTATAGGCTGCACCGTTCTTGTTTTTGATCATGCCGTAGGATGCGTAGGCACTGGTGCGCTTGGACAGCGCATACGTATAGCCCAGCGCGTACTGCTGTGCGTCCTGGTTCAGTGTCGTCTTATCGTTCTTGCGAATGTAGGATGTAATCAATGTGCCAGAGGCCCCAACGGGAATTTGGGCGCCGAGCAGCAGGTCGTCGCCCTTCAGAGTCGGATTGAAGGCGCGCCCGTATGGTCGGGGCGTGGCGTTGTTCAAGGGTGCACTGTTCATGCCCTTGTCGGCACTGTAGGCGAAGAAAAGTTTCGCCACTTTGAAGGTGTAGTTGGCGACGAAGAGCGTGTTATGGCCAATGCTGTTATTTGTGACAGTGGCAGTGTCGTTGTTACGGTTGTTGTAGGCCAGGCGCGCCGTGAGTGGGCCTTTGGCGTAATTGAGGCCGAGGTTGAACTGGCGGCCTGCCGTACTGTTGCCGGGTACTTCGCCGACCGCATACAAGGCTTCGGCCGTGAAGCCGTTCATGGTCGGGCTCGTATAGATGACGGAATTGTTGGCACGGAGGTTGGCGCCGGCCACCGGAAACAGGTTCTTGGCACTGCCGGCAAGGCCGGCCGCGAACGGGTCGCCAACCTGGCCCAGCGCGTTGTAGGTCAGAGTGTATTGCCGGCCCAGCGTGACGGCCCCCAGGCTGTTGCTCTTGAGCCCGACAAAGGCCTGGCGATTGAACGCCGCGCCCGCCACGTCTGATGCACCGGTATCGATCAGCACGCCGGATTCCAGCACGAACAACGCCGATAATCCGCCACCGAGGTCTTCCGTTCCTCTAAAGCCGAGCCGCGACGCGGAGCCGATGCCGCTGCTGAGCTTGACGACGTTGCCGGCCGCGCCGCCGCGTTCGGCTTCGATGCCGGCGTCAACCAGTCCGTAGATCGTTATACCTGATTGGGCGAATGCGGCTTGGCTGATGGCGCCCAACAGCGCGGCGGTGATGATCGTTTTTTTCATGAATGTCTCCTCCATGGTCTTGTAAGAAATCTGCAGGCCGTGCATGCCCCTGTTGGATACCCGGAGCTTCTCGCAAGGCCGTGCAGCAGCGCGACGCCCGGTTGATCGGGCGCCGATGTGCTTGTGAACTGGTGTCGGCGGCTGGTCGTGCGCACCTGCCGGCGATCGATTGCCTACTCGAGGACGAGGTCGAGGAGCGCGGAACTCAGCGATTTGCCGTGGGCGTCTAGGGCCAGCGAGCGTGTCACGCCACCGGCGAGTGCCCCGTGCATGACAAAATTCATCGCCCCGAGGCCGGGTAAGAGGAAGCGCTCGACAGGACCATGCACGATCCCGGAAAAGTGGGCCTGTACACGCTCGGCAGTCACCAGCCGTTCAAGCAGTGCGTAGTCGTCGATTCGGTAAGCAATGACTGACAAGTTGGAGATGTCGCCTTTATCGCCGGCGCGCGTATGTGCAATGTCACGCAGCTTCATTTCAAATCTCCTCGAAGTGAATGTCGACGCGCACCTCTGCCGCCAGCATCAAGGTGGAACGCACCGCCACCACCTGGCGCGCTGACTTCGTGGCGCCACCGCCACCCGAGGGCCCGCACGTATACAGCGTCTCGACCTCGTTCCCGATGCGCAGGGCCTGCTGCATGGTGGCAGTGCGTCCCGTCACGCGCAGCCGCACCTCGTAGGGTTCGGGATGTGCCGCGGCCAGCAAATCGCCGTGGATGGCGTTCAAGCCGATGAGGTCGAAACGCACTTCCTCCAGCGGCAAGCCCGTGATCCTGAATCGCTCGGCGACGATATCCTGGGCAAGCCGCGCGCGCGCGACTGCGCCCGGTCCGGCGTAGGATATCTGTCCTTCGCCAACGTAGCTGTCGACATAGCCGATCGATACTTTCAACAGGCCGCTGTTCGGATGCCCCGTGGCGCCCTGGACAGCGACACGATCCGCTCCGACCTGGATCATCGAGACGCCGGAGAAGTCCGCGACCACGTCCGGCGTGAGGTAGGCCGCCGGGTCGTGTATTTCGTACAGCAGCTGTTCGGTGCAGGTCGCCGTCGTAACGGCGCCGCCCGACCCCTCCACCTTGGTGATCTCGAGCGAACCGTCCTCGGACACGACGCCGATGGGAAAACCGAGGCGCGCCAGGTTGTGCACGTCCTTGTAGCCGGGGTCGGCGAAATAGCCACCGCTGACCTGGCCCGCGCATTCGAGCAAATGCCCAGCCAAGGTTCCCTGGCCGAGGCGTTCCCAGTCGTCCGCAGCCCAGCCGAATTCATGGATCAAGGGTGCGAGCACCAGCGCCGGATCGGCGACGCGTCCGGTGACGACCACATCGGCGCCTCGTGCAAGCGCGTCGACCAGCGGTTGGACACCCAGGTAGGCGTTGGCAGACAGCAGGCGCTCGCCAAGTGCTGCCACGGGCGCGCCGGTGTCGTCCCGGTAGTCGTCACGGCGAAGCTGGTCCAGGACGTCATCGCCGGTAACCGCAGCGATCTTCAGTTTTGCCAGGCCAAGAGTGCGTGCCACCTGCTTGATCTTGGCTGCAGCCGCAAGGGGATTGGCCGCCCCCATGTTGGTGACAATCTTGATGCCCTTTTCGCTGCACGTCCTCAGAACGGCCAGCATGCGCTGCTCGAGCAAGGGATCGTAGCCAAGCGCCGGGTCGTGCATCTTGGCTTGCTGTGCCAGCGCGATAGTGCGCTCGGCCAGGCATTCGAAGATCAGATAGTCGATATTCCCTTTTTCGGCGAGCTCGAGGGCGGGCTCGATACGGTCGCCCGAATATCCTGCGCCCGCACCGATGCGGATCTGTTTCATGCGATGCTCCTTAAAGCGGGAAGACCCCGATGACGATGCAGGCGATCGTCATCAGGATCGACGCCGAAAACAAGAATTTGAAGGTGTATTTCTGGTGGTCCGCCAAGTCGATGCCGGCAAGACCCGCCACGAGGAAAGTCGCCGGCGTCAGCGGGCTCACCGGAAACCCGGTCGTCATCTGGCCGAGCAACGCAGCCTGCGCCACCTGTACTGGCGGCACGCCCAGCATATGGCTCACTTCGGCCACCACCGGCAGCACCCCAAAATAGAACGAGTCCGGGTCGAAGAGCATCGACAGGGGCATGGACAGCACGCCCATCACGGCTGGAATGTGCGATGCCAGTTCTGCGGGTACGAAGCCGACCGCCGTCGCGGCCATTGCCTTCAACATGCCGGACTGGGTCATGATTCCCGTGAAGACGCCTGCCGCAAACAGGATGCTGGCCATCAGAAGTGCGGCCTTGGCGTGCGCATCGATACGGGCGCGCTGCTGGTCGACGTTGGGATAGTTGATCATCAGGGCCAGCACGACGCCGACCATGAACATGACCACCGGATCGATCTTCCCGCTGATCATCACGCCCAACACGACCGTCGTCAGCACGATATTGATCCAGAAGTTCTTGGGACGCCGGATCAGCTTTTCCGCATCGGTCAGTACGTGCGTATGGGTAAAGCCGGCAGGAGCGCCGTGCTGCAGGCCCAAGCGGATTTCTTCCTCGCGGCCCAGCCACCACGCGGTGCCGAAGACAAACACCAGGCCGGCTAACTGCACCGGGATAAGAGGCATGAAAATATTGCTGACGGGGATGTGGAGCGCGGCGGAGGCACGGATCATCGGCCCGGTCCAGGGAAGGAAGTTGACGCCTGCCGCCAACGAGGCAACGCAGGCGAGGATGCGTTTGTCGATACCAAGCCGCGTGTATAGCGGGAGCATCGCCGGTATGGTCACTAGGAACGTGACCGCACCCGAACCGTCGAGGTGGATCAGGAGAGCCAGCAGCGCAGTACCCGGCACGATGCGGGACGGACGGCTTCCGACCACGCGTAGAATGCCAGTGATGACTGGGTCGAGCATGCCCGCATCAGTAACGATACCGAAAAACAGGATCGCAAAGACAAACATACCAGCGACCGGTGCGATTTTCGTGATGCCGCCGACGATGAACTTCGAGGTTTCCATGCCGAAGCCACCGATCAGTGCGGCGGCAATGGGAATGGCGATGAGTGCCACCAATGGTGACATCTTTTTAGTAAGGATCGACGCCAATAGAAGGGCGATCGTGGCCAAGCCGAGCAGTGCCAGCATGTTGTCTCCAGTTTGTATAGTCACGTGCCGATCGTTGCAGCACTATCGATAAGTCTGGAGTACGGGTTTTATCTTGTAAAATGAAATCTTTCGATTGATTGTCCTGCTTTTCAACTTAATCGACTGTGGCTGTGTTACCGAATATCTCCACCAAGCAGTTACAAGCTTTCCTCGCATTGGACGAGTGCCGGCATTTCACGCGTGCGGCTGAGCGTTGCCACCTGTCGCAATCGGCTTTCAGCGTGGTAATTCGAAAGCTGGAGGAAGCGGTCGGTGCAAGACTCGTCGAGCGCGATACGCGCAATGTCACTCTGACATCGGAGGGAACTTTGTTCGTCGATGTCGCGCGCGCATTGGTAGCGGATTTGGACGCAGCCTTTACCGACATGGGCGACTTCGTCGCCCGCCGAAAAGGCAGGGTGGCACTGGCAGCACTGCCATCGTTGGCCGCCAATGCACTGCCCGGTGTCATTGCCGAATACAAGCGTGTCTATCCCGGTATTACTGTTCAGTTGTTCGATTCTTTGTCGGACCAGTGTTTGCATATGCTGCGGCAGGGGAAGGTCGACCTGGCCCTGACTGCGCCGGGCGCCAATCTGGCGGAATTCTCTACGCGGACGCTCTGCAGCGATCCGTTTTACCTGGTATGCCGATTCGACCATGCACTGGCCCATCAACAAAAGATCAAGCTGGAAGACCTTGCCGGTTGCCAGCTGATTCATTTGGCGCAGTCAACCAGCGTGCGTCAACACGTCGATCAGCTTACACGCGGCATCGCGGTACATCATTCCGGACTCGAGGTCGAGCATCTTGCGACCGTCGCTGGCCTGATTGGACACGGCCTGGGAGTAAGCCTGGTACCGGAGCTGACGCTGTTCCAGTTCCGCAGCATGGACCTGGTGGCGATCCCGCTGGACACGGACGTCGTTGTACGTCCCATCCTGATCGTGCAGCACAAGGAACGCCCGTTATCCCATGCCGCACAGGGTATGCTGGAGCTCATCGAAAACCGCCTACGTTCCACTGGAAGGATCCGTGGCGACCTACTCGGATAGCGCACTGGGTACTGTCAACTTACCGTAGGGCACTGTCAAGCTGTTGAACCGATGGACGAGTTGCAGAATCCGAGGCGAACTTGCCTCGGACTGGTAACAAAATGTTGAGCATTATGCGTTCTTCGCTACATTGGCGACCTCGTTCCAGAGCGAAAATGCTTGAGTACGGACGTGCCGGTACTGCTGCGCCGACAGGCGGTTGCGCTGGCAACGGAAGGGATTGTTAATCGGGCCATGTGCCGATAGAAAACGCTGTGCATGCTTGGGTGACTTGTAGCGGCGCATCTGCCGTTCGCGCTGCCGCGTCGGTTGGTGCGACAGCTCGGCCCGATTGTTCAGTCCCTTGTGCTGGCGATGCTCGACACCCGGCATAATTTGAACCTTGGCAGCGGCGTAGCTCTTCAGTTTGTCCGTGATCAGGACCCGTGGCGCATATCGCAAGCCCTTCAGAAGCTTACGAAAGAACCGTTTGGCCGCCTGCCTGTCGCGCCTGCTCTGCACCAGGACGTCGAGTGGGCTGTGGTGCAAACTGCGGTTCGGGACGCGCTAACTGGCTATATGTTCAGACAGTTCATACAGCAAGCACGGCCGCCCATATTTCAGGCATAGTTTTCCCCTGAATTGGCAGATCTTGAAGGTGGAACTGGCCTTTGCGAATGCGATGGATGAGCTCTATGCCTAGGATTGTCGTGGCGGCGGAAGCGAAGCTTTTCAGACCTAGCATTGGCCCTAGCCTGGATTTGACATTACGATGATCCTGCTCGATGAGATTGTTTAAATATTTCGACGAGCAAAGCTTTGTCAAATCGGGAAGCTTGCCCTGCTGCTCAAGGTCGCGAACGGCCCGGTGCGAAGCTGCGTAGCCATCCAGCGTAACGGTCTCGGGTGAGCGGCCTTGAGAACGTACGGCTTTGCGAAAGAAGGCTTTTGCAGAGGCGACATTGCGCCGTGGGCTGAGCCGGAAGTCTACGGTTTTGCCGGATGCGTCGACAGCCCGGTAGAGATAAGCCCACCGACCTCGGATCCTGACATAAGTTTCGTCCACACGCCAGGACGTGCCGGCCTGAACTGAAAAGCGGCTCCAGCGCTTATCGAATTCAGGCGCGTAACGCCGCACCCAGCGCAGAATCGTAGTGTGAGCGATCGGCAGGCCTCGCTCGGCCATCATCTCAACCAAGTCACGATATGAGAGCTTGTAACGCAGGTACCAACGCACACAAAGAACGATGATTTCTTGTTCGAAGTGCCGACCCTTGAACAGGGCACTCTTGTTCGGACGGTTAGGCATGCTGATAAAAAAGTCAGTATTCTAGCTCAGCTGCAGGTTTGCACCAGAGCCGCTCTTGCTCGGACGGTTACGCATGCTGGGCAAAAAGGCGAAGTTCTAGCTCAGCTGCTGGTTTGCACCACAGCCTTTCCAGTTGGTTGTTTGGTACTTCGGTTTTGCTGGAGCATCCATGCCGTCAGTTTACTCCGTGCCCATGCCAGACCGCTGCGCGGGCCGATTTTGTAACAAAGCCCTCTCGAAGCCACAAAATATTAGATGTACGGCAACTCTTCAAATTTTATCTAAGTTAGCTCTCTTGCGGTATCTTAGCTGCGCAGATAATATAGGCTACGTGGGTAGTTTTAATATTTCGTCAACAGTAACGTCCAGTGCGCTAAAAGTGGGTTTTTCATTGAGCTCTATATGAATACACTAAACCAACGTGCTTTTGGAGAGCGGCCAGCATTAATCGCTCTCTCTTTCTGGAATCGTTAGTCAAGAAACGTGACGTTCTCAAAGCCCCAGTAAGCCCTAATGTCACAGATTTTCCCTGCGGCGTTAAAGGTCATTACATCAATGATGTCGATAGTGATATTGCGGCCACCGACTTCAGCCCAGAATTTGAAGGCCATTGCAGCCTGATTTTCCAGCGAGAAACTAACTGGCGAAATCAGCTCAGCCTTTTTCGGAGTGAAAGGAATGTCGATCAATCGAGATAGGGCTTGTGCCATGGTTTCCGAATCGCCCCCATTTTCTAGAGGATCAGAACCAACCGGGTCTGCGCCGGTAAGATTTTCAGCCAAATACTTCTCTGCGAACCCAGCGTCTCCTTTACCAATGTTTGCAACGTACGCCTGCATTACTTCACGCATATGCAATTCAGTAGGAGAGCTTGCTAACCGAACAGGGGAAGTCCCCTCATCAATATGTTTTAACAGTGCGCTAAAGCTAAAATTAGTTGTCATGATTTCAAAGTCCTTTGATTAACAATACAAGTAGCTCACGATCGCTAATCCAACCTTGGACGCTCAAAACATCAGTCACTATGGCGGATCAACCCTTTCAGCTCGTGCTTGTCAGGGTGGTTGTGGCGTTTGTTTAGGTAATTTTCGCCAAGGTGATAGCAATGATCACACGGTCTCTTTTTGGACGGTATGACCAAATCGTTCGTACACTTTGCGCTGATCTCGGTTAATCTGCAAGAATGCACATAGATGTTCATTACGCACACCTATGTGCGTAACGAGGAAAGAGAGTTGTTTTAATGACACAAAAAAACGCTGTACCTTGCGAACCTAAGGGTCGAAATGACCATGCAAGATGCAAAATACTTGGACAAATCCTAGACCGCATTGCCAATAAATGGACGGTCATGATCGTCAGTTCCCTCGCTGAAGGCCCAGTACGATTCAATGCTTTGCAAAGAAATGTTGAAGGCATATCACATAGAATGTTGACCTTAACTCTACGTGGCCTTGAAGCCGACGGGCTAGTAAGGAGAACTGTTTATCCAACAGTCCCGCCAAAGGTTGAGTATGAGTTAACCGGGATTGGACAATCGCTAATTTCTCCCTTAAAAGCATTATTGGATTGGGTAGAAAATAATCAATTGTTAATTTCTGATAAGCAATTGATGAATGGCGAAGCTGTCTTTACCGATGCTTAGGCATTAGCGAAAGCGAATGTACCGTCGCACACGTTGCTGAGTATCTGCCATCGGTTGAACCTAACCTGGCACTGCCCCGGGCTACAGATTCCAAATCGCCGATGGGCATGAGGATGTTTGGTTCGGCCAAGCTCTCCGAGTCGAAGAGTAACGGTTCGCTTCGGGTAGATTCTGGTCCTTCTGCTTAGCGAATGTGACCTTGGAGGTCTGTGTAGGGCAAGTGGCATTTTTACCGCGCAACTCGTGACACTTTTGCTTAAATGGACGGTGGCGCAGTGGTTTCGACCGAGGACAGCACGGGCGCTTAAGGATGAGGGAATAGCCACGCTCGGCGATTCTATCGCGGGCTCCGGTGCAAATTATGGATGAGGGACAAGTCAACCGGCCCACGGATGAGGTGGATCACGCAGCCAGAACAGCTGCCCAGATTTCGGGCGTAGTTTGCCCCTGAGTCGACAGGGAACGCAGGTCGAACTGCCCTTTGCGAATACGGTGCATGAGCTCGATACCCCGAATTGTCGTGCCGGCGGAAGCAAAACTTTTCAAGCCCAGCATGACGCCCAACCTGGACTTCACATTGCGATGGTCCTGCTCGATTAGATTGTTCAGGTCTTTCGACGAGCAAAGCTTCGTCACCTGGGCAAGCCTGCCTTGCTGCTGAAGCTCTCGGACGGCCCTATGAGATGCTGCGTAACCATCCAGCGTGATAGTCTCCGGTGAGCGACCCTGAGAACGTACGGCCTTGCGGAAGAAAGCCTTGACCGAGGCGACGTTGTGCCGTGGGCTGAGCCGGAAGTCAACGGTTTTACCTGCCGCGTCGACCGCCCGGTAGAGATAAGCCCACCGGCCGCGGATCCTGACATAGGTTTCGTTCACTCGCCAGGAAGTGCCTGCTTGTGTTGAGAAGCGATTCCAGCGCTTGTCAAACTCTGGCGCATACCGTTGTACCCAGCGCAGGATGGTTGTGTGAGCGATCGGCAGGCCTCGCTCGGCCATCATCTCGACCAGGTCACGATATTAGAGCTTGTAGCGCAGGTACCAGCGTACGCAGAGAACGATGATCTCCTGCTCGAAGTGTCGGCCCTTGAACAGGTCGCTCTTGCTCGGACGGTTACGCATGCTGGGCAAAAAGGCGAAGTTCTAGCTCAGCTGCTGGTTTGCACCACAGCCCTCGATCAGTGGCAGAAAGCGGATGGCCCAGCGGTTGATCGTCGAATGGTCGACCGACACGCCTCGCTCTTCCATCATCTCTTCGATGTGCCGGTAGCTCAGCGGGTAAGCCGCGTACCAACGGATACACACTAGGATGACGTCGATCGGAAAGCGCATTCCTTTGAAGCTGAGCATGTCGGGACGTGGAGTGTTCGGGTGCCGCGGTCTACCCGATCACGACAACTGCTCAGCCAACGCGACAGAACCTCTGCGTGTCGTGGCAGGTTGTACGAAGCGCGCTTCCATACCAGCTCCCGGCCGAGGGCAAGAACTGAAGCGTAGTACGGCTTACTGAAAAATCAAGGGATACGGAGCGCGGTAAGCTTCCGTCGCGGAGGAGGTAGAACCTAGCTACGGCAAGTGGCAGTTTTACTTCAAGCTTTCGGGAAGTGGCAACTTTGCTTCACTCAACCGGACAGCCAAGCCTGCCACGCTTGGACAACATGGAGGACGGCCTACACTCTAGAAGTGAGCAGTAAGGGACGGTGGCAGATTTACTTCAACGGACGCGTGCAGACAAGACCGCAGAAGCACTATGGTGAATGAAGTAGGTGAAGTGGTGGCAGATCATCTTTAAGGGCGAAAAATTTCAACGAGGAAATTTTATATTTGTTTTTTTTGTGAGACACTGCTTTTTATTTAAAAGATTAGCTGTTTATTCAAAAAATGACGGATTACATAGGTTTTAAGTGGGTGGCCGAGCACCTTAACATCCAGCCGGTCCAATCACTCGCCGTAGAAAGCAAGCTCGGGACATCGCGCCGCACGGTCGTCAGTCCCACCAGGGAAGAGACGTACAGCGCCTCGGCCCGGCCAGAGGCGACGATCGCTGGCCATCTCACTTTCGGCTTGAAGCACGAGCTCGTCAATCTCGAATTTCTGACACGGATCTTCGCCGTCATAGACCCGCAGGTGCTAGAGGACTGGATCCGCAGCGAGCCGACAGGCGCCTACGCGCGGCGTGCAGGCTTCTTTTTCGAATGGCTAACCGGGCGCCAGCTCAACGTGCCGGATACGCCTTCCGGAAACTACGTCGATGCCCTGGACTCGACTGAGTTTGTAGTGGCGTCACGGCCGCTCAACGTCCAGCGCTGGCGCATCCGGGACAACCTGCCTGGTACCCGCGAGTTCTGCCCGACCATCCGCCGTACCGAAACCGTGCGCGCCATCGAAAACTACAACTGCGCGGCCGCTCTCGAATCCCTGGAGATCGAGTACGGTGCTGACATCCTGATGCGCAGTGCCGTGTGGCTCTCGATTAAGGAGAGCCGGGCATCTTTCGCGATCGAACACGAGGAAAAGCAGGTCGACCGCGTGAAGCGGTTCGCCGCGGTCATGGAGCGTAGGTGTGGAAAAACCGATGACCCTCTGCTTATAGAAACGCTGACCGAGCTGCAAACTGAAATCCTGGGCGCTGCCACACGCTACGGTGTACGGCAGTCTCCAGTGATCGTCGGGCACACGCACGGCTTTGACGATATCGTTGACTACATAGGGCCTCCCTGGCAACGTGCAGGCGACCTACTCGATGGCCTACGACGTAGTATGGCCAGAACCGTAGGTGTATCGTCCATCCTGCGCGCGTCGCTTGCATCGTTCGGCTTCGTCTACATTCATCCGATGATCGACGGTAACGGCCGGATCTCGCGCTTCCTCGTGAACGACGTGCTCCGGCGTGATGGAGCAGTGCAAGCACCTTTCATCCTGCCGATTTCAGCAACGATCACAAATAAGGCGAAGGAACGTGCTGGGTACGATCGCGCGCTTGAAACGTTATCGCGCCCGTTGCTGGCGAAGTACCGGGAGAGCTACCACTTCGGCGCTGAATACACGTGCCCGGATGGCGTGCGTTCGAATTTTCATTTCGACGCTTACGACGATGCGATGCCAACCTGGCGCTACCCCGACCTGACAAACCAGACTGAATATATCGGCGAGGTCATTCGGCTCACCATTGAGGTGGAGATGAGCAAGGAAGCAGGCTACCTGCGCGACATGGAGCGTGCCAGGGAGGGTGTCAAGAACAATCTGGAAGGCCCGAATTCGGATATCGACCAGATCATCCGGTCCGTCCGGGAAAATGGCTGGAAGGTGTCCAATAAGCTCGTGAAGGCGTTTCCTCCCCTCGCAGATCCAAGCCTGGCCGAGGCCGTGGTAATCGCTGTGCGCGACGTGTTCGAGCCGGCAGCCGAAGATGACCCGGATCAGGACGAAAACGAATCTGAGGCACCACGCTAAAGTAGCCCAGCTTCGTAAATTCTCGCAGCGTCTGTTATGGGTCCGATTGCAGACGCTCGAGCCAGCATAGCATGTTGCCATTGTGAAAATCTAGCAGACTGTCACGAACTTCCGCTTCCGACTGCCGGGTTAGTGAACTTCTTTGAGGCCACGCTTTCGCAATGCAAGGTTTAAAGCTTGTGGCATCCAGGGGCTGTTCTCGATAAACCCCTGCATCAACGCCTGTTGGGCGACAGGCGAAGCTAATGCGCTACTGTATTTTCGGTAGATAGGATCGCCGAGAAGGTGTTCTAACTTTGCTAAATCTGCATCAGAAAACGAACTCAGCAATTTTTCGTAAGCCGAAAACATCGGATTTCCAGGCTGGCTCATACCTGTAGTCATCACATCGTTTACCTCATCCATTATCTCGCTCCATTGTGTTTCGCTGAGGCTTGGATTGGTCTGACGTACAAATTGCAGGGTGGACGCTGCGGTTGGAAGATTCTCGGCTCGCATGGCAGAGCCTAGTTGCGATTTCACCACCCGTCCGATTGTGGCTTCCCGGCCCCAATTGTCGGAAGCCGCACAATGGGAGATTTGCCCTGCGAACAGCAGAGCTAGGGCGATAGTCTTAAGAAAGACGCGATACGGTTTCATGAGAACCTTAATGTTGAGTTTAGGCAACATATTACCAGATGCATGCGTCCTAAATTTGGGTATTCTCACGATTGATGTATGATTGCTCCTGGCCGAAAGCAGCCGGTCGGGTCAGCATAGCAGGTTGCCAAAGCGAAAATCTCTCAGACTATCACTAAGGTCCGCTACCGACCTATTCCGTTGAAAAACTCCCCTTGATACGAGGCTCGCCACCATCTACCGTTATTCAAGTAAGGGAAAGACGGAGGCCGAGATGATGGGGCGCCAGGCAACGAAGCGGGAGCTGTTCGTCATGATCAGTCTAGACGAATACGTTCCCGAAAACCATCTGCTCAGAGCAGTGGATCGATATCTCGACTTGAGCG
>Ga0308161_1004449_pt1 | contig 12827 bp, 8 predicted proteins | sample PhyFR2_FD_201034 | JGI IMG/M metagenome (GOLD analysis project Ga0308161, IMG submission 201034) | Phyllosphere microbial communities from UC Gill Tract Community Farm, Albany, California, United States - DLSLF.R2 | ecosystem: Host-associated > Plants > Phyllosphere > Unclassified | place: USA...
TCCGAGCAATACCGCAGTATGATAAGCAATGAGCTGGATCGGTAGCGCATAGACTATCGGAGTGAGTATTTCTGGCATATCTGGCAGAACTAAAGTGGCCACCGTTTGCAGACCTGTCGCCGCAGCACCTTGTTGATCTGTAATAAGCACAATCCTGCCACCGCGTGCTGCAACCTCCTGAATATTTGACACTGTCTTCTCAAACCAACGATCATGAGGCGCAACAACGATAACGGGCATTGTTTCGTCAATCAACGCTATTGGTCCATGCTTCAACTCGCCTGCGGCATAGCCCTCAGCATGAATATATGACAATTCTTTAAGTTTTAATGCCCCTTCTAAAGCAATTGGGAATGAAGTTCCGCGGCCGAGATAAAGCACATGTTTGACACTCATAAGATCGCGGCAAAGTTTGAGTATTTTACGCTCTAACTTTAACACTTGATTCATAAAACGCGGTATTTCGGTTAAAGCTGTGATTAGTTCGATTTCTTTTGCTTTGTCTATCGTGCCTCTGGCTGCGGCCGCAGCAATCGCTAAGGCGGCAAGCACTGCTAATTGACACGTAAAGGCTTTGGTGGATGCAACGCCAATTTCAGGCCCAGCCAAAGTAGGAAAAACATAATCCGCTTCACGAGCCATAGTCGATTCTGCAACGTTAACGATAGCGGCTGTTTTTGTACCGTGATTGCGGCAGTAGCGCAGGGAAGCAAGTGTATCAGCGGTTTCACCCGATTGTGAGACGAAAAGCGCCAATGTTTCATTGGTTAAGGGCGGTTCACGATAACGAAACTCTGACGCAACGTCATTATCAACTGGAATGCCAGCAAGGTTTTCAAACCAATACTTGGCTACCAGTGTTGAATAATAAGCAGTTCCACAACTCGAAAAACTTATTCGGGAAACCTTTTTCCAATCAATCTGGTCGGCTAACCCCTTTATAGAAGACGTTGCAAATTCAAAATAGCGCGCTAACGTATGAGAAACAACCTCCGGCTGCTCATGAAGCTCCTTCTCCATAAAGTGACGATGATTGCCCTTGGAAACCAAAAAAGCCGTTCCAGACGATTTCGTTATTTCACGGACGACGACATCATCTGTTTCGTTATATATCGTAACACTGTTGCGGGTTATAACTGCCCAATCACCATCCTCCATATAGCTAATTTCATTAGTAAACGGGGCTAAGGCTATTGCGTCCGAGCCAACAAACATTTCACCTTTGCCATACCCAATTGCCAACGGCGGTCCTTGACGGGCAGCGATCATTAAATCTTCCTCTCCTTCGAAGATTGCTGCCAAAGCAAAGGCGCCTTTTATTCTTTTAAGGGTATGTTTCATCGCATCGATTGGTGTTTTACCACGGTTAATTTCCTGCGCTAGAAGATGAACCACCACTTCGGTGTCGGTTTCCGTCTCAAACACAAGCCCCTGGCTTGATAACTCTTCTCGAAGTTGCGCAAAATTTTCTATAATACCGTTATGCACCAGCGCCACTTTTTTACTCATATGAGGGTGGGCGTTGCGTTCAATCGGTGCGCCGTGCGTTGCCCAACGTGTATGTCCGATGCCACTAAACCCGGAGAGTGGGTGGGTATTTAGTTTCCGCTCTAAATTGACGAGCTTTCCCTCAGCGCGCAACCGTGTCAGCTGCCCGTTTTCAAGCGTCGCAACGCCTGCAGAATCATAGCCCCGATATTCTAATCTCTTAAGACCATCTATCAAAAGATTTGCTACTGGTCGCGTGCCGAGTATGCCAATAATTCCACACATATTAACTCCGAATCTTCACTACTAAAGGTCGTGGAGCGCGTTGTACCCAACCTATCGGATAGAAAGCGCAACCGTTCGACAAAGTCATCGCATTAATTTTCACTTTTTACTTTGATTGAACAAAAGCGTTGGCGTAACTGTTGTCCATAACCTTTTTTAACGGTTTGTCGCGCCCGCCCAATGGCAAGTGCATCATCTTCGACCTCATCAGTAATAACACTGCCTGAAGCTATATATGTCCTCTCACCAATTTTAACAGGCGCAACCAGCGATGTATTTGAGCCGACAAAGGCATCGGCGCCAATATATGTTCGCCACTTATTAAAACCATCATAATTGCAGCTGATCGTACCCGCGCCGATATTGGCACGGGCACCGATATCAGCGTCACCCAAATAGGTTAAATGATTAACCTTGGCGTCTTGATGAATTTTGGTGTTTTTGACCTCGCAAAAATTACCAACTTTGGCACCCTGGGCGATTTCAGTCCCAGGTCGCAGCCGGCTAAAGGGTCCGATTTGCGTATTTGGCCCAATTTCTGCGCCCACAATATGACTAAAGGCATGGATGACTGTTCCGGACGCGACACTTACATTAGTACCGAAAAATACATTCGGTTCGATAACGACATCTGCAGCAATTTGAGTATCGTAGGAGAGAAAAACCGTTTCGGGTGCGATCATAGTAACGCCAGCGATCATTAACTCCTTGCGTTTGCGACGTTGCCAAATTGCTTCAGCTTCAGCAAGTTCGTTGCGCGAATTAACGCCGACAATGTTGTCGTAGGGTACCGTCAACGTGCGAATATCTAGTTTCTCAGCTGAGCCAAGTGCTATGATATCAGTAAGATAGAACTCGCCTTTACTGTTTTCATTGTTTATTTTTTGCAAAAGCTCTAATAGATGGGTCCCTGAAACTGCCAGCAAGCCACCGTTACAATATTTAATCTGCTTTTGTTGAGCTGTTGCATCTTTTTCTTCAACAATGGCTTGCAAATGTCCATCGGAAACGACCAAGCGTCCATAACCTTGTGGGTTTTCACAATGAAAACCAAAAACAACGATATCAGCCCCGTCGGCGAGCATTTGCCGGGCCTTCACGAGCTCTGAAGCTTCGATCAGTGGTGTATCACCAAAAACAATCAATATGTCATCATATCCGCGGCGGATCGCCTGCTCAGCAGTTAGTACAGCCTGGGCGGTACCCAAACGCTGTTTCTGGTGATAAAATTCAGCGTCAGGAAGCAATCGGCAGATCTCGGTCTTAACCCGCTCTGCGCCTTGGCCAACGACGTAGACTATATCAGTTGAGCCAACCGAAGAGAGCGTATTGGTGATATGGCCAATCAGCGGCAAACCAGCAATTTTATGCAAGACCTTCGGAAGCGATGATTTCATCCGCGTACCATTACCAGCCGCTAATACAATAGAGAGACAGCTACGTTCCATACTTTGATCCACTCAAAAGAAATTCATTATTCCTCGGCCGACTTCTGAAAGACTTAGTCCTTCAATCTGGCTGAATTGCGGAAAAGTCTCTAATAGCCAGTAAGACAAAGTTTGCATTTGCCCAGTTAAAAACAATAAACCGGCGATCACTAGCAAAATACCAATGATTTTCTCAACCTTACCAAGATGAACGCGGAATTTTGCCAGAAAACGCATAAAAGCACTGGAAAAAATTGCGGCAAAAAGAAATGGAACGCCCAAGCCAATTGAATAGACTGCTAATAGCTCTGCACCTTCAAATACTGTTTGCTTGGAACCAGCAAGCCCGACGATCGGGCCAAGTATTGGCCCAATGCACGGGGTCCAGCCGAAGGCAAAGGCTAATCCCATAACATAGGCACCGAGCGGCGTCGCAGGCGCACTACGTGCCTGAAACCGCGCCTCCCTTGATAACAGGGAAATTCTAAATAGACCAAGGAAGTTCAGACCCATTATGATAATGATTATTCCTGCAATAATTGCGAACCAAGAACGATAATAGTTTAAAAAACGCCCAAGCGTTGTTGCGCTTGCGCCTAATGTAATAAAAACCGTTGCAAAACCTAATACGAACGCTATAGCTGCGATGACGAGAGAAAGACGCATTGCCGACTTTTGATGATTATCATCGCTGCGACGCAGGTCATCAACACTAACACCGCTCATATAGCAAAGATATGGTGGCACCAGAGGTAGAACGCATGGAGATAAAAAGGATAGAATACCTGCGCCTAAAACGCCCCATATCGAAAGATCAACTGCCATTTGGATTTCGTAATCCTTTCTTTTAACGGTTCATAACCTATTCTGTTGGTCAAGTGAATAACAAAACCTGAATAAACGGTAGATTGTACGTTGCATAGCGCTTATTCAATAGTTTATCACCTCATCTGTCACAACTTGGCCTTAAATGAGGCTTATTTGCTAACGTATTGATTGTGCAGTTTAAAATTATGAATCGTTCTAAAGCAAGCGAATCTGAGGATATCGATATTTCCCCACCTTCCGGATGTATATCTTCTCCTAACAAATTTAAAACAATGCGTGGCTTCATTGTGCCGCTTATTGGTGTATTGATTGCGACAATATCGTTAGTTGTGCTTTGGGATCTCGTGGAACACACCTCGCGCAAGGATACGATGGTTGCACTTCATAATTACGACGATCGCACGTTAATCATGGCCGCTATCTTTACTATCTTAAGTTATTTCGGCATTTCACTTTATGACGTCGTCGCTGTGCGCACAATCGCACCTAAAAAAATCCCAGATCACGTATCTGCATTAGCGGGCGCTGCAGGTTACGCGATTTCCAATGCGCTGGGCTTTTCGTTCTTGACGGGCGGAGCGGTCCGCTTCCGGATTTACGCGGATGACGGTATCGGTATTGCTGATGTTGGAAGAATAATCAGCACTTCTTGGTTTTCGATGTGGTTCGCGCTTTTTACCATTATCGGTTTCGCCTTACTGCTGGATCCTATTCATCTGCCGGGTTTTCAGTTATTTAATCTTACGTTTGACCGACTATTGGGCGCGGTCGTCATTATTGCCCTGTTATCGCTTATTATCTGGTTGCGCGGTGGCGAGCATCAACTGCGGCTCTATAAATTTTCGTTGAAGCTTCCGGGATCCAAAGCTGCGCTCAGCCAGATTGCAGCCGGTATTATTGACCTTATATTTGCTTCGGCGACGCTTTATGTTCTCATGCCGGTCAACATTGCCCCGGGTTTTCTCGCCTTTACAATGGTTTATGCCATTGCGGTAGTGCTAGGTGTCGCCAGCCACTCTCCCGGTGGTCTAGGTGCATTTGAAGCAACAATTATCGCGGGCCTCGGTTTACATACAGATTCGGCTGTTTTAGCCGCTTTAATAGTCTATCGACTGATTTATACCGTCCTCCCACTTCTGGTTGCTACGCTCGGTATGGTCGGCTGGGAGGTTTTCCGTCAGCGCCAACGCGTATCTGCGCGGACTATTATGATTTCCCGCGTCGTCGAGCCTCTTATCCCAATTTTATCGGCTGGATTAACTTTTTTAGGCGGTATTGTTCTGCTTATTTCAGTCGTGACCCCGGGGGTTCGCCCGCGCCTTGATATTTTGTCAAGCTGGTTTCCGCTCATATTTATTGAGACGTCTAATCTTGCTGCCAGTTTAATAAGTGTTGCCTTATTAATCGTAGCTTACGGTCTCGCTCGCCGACTGGCCCGCGCGTGGTTCTTAACACTTTGTCTGTTGCTTATTGGTGCCGGCGTCTGCTTGACCAAGGGCCTAGATTGGGAAGAAGCAACGCTTCTTTGTATATTTGCACTCGTGCTCGGTATATTCCGCCATTCATTCTATCGCGGTTCATTTAAAAACGACTTCTCTTTGAGTTGGAACTGGTTAGCCAGTATTTGCGCATGCGTATTTTCAGCAATTTGGCTAGGGTTCTTTATTTATCGTCATGTTGAATATTCCGGTGAGCTGTGGTGGAGCTTTGCATGGAATGCCAATGCGCCGCGATTTCTAAGAGCCAGTTTCGTTATAATTGCGGGCATTTTGGTGGTAACGCTTTACAATCTCATCCACAGGCCGATGCATCAACGACGGGCAAAGAAATATTTGATACCGCCGATCATTCCCGAATTGGTAGCAAAATCCCCTCTAGCCGATACTGCACTTGCCCTTCTAGGTGACAAGGAATTTTTGGTGGATAAGGAAGAACGCGGGTTCATTATGTATAATCGCTCGGGTGGTAGCTTAATCGCATTGGGAGAGCCCGTAAGCAACGATAACGAGGCCATAAAGAAACTGGCTTGGGATTTTTACAAGGAAGCCGATCGTGCTGCGTTAAGAACAGTGTTTTATGGCGTAAGTCTTAAAAATCTTCCGCTTTATCTCGATATGGGTTTATCTGTACTGAAGCTTGGCGAAGTGGCTAAAGTGTACCTGCCAGACTTTTCATTAGAGGGGCCTAAGCGTCAACCGTTTCGCTATGCCGATCGAAAAGCTGAGCGTGAAGGTTTGATATTCACAGTCATTCCTGCTGGTGAAGTTGAATGTCATCTCAAAGAACTAAGAGCCGTTTCCGACGCTTGGTTAACCTTTAAATCTGGAGCTGAAAAACGTTTCTCAATCGGATATTTTGATGACGATTTTCTCAAACGGTATGATGTTGCAGTGATGATTAAAGATGGCAGGATTGTGGCGTTTGCCAATATTTGGGAAAGCGGTCTGAAGCAGGAAATTACTGTTGATATGATGCGCTATTTGCCGAATATTTCCAAAGTCATGATGGAGGCGCTCTTTGCCAGGATTTTGATTTATGGGAAAAACCAAGGCTACCAATGGTTTAACCTCGGTGCAGCTCCTTTAGCTGGTCTTTCTACAAATCGTCTGGCGTCGCGTTGGCACCGCATAGGATCGTTCATCTACCGGCGTGGAGGTGGACTTTATCATTTTAACGGTTTGAAATCTTTTAAGGAAAAATTCGATCCTGTTTGGTCACCTTATTACTTGATTTGTCCCGGTGGTCTGGATACCGCTAAAGTCCTGATTGACGTGACAACACTTATAAATGGCAGCCCCTTGGAGTTTTTCCGCAAATGACATTCCGCCGAATTTTAACATTTATCATTTTTATCATCGTCATCCTGTTTGCTGGCTATAGCTTCAAGCATCCTGCGAAAGTAGAACGGCTTTGGGCTACGCTTACCGGCAACGAAGCGCCGATAACTATCGCCGATGGTGAACGGTTACAACGCATACCAGTCAGGGTACCGCGAGGTGATCCACGCGGCCTTGTTATACTGATTTCTGATAAAGGGGGGCCTCAAAGCCGTGAGATCGATATAACCAACGCCTTATTAGCGCGCAATCTAATTGTCGCCAATGTGGATTTTGATCGTTGGAAGGCGGCATTGGATAATGAAGATGGCGAATGTGTTTATCTGGTATCCGATTTAGAGGCGCTTTCTAAAGATATATTGCGGCGTTTGGACTTTGATGTCTATTTCCATCCCGTTGTCATGGGGTTTGGTGAAGGCGGTGCGATTGCTTACGCGGCTGCATCAGATTCGCCTAAAGATACGCTGGCGGGGGCGGTAGCAATTCAACCATCGGTGTCATCACATACACGGTTGCCTTCTTGTACCGAAAGTGCCAGCGCCATCAAGACAGCGGATGGCGGCTATAGTTATGAAATTGATGCAAAATTGCCGGCGCCCGCAACGATTATCAATGCGGCGGGTGTAAGCAACGATATTAAGGACGCGGCGGCAAATCACATTGCAGCACTCATAAAAGAAGACCGACCAGCAATGAAGATAAAAATCGCTGCTGATACCGCCCTTGCTTATGCAATTAAGGACGCATCAACGTCTGATTTGCCTATTGTCGATTTGCCAAGCAAAAATCCTGCGAAGGCGCTCGTTATCTTTTTCTCAGGTGACGGTGGATGGCGTGACATTGATATGGAAATTGGTAACTGGTTTAAAAACAAAGATGTCCATGTTATCGGCGTAGATTCTCTCCGCTATTTTTGGAACGAGCGAACCCCTGAAGAGATGGCTGAAGATATCCAGGAGCTCATCAAAAAAGAAGATCCAACCGCAAGATTGCCCGTAGCACTTTTTGGCTATTCCCTAGGTGCAGACACGTTACCGTTCGCCTGGCCACTTTTGGATAAAGAATTTCAGGATCAAACAGCGCTGATCGCACTCATGGGAATATCAAAATCAGCCGAGTTTAAGGTCTCAATCGATGGTTGGCTTGGTGAGGGCGGCGATCGGCCGGTGTTGCCAGCGTTAAAGGCAATGCCGCGCGATAAAACTATTTGTGTTTACGGTGATGAAGAAGACGACACCTCGTGCCGGGATAGTTCTCTTGACCCGATGAAGCGAATAAAACTAGCTGGTGGCCACCATTTTGATGAAGATTACGAAGGATTGGCAAAAACACTCTTTACAATTCTTCAGGAAAAGGCTCAATCGATACAATGAATACAAGACCGGGCGGTGCAAAACGGTGATTGCTCAAGATCTCGGTTTTACTGCTTTGGCAAGCCTTGATGAATGCCTAAGTTTTTAGCAAGTACCATAAGGACAGCACGGTCCTTTTCACCTGCAAAATTACTCCCCCGCATATTGGCGCGTGACACAGCCGAAGTTCCTTGGACAATGCCACCCCGCTGTGGGTCTGAACGTGGCATATCCCACGTTGGTGAATGACCTAGCTTTTAGCGATACCAGAAGGACGGTCCTTTTCACCTGCAAAATTACTCCCCCGCATATTGGCGCGTGAACAAATAAAGTCCATTTAAGCAGGCTATTGTTTGCGATAAAGCGAATTGATTGGAAATGCTGTATAATAAGTAGTTACTAAAGTTGGACGTCGAGAAAACTGCCGGTTAACTTCTCCATCGGTAAATCCCTCCCGATGATTATAAACCGGGAATTTCTATCCTCCTCTCGCTGCCACTTATCGCCGTAGTCATAACCGACTATTTTATGCACACCCTGCACAATAAGCTTTCGTTCATCGTCACATATAGAAAATACCCCTTTATAGCGTAGCATATCGTTGCCATATTGATGTACGAGATTTTCCATCCACTTGCCTAATTTATTGAGATCCATAGTTCCCCCTTCAAGAAGAACGGATACTATCCTATCCCGCCAAACTTTGTCTGTAACAGGTTGGGCAGTGCCGAAACGACGCGTAACCAAAGTCTTTTTATTGATATTTAAATCAAGATCGGTTTGTTCACATACAAGATCATCAGATAGCTGAAATGCATTGATATCTAACCAGAAACTGGCATCACAGACTCCGTTAACAACCTCCAAAATATCAGCTTTGGCATTAATGCGTTGTAAGCGCTGTTTAACGTAGCCCAAGGCCTCCCCATTCACTCGATCAGTCTTCGTTAATAAGATTTTGTCAGCAAATCCTATTTGTGCAACCGCCACAGCATGGTCGTCGAGCTGCTGCATGATATGGATACTATCAACGAGGGCGACGCAGCCGTCTAAAATGAACTCGGATCGAAGTTTTTCATCAATGAAGAATGCTTGTGCCACAGGGGAAGGGTCAGCAAGGCCCGTAAGCTCGACAATTATACGATTAAATTCGATGTCGCCGCGGCTCCTTTTATCAATTAGATCCAAAATCGCTTGGGTAAATTCACCACGCACTGTACAGCAAACACAGCCATTCGTTAATTCGATAATATTTGCATTTTTATCGCGGTTTAATATCAATCCGTCAATATTAACTGGACCAAACTCATTTTCTATAACAGCGATGGGATCCGACGAGTGCGCTCGCAGAAGTTCATTAATGAGGGTGGTTTTACCTGCACCTAAGAACCCAGTGAGCAATGTTACTGGAATTGGCATCTGTTGCTGCATTGATGATCTCGCCCTTTACTCGTTGTTGACAGTCGAACAGCTTTAGGCTGATTTTTAAAATTCGGTATTGAGTGGTCTAAGTTAAAACAGAGCCTAGACGGCTGCCAATCCTAAGCGATGATCAGCGATCGTTTTTCCCACAAGCACGTGGTTGTTAATACGTTAATACAAAACGTCGAAAACTCATTATTGAGAACACACTGGTGACCCATACACTCGGTGGTGACCCCATAAACTCAGTTTTAATCCGATTACAAACCTCAAACATAGGTTTGGTTGTCATTTTGTAGCGCGATTTGCAGTTAACTCTTAATTGATACACTTGTCACAAACAGAAACCCGTTTCGCCATTGGCTGCGATCGTTCTGGTTGCGACTGTTAACCCTCCGTAATAAACCAAGCAGCGAGGATGGTTATAAACCGCCGAAAACATGCACACCGAAAAATTAATAACAGTTTATCGGCCGTTAACAACATTTGAAACCACCCTTGCCTCCGTAACGGGCATCCTGCCTTTCACGAAAGAATTCTGCATAAGTCATCGGAATTTGCTCCGGATGCGTCAACCGCATATGCTGGACATAGTTATCGTAATCTGGCACGCCAATCATAAGTTTGGCTGCCTGGCCTAGATATTTTCCTGCTTGCGAAACTTTATTAAACAATTCATCTTTCCCAAAAAATGGAGGAAGCGAACCTGCCTCCTCTATAATTTTCCGCCGTTCAAACTCTCAAGATTGTTTTTGCTAACTAATCAATTTGATCACGCCAGTAATTAATGTCTGCCACTAACCAATGTCTGCCAATTTTCAGGAAGAGGTTGGTAAGGAATTTCATTAACCGTCGGCTGAGAATTTTTTAATGCTTTTAATGCTGTTCGAATTGCAAATAAAGCAAGCAAAACAACACAGAGCATAAACGCAGAGCAAAGGACACCGTTGATCATATTAGCTACAACGAGCTGATGATTGGTTGCTTTTTGTGCAGCAACGAAAAAGCTCAGTTTTGCGTCAAAGATTTTCTGCCACCCTGCCGTTAACGTGCAAACGAGTAGCCAAGCTGTAGGTAATAATGCAACCCAAACAAAGCGTTGTCGTTTCATTTTTATTAAAACAACAGCACATAATATTAGAGCCATCGCCGCGAGCATTTGGTTGGCAATGCCAAAAAGTGGCCACAATGAATAAATGCCGCCCAAGGGGTCAATCGCACCTTGATAGACAAAGTATCCCCAGCATACGACGACGATTGCCGTAGCTAAATAGGTGGATAGCAAATTCCTTGAAGTTTTCATGCTCGGGTGGATTAAAGCAAGTATATCCTGCAGCATAAAACGAGCAGAACGAGTACCGGCATCGACGGCGGTTAGAATGAATAGCGCTTCAAATAATATTGCGAAGTGATACCAAAAAGCCATATTCATCCAGCCATTAAGTGCGTTATGGAGGATATGAGCCATACCTACCGCAAGCGTCGGTGCGCCACCTGTTTTAGCAATAATGCTCGGCTCTCCGACCCCTGTAGCAATATTGGTTATCATCTCTGGCGTGATAGCAAAACCCCAATTACTAATGGTGGATGCCGCTGCCTGAACGATATCAGTACTTCCTGCGGGTACCAACGCGGCTAATGGAGCGTTCATTGCGAAATAAATACCGGGGTTGATAACGCAGGCAGCAATCAAGGCCATAATAGCGACGAAGGATTCCATCAGCATACCGCCATAGCCAACTAAACTCGCCTGGCTTTCATTGGCAAGCATTTTCGGGGTTGTCCCCGAAGCAATGAGAGCGTGAAATCCTGATACGGCGCCACAGGCAATAGTAATGAATAAAAAGGGGAAAAGATCGCCAGCCCAGACCGGACCAGTTCCATCGACATATTTGGTTAGCGCAGGCATTTCAAGCACAGGTCTAAGGAACACAATGCCGATGGCGAGCGCAAGAATAGTACCAATTTTTAAAAATGTTGAAAGGTAGTCGCGCGGCGCGAGAAGAAGCCAGATGGGCAGGATCGCCGAAATGAAACCATAGATTACGATCATGTAGGTTAGCTGAACAGCATCGAATGTAAACCAGGATGCGTATGAACTTTCTTTAACCCACCCCCCTGAAACAATGGCGAACAATAATAGGACGAAACCTATAATAGAAACCTCGCCAATACGACCTGGACGAAGAAAACGAAGGTAAACACCCATAAACATAGCCAGTGGAATCATAAAACCTACGGTATAGGTTCCCCATGGGCTGCCAGCCAGTGCTTTAACGACGACCATGGCCAACACGCCGAGGATAATAATCATAATCATAAAACAGCTTATAAGCGCGATAAGACCGGGAATGGTGCCCATTTCCTCGCGCACCAGCTCGCCTAACGAACGTCCGTCGTGGCGGCTAGATATGAAAAGAACCATGAAATCTTGAACAGCTCCCGCGAGGACACATCCTGCTAATATCCAAAGCATCCCTGGCAAATACCCCATTTGAGCTGCAAGTACGGGCCCAACCAGCGGCCCTGCTCCAGCAATTGCCGCGAAATGATGTCCGAAAAGGATTTTTTTGTCTGTTGGCACATAATCCAGACCATCATTGTGGCGGATAGCCGGCGTCATCCGTGTTGGGTCAGCACCAAGGACAGAATTAGCGATAAAAAGGCCGTATAGGCGGTATGCGACAAGATATACACAAACGGCAGCTACAATAATCCACAGCGCATTAATCGCTTCGCCGCTGTTTAACGCGATATAACCGAGCGCAAATGCCCCGATAATTGCCAGTAGTGCTAATATCAACATTTGTATGGGAGTCATCCGTTTATAGACTGCTCTCATATTATTCCTCCTTTTAGAAAAAGACGCTCATTTTGGTTAAGGAAACGAACTCCATCATGTGCGATAGCCCAAATATCTGATCGGTGGATACCATAAACACCATCTGTCATGGCGCATTGGTACCTAAGTCGTAGAGTTCCTCTTTTAGTGTTCTAGTGCATTCAACCAAATTGTTCGAGAATCAATTATCGAATTAGAAAACATGGTTTTTGGTGCTAATCAATCGACAACTTGCAGGAAGGCGCTGTTCTACCAGTTTTTTAAAATTTAGCCTAATACACTACAGGCACCTTATCGAAACTAATCAAATTTTGATGATTAAACTGCCGATTTTGACTGATGCGAT
>Ga0308161_1004450_pt1 | contig 12826 bp, 15 predicted proteins | sample PhyFR2_FD_201034 | JGI IMG/M metagenome (GOLD analysis project Ga0308161, IMG submission 201034) | Phyllosphere microbial communities from UC Gill Tract Community Farm, Albany, California, United States - DLSLF.R2 | ecosystem: Host-associated > Plants > Phyllosphere > Unclassified | place: USA...
CAGGCGTGGGTCGTCATCTTTCACGTTATGCAGCGTCACTAACTCTTCGCCAATAAAATCGCGAATTTTCTCCGCTACAATTTCGGTGTAACAGGTACTTGAACCGTAAAAAAGACCGATTTTCATATTCACCTAGCAAAAACAGTTATTTATATGTTTAACAGTAACTTACAACCACGCTTAAGGTTAGTAAGGGTTAATGAGGACTAACCTCTGCCGCCAATCTGCCGCCACTTTTTGCCATTGCTATTGGATTGAGTTTTATAGCTGTTTCTAAATGCTCAGGGGCAAAGTGGGCGTATCTCATCGTCATACTGATGTCATGATGCCCCAAGATTTTTTGAAGCACTAAAATGTTGCCGCCGTTCATCATAAAGTGTGCAGAAAAAGTGTGCCTCAGTACATGTGTCATCTGGCCTTTGGGCAGGTGAATAGATGAATTCTTGATTGCCCTTAAAAAATTGTAATGGCAGTCATCGAACATGATTTCTTTCTTGATGCCGTTAAGTTCTTTGTAAAACTCTTTCGAGATCGGCACCGTACGATTTTTCTTGCTTTTAGTATTGGTGAACGTGATTTTGCTGGGGCTTAGTTGTGACCTGCGAAGATTTTGTGCCTCACTCCATCGTGCGCCGGTAGACAGGCATATTCTTATTACGCGATTCAAATCGACGTCTGCGCTACTGATTTCTAATAAACGCTCTATCTGCTCTTGATCAAGCCAGGCCATTTCACGCTCAGTAGTGCTTAACTTTCTTAGCTTCTCAAGTGGATTGGGTAGGGACCATTCACCAAGCCTGCTAAGTTCGCTAAACATGCTGTTCAAATGAGAGTGGTCCATATTTAAAGTGGTGTTTGATGCACCATAGGGAAAGCGCTTATCTAAATAAATTTCTCCACTCAATCGCATCTTGCGATAATGGGCAAAATCATTTGCAGTGAAGTCGGTGGCGCGAGGATTTCCCAAAGCGTTAGCAATAAGTTTCAGTTTTCGGAAAACCATTAAACCCGAAGATAAAGTCTGCCCGTGCAGGTCATACCAAAGCTGAGCTAATTCTAAAAGAGATCGCTTGTCGGTTTTTTCAATGATCCACGGCCTGCTTGCTGATTCATTCATTACATATTGTTCGTAAGCAATGGCCTCCCCTTTTGTCGGGAACGACTTCCTGATTCGCTTCTTATCGCGTCCTTGTGGGTAGCACTCACAAAGCCATTTCCCTGTCGAAAGTTTCCGCACGCTCATAGTTAGCCTTTGCGCATAACCAAAGAGACAAATCCCACAAACTTCACGTCAGACATAGGGCAGTCAAAACTACCTGACTCATTGGAAATTCTTACTTTCTGCTGAGGTAGGCGCATCACTTCTCTAATAGACTTTTTGCCGTCTATATCCATCAGCCACAATCCATCACACACGTCTTTAGCACCCTGGTCCATAAGGTATCTGCCCTTGCCAACGAAGAGTACGCAAGGTGAACTCAGATCCTCTGGATAAAGCTGCTCATCATAAAAAAGTGACTCACCTGAAGTGAGTTCACCATTCTCAAGCACAGCACTGGGAACTTTTAACGTAAGGTGGTTCTCATTTGCGTACTTTTCCCCCGTCCCAAAAGCCAGCCACTCAACATTAATTCCTGTTTCAATGGATGCTTGAATCACCCAATCGGCAGGAAAAATGTCCCTCATGTATCTGGAGGCCATTGTGCTTTTTGCTACTCCGAGCTTGTCACACAAGGCCTGACGAGTCTTGAAGCCGTAAGCCTCAAGAAGCCGTTGTACTACTTTCTGACCACCTGTATTAAAGTCCATAGTTCTCATTGGGGTTCAATTTAGTTTGACAGGTACCCCATATCGGATCTAAATTGTCATCGAAGTACGAATTCGGGTTCTTCTTAGGTCTGATTGGGCTTAATTAGATATCAATAAGCAAACATTGAGAGTATTGCATGATGCAAAACAACATTTCAATCACGCTTCTGGTTCCTCACATGACTAAGGAGCGCTACAGCGAAGCTACTGGTCTTGATATGAGCACCATCGATCTGATGCTGGGCGATGGCCGTTTGTCTCCTTTTCGTCATCGTCTTGGTAAAGAGGGCAAGCGCGAAAAGGTTCTAATTAATCTTGTGGCGCTAAGCGCTGATGCAATTCGTTCTTATCAGGAGGCTGAGCAGCAAGCAGTAAAAGTCACCAAGTCATTGAGCCGCAATTCCTTAAAAAGTACTCAATAGCATTATCGGAACAGGGAAGGGTGATTGCATGTTTGATTTTCGAGTTTCTACACATAGCCATTTTGATGATGCTTGCCGGGCGTTTGCACTGAAGCACAACATTATCCAGCTGGCTAATAAAGCTGGGCTGAACCCACAAACCATACGTAACAAACTCAACCCGGAGCAGGTTCACCAGTTAACCGTTCGTGAAATGCTGCTGCTGACCGATCTCACTGAAGACGCAACGCTGATCGACGGCGCACTGGCACAACTGCAGTGCTTGCCATGTGTGCCAGTTAACGAAATGGCGCATGAGAATTTGCCTGCTTATGTCCTGAAGGCTACTGCCGAAGTGGGGCAGCTGGCTGCCGGTGTGGTCTGCCAGGAGCAATTAACAACTGCCTGCCGCCGTAGTCTGGTCCAGAACGTACACGCAGGAATCCGCTGTCTGACTCTGGCAGCACTGGCGGTTCAGGCACGAGTGCATTCTAACCCTGCACTTTCAGGTACTGCTGATGTGTTAAGCGGTATCGGTGCATCAATCGGGATGGTCTGAGATATGGCGTTTTCAGTGGCTCCGCTTCTGAAGCGGCAAAGTCCGTCACACGCATACGGCCACGGCTGGATTGCAGCAGATAAGGGCAGGCGCTGGCACCCGGCAAATTCACAGGCCGAACTGCTGGCAGGATTAACGGGTAAGAGGAAAGAATCATGGGTTACAAAGCTGAAAGTATTACTGTTCAGATGAACGCGGGGCAGCGCGCAAGTGCGCTTAATCACATAGCTGTGCTTCGTACCATGATGTACGGCGATTGCAGTAATGAACTCAAACGCTTTATCGCAGAAATGCGTTGCAAGCGCGATGAACAGGCTGAACAGAATAGCCGCGCACTGAGCGCAATTTTCTTCCTGGCTAATATCAGCAAAGAACGTCACAGCGTTGATTTCAGTGAACTGACGAGTGACGAAGTTAAGGCGCTGATTAGTGCAATGAATCACTTAAAGGCAGTCGTGAGTTTATTTCCAAAGAATCTGACGTTACCTAATTAATTAACACACCGAAATTAAATGGCGTAAACCCGCCGGGCATTTTTTTGCCCGAATTCAGGAGAAAGAGAAATGCGAAATATCCAGACCCGTAATTTTAAAGCTGACGACGACGCGCTAAGCGCTCTGCTGAGCAAGGCAAAAACTGAGCAGCGTTCTGATGATGCGCTGTCCGTTTCTATCCGCCTGGCCGCACTGGCAATTCATGCCCGTCAGCAGGAAATGTCAGCGGCGGAAATCCTTGAGCTGCTGGACAAAGACGCAGAACGCTTTGAGAACCAGGCGCAGGAGCTGCACTGATGGCTGATTCAATGGACATGGTACAGCAGCGCGTGCAGGAAGAACTGGCGCGCAATCTGGCTAACGCTACTCACCGCCCTGCAGGGGCGAGTGAGTTTTTCTGTCTTTCGTGCGGCGAAGAAATCCCGGAGAAGCGCCGCCGCGCACTGCCGGGCGTTTCACTCTGCGTGACCTGCAAAGAAATCAGTGAGCTGAAAAGCGTGCATTACAAAGGGGCGGCATTATGAAGACCATCCTGAAATGGGTCGGCAGCAAGTCCGGCCTGATGCCTGAGCTGATTAAGCACCTGCCCGCCGGTAATCGTCTGGTTGAGCCGTTTGCCGGTTCCTGTGCTGTCATGATGAATACGGATTACCCGGCTTATTTGGTGGCGGATGTTAATCCCGATCTGATTAACCTTTATCGCCAGGTTAAAGAGCATACGCGCCCGTTTATTGTTGTGGCGGCCTCGCTCTTCAATCAGAACAAAACTGAAGAGAGTTATTATAAGGTTCGCAATGACTTCAATTTCACCGCGTCGCTGCCACTGCTGGAACGTGCTGCACAATTCCTCTACCTGAACCGCCATGGCTATCGTGGCCTTTGCCGATATAACAAGCGCGGTGAATTCAATAACCCTTACGGCAATTATAAAAAGCCATATTTCCCGCTGGCCGAAATCGAAGCGTTTGCCGTAAAGGCTCAGCGCGCGACATTTGAATGTCTGGGGTACAGCGAAACCCTGAACATGGTCCGTGCCGGGGATGTCGTTTACTGCGATCCGCCGTATCACGGCACATTCACCGCTTATCACACCGATGGGTTCAGCGACGATGATCAGCACTCGCTGGCCTGCATCCTGCTGGGTATCTCTGATCGTAACCCGGTCATCGTTTCAAACAGCGATAACCTGTTTACCCGCAGTATATTCCGCGAATTTGTACTGACAAAAATCAGCGCTTCCCGCTCTGTTGGCGTGACTGCCGGACAGGGTAAGCGCGCAGCGGAAATTATTGCTGTCCGCCATCTTCAACATATGGCTTCAATGTGACCGATATTGCCGTAAACGCTGCTGAGTCTAATAGTGACTATCACGCTGCCCTGAAAATGCAGCGTGAGAATTATGGCGTCAGAACGCCGCGTGACATGACCCTAGCTGAGTTGAAGCTGTGGAACGCTAACCCCGATGACCACGGGTGGCGGAGCCAGTACCTGCATGACATGCCCGACTATCTAGCCGGGTATTTCGCTGACCGCTATCAAAAAATCCTTTCTGGAAAACATGGCCGTCGACGAGCCAATGCGTTTCTGCGCCAGACCATCGGCCAGAGCGTATTGCCGCGCCTGCAGCTTGTACGCAGTCGCTACCGGTTAAACGATGCGGCGCAGTTTGAGCTGCCCTTTATCAGACAGCTTGATCGCCTTCCGACGCTGGACCGCCAGGATATTCGCGATCTGGCTTATAAGGTGGCCTCCTTCCTGTCACAAAGTCTGGCTGAGTTCGTTGATAAGGTCTCCATGCCACATGAGGCGGACGAACTGGCTGTGACGCTCACCGGATACCGTTACATCGCTGAACTGGCTGCGCTGACAGGAACGCAGCCACCTTACTGGGCAGAGTTCTGTTCAGCTAAAGGTGAATTGCCTCTGCGCAAAGCCCAGTCTGGTCTGCTTCGCATGATGGCTCCTGAATGGTGGCGTGGCCGCCTGAAGCAGATGCGAGATTTACAGCGTGAACACATGGCTATCGCGGTTGGGCAGGTACAGAAAGCCGCATCACCTTACGTTTCCCGCAGTACGCTGGCCGAATGGATTGAGCAGAAAAAACGTAACCGCGAATTCTTCAAACGCTTTGATCTCATCAATCAGGAGGGGGACCGTATTGCGCTGGATGAAATGGTCAACCGCAGCGTGTCCAATCCGGCAATACGCCGCCGCGAACTGATGACACGAATGCGCGGGTTTGAAGATGTCGCCAATGAAACAGGGTGCGTAGGTGAATTTTATACAATTACAGCGCCATCACGTTATCACGCAGTTTACAGCCAGGGCGGCTTTGTTTCTCAGTGGAACGGTTCAAGCCCACGCGACACCCAGCGTTATCTCTGCCGCGTATGGGCGCGGATTCGCGCGGCTCTTGCCCGCGAAGATATTCATGTCTTCGGCTTTCGAGTTGTTGAACCTCACCACGACGGGACGCCGCACTGGCACATGCTGTTATTTATGCTTCCTGAAAACGTCCAACGGGTTCAGCACATCATGCGTGAGCAGGCTTATAAAGAGGATTCCGGTGAGCTGACCACGCCTCAGGCACTGAAAGCACGATTTCATGCTGAACCGATCGACCCTGAGAAGGGCAGTGCTACAGGCTATATCGCCAAATATATTTCAAAAAATATCGATGGTTACGCGATGGAAGGCGAGAAAGATGATGAAACCGGCGCAAATATGCGCGATATGGCTAAGGCTGTTTCGGCATGGGCTTCACGCTGGCGTATTCGTCAGTTTCAGCAGATAGGCGGTGCGCCTGTAACTGTCTGGCGTGAGCTGCGGCGTATGGGTGATGCAAGTCTGCCAGATAAGCAGATGGATGCGGTGCTGGCGGCAGCTTCCGTTGCCAGTTGCTGGGCGTCTTATACGATGGCACAGGGCGGTCCGTTAGTTGCGCGTGAGGATTTAGTTATCCGCCTTTGCTATGAACTTACCGAAATGGGTAATGAGTACGGCGAAGATGTTCAGCGGGTGCAGGGTATCTATTCGCCGATGGTACCGGATTCAGAAGTTATGACGCGCCTGGTCAAGTGGGAAAAGGTTGCTAAATTGGCCGAAGTATCAGCGGAGGCTGGTTTTTCTGGCGGCATTGCCGCCCCTTGGAGTTCTGTCAATAACTGTACGGGGCCACAGCGCCGACGGTTAGAGTTGGAACTAAAAGCTAGGGGGTTTAATGGTAGCGATGAGGAAATTAAGCTACTTTTACAGGGATGTAATCTTAATGCGGGAGCAAGCATGCGATTGTTTTTTGATAAGGGCAGACTGCAAGAGGCACCACTGTAGCAATCAGAAGATCTACCCCTTTGATGATCTCTAAATATCGCTAGCTAATCGCTGTCCGCGAATAACTGTCACTTCATATTTGAGAAGGACTGCTTTCTGCTGGCATAAAGCAATCGCTTTTTGCCATTTGATCGTGTCGGGTACAAATGGGTCATAGGCGGAAAGCCGCACTTCTAGCAGTGTTCTGCCTGTTCCAACCTCACCGGCAATGAGGTATGCAGCACGTAACGGAGAGTGAAGTTCGATGCATGCTTTTCTCATAAGTTGTTGGTCCTCATAGCTATTAAATTTTCAAATTTATGCGAATAGGGCCATTTTAACTTAAAAAACAGTTCACATTTTTTTTCTCTTACTATACTGTACGCATATACAGTTGTTGTGTCGAGGGAGGGCAAATGAGTGATTATCTTCTGGAGGAAATAAAACTCCAACGTATTGATTTTATTCTTAAAAAAGTTGCTTTTGATACGTGCGATTTTGAAGAGAAAGAGATGGCTATTCACTGGTTAGTAGAATTGTCTGGTGAGTTAATGGCTGAAGTTAGAAAAGCTAAGTCATCCATAACTGAAATTGAGCGTCACTGAGAGGGACTTATGCGTATTGAGATCATGATCAATAAAGAGCAAAAAATCAGCACGGAAATTCTCTCAGCACTTGAGACTGAACTTTATAAAAATTTTCTTCCGGTTTATCCCGAAACCACTATCCGCATCAGGGAAGGTAGCGCCAATGGTGTTGTGTTGAGCGGAGTTAGGCAGAATGATGACAAAGAAAATGTTATGGGTATTCTGCAGGCAGTGTGGGAAGACGACAGCTGGCAGTATCAACACTGATAACGTTGCTGGTTTCAAAATACATTTTTTGCGGCTTTTAAGGTTTAAAAACGAGAGTAGCGAGGTGCTAGCCATGATTGATAAAGGCAATAATTACCAAATTATCTATCGGGATCCGATGCTGTAACAGTATACCACCTTGGCTGCTTGTTTTTTTCAGCGCTCTAAGGAATATGGATGGGGGATGCACTTAAGAGGATTGTTTCTGGCTTGAGCTGAAAGTTTTTATTGGGTTACATGATATCCTGATTTTTTTGATAGACGTAACTAAATTAGAGCAGCGAAGTGATGAAATTGAGGCAAATTATTTCCTCCTTGGTTAAACGCAGGGAGTAAAGTTGCCAGGGGGCTGGCAACTTGTGAGTGAGTCGCCCCCTGCTTTTAAACTCAACCTTCAAATTTGTCACTTAATCGCTTCGTTAGAACTTCAACTGATTCTTTCCTGCCTGAAAACAAATCGTTAACTACGTACTCCATAATTTCAAACGCATCTTCAATGTCTTTAATTTTAACTTTATCGTAGGTATGACTCCCTGCATTACCTAAAAATTTTATAGCCATAAGAGGATCCTTAAACGATACATATAACTCTGGTAACATTCCCAAGCGTATATGTAGAGTGATGCGTCTATCTTTTTCGTTTTTTTCAGTAACTCCCATAGCCGTAAGCATTCGTTCAACTGAAATTCTAATGAGATTCGCTGCTGCACCAGGTTGTATCAAAAAGACAGAAAAAGCAGCTTGAAGTGGTTCGGCGATTTCTTCAGGGCATTTGGTAGGAAGCTCGAAAGGATGCAATGACGGAAAAAAGCTTTTAGGGTGAAACCACTGGTAATACCCATTACCAGACATCTCGTCATCCCAATCTTGTCGTTCCCATCCACTATTGCCTAAACAGGCCACTACCTCACCGCATTGTCTTCTTGAGCAGCGTGCCATACAGCTAAATATTGATACATCCATTTCTGGCTCAAACCAAGATTCGCTACTGTGTTTATTAGTGTCGTGTGTTTCATTAACAACTAAACTTTCAGGAATGATAAGCAGGGTTTTCTGACCGCATTGCGGGCAGGGCCATTCCACCTGCATGTCTTTGAAAAATGCTCCGGAAATTTTGTTAATAGACATTCTTAGTGCTCCAGGTTCAGTAGCGAGTATGTTCTTTGCGCTAAATTTTCGATTATTAATGAAACTAAAATATGCCATAACAGCCTGTTTAAAAAGAGCAATATGAAAAAATCCTATGGCATGCTGTACATTGTTTTGCGAAATGGCTGTTACTGCATGACTATGCTGCATGGATCCGCATGATCGTTTGAGGATCGTTTTGGCTGAGACAAGCTAGGATTGGCGGGCGTTTGCTTATGTCATGCACCTGCATGAAAACCATTGCATAAAGTGGGCAGGCGTGGCGGGGCTACGAGCGCGCGCTGAGGGTTAATGATCTGTTGTGTTAAGCTTCAATGATTGAGACTTCAATAGTAGATCTTAAAAATTACTATTGACATAACTGGTTACTCATGGCGTCTTATCGATTGGGATTTTCTACCCCCCTAAATTTAGGACGCTTATTAAACCTCTCATAAAAAGGGATTATTATGCTGCAAACAAAAAATGTCTTTATCGATACTCAATACTATGTTAAATCGGGCCTACATTTTGAGGGTGCAGCATTTAAAGCTTTTCTTGAACTTTGCGCACGCGGAGAACTGACTCTATTAACAACATCAGTAGTGGAAAGAGAGGTTAAAAGTAAAATTGATGACGCGATAAAAGACGCATTACAAGCTGTTCAAACCATCCAAAGAAAAGCAAGGATTTTAAAGAGTATTGAAGACGGCCCTCTTCAAAACTTCTTTGTGCCGGTTGAAATAGATGGTGTCTACGAATCTGCAAAGAATGCTTTCGATGAGTTTCTAGGTGCCTGTAATGCAGAGTTCGCACCAGTTTCAGATATTGATATTGAAAAAATACTGAGTAATTACTTTGAAAAAAAACCGCCATTTGGAGATGGAAAAAAGAAAAACGAGTTTCCAGATGCTATTTCATTGGATGCTATTGAAAAATACATTGATGATGAGGAAGTATATGTTGTATCCGAAGATGAGGACCTAAAGAGTTATTGCAACGACAACATGAAATTTCATTGCGTTGATACATTGGATAAATTGCTGGATATTTATAACGCACGTGAGAACTTCTTATCTAATGCTATCTCTTCTTACATTGAAAGCAATAAAGACAAGATTAGTGATGAGATAAAAGAATTACTAGAGAGCGCAGATGCTTGGAATGAGTCAGTTTGGGAAGACTCCGAATTAGAATCATATCACGTTACGAGCATGAGCGAGCTTGATTTCTCAATTGTATCTATTGAGGAAAATAGTTGCATAGTTACTTTTGATATATCAGCTGATTTCGAAGTTACTGTGACCGGCCCTGACTTCACTAATGGGTATTGGGATGGTGAAGATAAAGTAATGATCCCAATGGAATCCACTGAAAATACTGAAATCGAAGAAAAGAATTTCCTTGTGGAATTACGAATGGATTTTGAAATTGATGGTGATAGCATAATCAATCCCGAACATTATATTTACATTGATGAGCTTAGGAAGGGGTTGGTTTTTTCTGTAGATGAAAATAGCTACGATTATTAATAACCCTTGAAGGGCATCCATATAAGATGCCCTTCCAAAGACGTCATGAGTTTAAAGTATAGTCCTCAAAAGAAATTACTTTTTCACCAACCCATTCATTTAATTCCTCAAGCCGCCTCTGTAACGGAATGAGTTCATTCCTCACAAAAACACGACTTGCTTTTTCCACATCGCCAAACCCGCCTGTATTGTTCGGGATAATCCCCATTAGTTGCGGCGGCACACGATGCACGGCCAGCATGTCGTCGCGGCTCACGTTCTTGATGTTCAGGAATTCATCCTTCGCCGCCACCTCAGACAGCGGGATGATCTGGATGCCGTCCTTTTTCCCGTTCGGGCTGTACATAAACAGGTTGCGGAAGTTGCCCGGCCCTTTCGCGCTTTTCATGGCGCTGCGGATATTGTCCACGTCCTGCTGGCTCTGGGCCGGGTCGGTCATGTACATGATGAAACCCGCATGGCTGCCGTTGAGGTAATACTTGCGGCGGAACAGCGTAGCCGACTCGTTCAGCAGCGCCGACGGGATGGCAGACAGGTAGCCCGGCAGGCCATAAATCTCCTGATTGATGTCCGGCTCCATCAGGTGAAACACGCTGCCCTTCGCAAACTCATACGGCTCCGTGTTAATGCCATAGTGCGCATACCAGTACGTGTCCAGGTCGAGGCCGCGCCGGGTAAACTTTGCCAGCGACGGCTCCAGCTTCAGCACGTTACCCAGCCGGCTGGTCCGCTTCTCCAGGTAGGCATTGCCGAAAATCAGGTAATCCAGCGCAAAGCGGCTGAAGGCCTGCTGACTCAGCAGGCGGTGAGGGATAAAGGTACTCGCCAGAATATTGCACTTTACGCTGATGGGTGAGCTGTGATGCACAGCGGCGCGGAACGTGCGCGCCAGCCCGTCAACGCTTACGGGCGGTTCATACCAGCGATCATTGATTACGCACTCCACGTAGTCCAGCAGTTCGCGGCGGTCCAGCACTGGGATCGGGTCGCCAAAGGTAAACGCCTCAGACGCTGCCCCGCTGGTCATGTTTTCCGGCTGCGGCACGGGCTGCGTGCGGGTGCGGTTCCTGCGTTTGCTCATTAATAAATCTCCACAATGTTCTGCGTGTGTGCCGCCTGTCCCTGCAGCGGCTCGTTTGCAAGCGCGTGCATGGTCGCCCAGGCTAAATCGCCGTGGCTGACTTCTTCGCTGCGGCTGGTTTCATAGGTCGGACGGTTGCCGCTGGCCGTGGTAGCCTTGCGGATAGACATGAATGACTGCGCGATGTCGAGGTGGCTGGCGTCAAACTCCAGCCGCCCGCTGGCGATCGTGTCGTAAGCCTTCAGCACCAGTGCGTTCTTCACGTTCGGGTTATAAACAAACTCTCTCACCTGCGGGAAAAACGCTTTGACGTTTTCATATACGCCCAGCCCGACGCCGGTGGAGTCGATGCCGATATAGGTGACGTTATACTGCTGCGTCAGCGTCCTGATGGCGTCAGCCTGCGCCCGGAAGTCCATCCCGCGCCACTGGTGGCGCTCAAGGATGCGGAACTTACCGCCCGGCACGGCAGGCGGTGCCATGACCACACATCCGGCGCTGTCGCCATTCTGCGTTCCCTTCGCCGGGTCATAGCCGATCCAGACCTCTTTCCAGCCGAACGGGCGCAGCGCCAGCGCCTCAAAGTCGGTCCAGACTTCCCAGCTGTCCACCATGCACTTCTGCAGCATGGCCAGCTGGAACACCGACGCCAGATCGTCCATAAAGACGCACATCAGCAGGTTCTGGTAATCCTCCGGGCTGTAGCGCGTGCGCAGCTGCTCCAGGTCAAACAGGTCACAGCCACCGCGCACCGCATCTTCAACCGTGACGATCTGGCGAAACTGGCCGTCTTCACAGAGGCGACCGGCGGCCAGTGACTGATGGCTGAGGTCAATATCAACCCGGTCCGCTTTGGCCCGGCCCTTATTGAACTGTGAACCGGACCAGAACGGATAGGCGCTGTGCGTGAGGCTGGACGGCGTGGAAAAGTAGGTTTCGCGCCACTTTTTGTGCAGCGCCATGCCGGACGCCACTTTCTGAAGTTCCTGAAACTTAGGTATCCAGAAATATTCATCCAGGTACAGATTGCCGTGATAGCTCTGCGCGGTGCGGGCGTTGGTGCCTAAGAAGTACAGGCACGCGCCGTTACTCAGCGTCATCGGGTCGCCCTTCAGGTCTACGTCCACCTCGCGGGCAAATTCGATGATGTACTGCTTGAACACGTGCGCCTGCGCCTTGCTGGCCGAAAGAAAAATCTGGTTGCGCCCGGTGGTCAGCGCATCGATCAGCGCCTCGCGGGCAAAAAAGAAGGTCGCCCCGATCTGGCGCGACTTCAGCAGGTTGCGGACCGAATATTTATTTCCGGCTTCCCACCACTGGCGCTGATAGCCAAACATCGAGCCGTGGAAAACCTCCTGCAGCTTCTCAATCTGCTCGTCGCTGAACAGGTTCTTTTCAGGTGGCTTACGCGGGCCTTTGTTCCGGTTCTCCACGTTCGGGTTCAGGTCCGCTTCATTGCCGCCGTTGCTGAATTTACCGATCCGGGCGTGACGCTCTGACTGGCGCGCCAGCAGGTCGATTTCCTTAAAGTCTTTCCCTTCCTTCTGCTCCTTCATGATGAGCTGGCAGTAGCGTGCGGCGGTGGTCAGCTGCATCTGATCCAGCGGGCCATAGTCGCCCCACCTGTCGCGCTTTTTCCAGCTGTGAACGGTTGCGGGT
>Ga0308161_1004453_pt1 | contig 12812 bp, 6 predicted proteins | sample PhyFR2_FD_201034 | JGI IMG/M metagenome (GOLD analysis project Ga0308161, IMG submission 201034) | Phyllosphere microbial communities from UC Gill Tract Community Farm, Albany, California, United States - DLSLF.R2 | ecosystem: Host-associated > Plants > Phyllosphere > Unclassified | place: USA...
ATCATCGCGCGCGACGGCACCGCAGACGCACCCGAGGACATCGCGGTCTCCTGGCCGCTCGACACGTCGACGCCGCTCGCGGGGCCGCTGCTCTCCGCCGGAGCCGCGATGCTCCTCGTCGGCCTCGTCCTCTACGTCCTGGCGATCCGCCACCAGCGCCGAGGCCGCGGTCCGCGACGCAAGGGACCCGGCCCGCTTCCGCCCACGGAGCCCATCGACATCGCACAGCTCCCGCCGGCGGAGCGCGCGGCGATCGAGGAGACGCCGTCGGCGGGCTCGACGGACGCCTCGGCGCCCGTCGCACCGGCATCGGATGGGAAGCCCGCGGACGCGTCGGCCACGCCAGGCAGCGACACGCCAGGCAGCGACACGTCTGGCAGCGACACGTCTGGCAGCGACACGTCCGGTAGCGATGTCCGCACATCGGAGCGACGCGCATCCGGGCCTGTGCGGAGGCGACGTCTTCTGGCGATCCCGGCCATCGCTCTGACCGCGCTCATCGCGACGGGATGCTCGGCGGAGTCCTGGCCGCAGTTCGGCGAGGGCACTCCGTCGCCGACACCGACTGCGACCATCATCGCCCCCGAGAACCAGAAGCCGCCGGCCGTGACCGAGGCGCAGGCCAAGCGCATCCTGCAGGAGGTGTCGGCCACGCTGTCCGATGCGGATGCGGCGATGGACATCGATCTCGCGGCCACCAGGCTCGACGGGCCGGCATTGACCGCCCGCACCACGGAGTACGCGTTGCGCACCGCGCTGCCCGACACCACCCCACCTGCGACGATCCCGACCGATGAGGTCGAGGTCGTGCTCCCCGAGGCGACCGACCGCTGGCCGCGCACCGTGCTGCTGCTGTCGAAGAGCAGCGGGGACGACACCATCCCGCCGGTCATCCTGACGATGACCCAGCAGGACCCGTGGTCGAACTACAAGGTCGACAACATGGCCGAGATGTCGGCGGACGCCGCCTTCCCGAAGGTCGCCGCAGCCTGGCTCGGCACGTCGCTCATCCCCGATGACTCCGCGTTCCTGAGTATTCGACCCGCCGACCTCGCGACGATGTTCGCGGATGCGGTCGACGAGGGTGAGCAGAGTGCGTCGTACGAACAGTTCGACGAGCTCTCGCAGAACCTCGCGCAGTCGATCCGCGACAGCCGGCAGGCAGTGGTGCAGAACCTGGCTGACAACGGCGCAGCCGAGACCAGCCAGACCTCGTTCGACATCGTGCCGGCGGATTCCGCACCGGTGTCGATGGCCACGCTCGACAGCGGCGCGATCGTCGCGGTCTCGCTCATCGACACCGAGTCGGTGACGCCGACCTCCGCAGACGCGGTGATCCGCTTCGGCGACAACGCCCAGGCGAAGGCGCTCACCGGGGTCACCGAGTCCGCCAAGGGCGTGACCACCAAGTACGAATTCCAGCTGTTCTTCTCGGTCCCCGCCCAGGGTTCCTCCGAGCAGATCCGGCTTCTCGCCGTCCGTCAGGACCTTCTCTCCGTCGAGGTGATCAAGTGACCGAAATGTCTCCCGCCGCTCTCCGAGGTGCGGTCGACCTCTCCTCCCTCCGCAACCGTCCCGCGGCTCCCGCGCCCGGTGCACAACCACAGGCAGGCGCGCCAGTCGCCGATCTGGTGGTCGACGCGACCGATGAGTCGTTCGGCCAGATCCTCGAGCTGTCGCGCACCGTTCCGGTGGTCGTCGACCTCTGGGCCGAGTGGTGCGGACCCTGCAAGCAGCTCAGCCCCATCATCGAGAAGGTCACGCGCGAGCTCGGCGGCAAGGTGCTGCTCGCGAAGGTCGACGTCGATGCCAACCCTCAGCTCGCACAGGGGTTCCGTGCGCAGTCGATCCCCATGGTGGTCGCGCTCATCGCGGGTCAGCCGGTCCCCATGTTCACCGGCGCCGTTCCCGAGCAGCAGGTGCGCGAGGTGTTCGCACAGCTCCTGCAGCTCGCGGCACAGAACGGCGTCACCGGCTCACTCGACGTGGGGGCGCCTTCCGAGCAACCGGACGCGCCCGAGGAGCCGCCGATGCCCCCGCTGCACGCGGAGGCGTTCGCCGCGATCGAGACGGGTGACTACGCCGCCGCGATCGTCGCTTATGAGAAGGCGCTCGCGGAGAACCCCCGCGACGAAGACGCCATCGCGGGTCTCGGGCAGGTGCGCCTCCTGGAGCGCGTGCAGAAGCTCGACCTTCAGGACGCACGGGCCGCGGCCGCCGCGGGCCCGCTGGACATCGCGGCGCAGTTCGACGTCGCCGACCTCGATCTCGCCGGCGGCCATGTCGAGGATGCCTTCGGGCGCCTCCTGGATCTCTTCGCGCAGCTGCCGTCGGACGAGCGCACGCCGGTGCGCGAGCGCCTCGTCGAGCTCTTCGGGCTCATCGGCGTGACCGACCCCCGCGTCGTCACGGCGCGCAACCGGCTCACGTCACTGCTCTTCTGAGGCGTCCGCCGCGCGGTCGACAATCGGCGTCTGCCGATCAGCGCCCGCGCGGCGCAGACGGTCACCCGTGGGTGATCGTCGGGACGTGCGGTTCTCCCTCGTAGCGCAGCCAGATCGTCGACAGCGCAGGCAGCGTCATCGTCGCGGACGCGACGCCATCGCCGTCGTCATGAGCGACCACCATGCCGAGGTTGCCGGAGCCACGGCCGCCGTAGGCAGACGCGTCGGTGTTGAGGATCTCCTGCCACACCCCGGCGCCGGGGAGCGTCAGCCGGTATCCGCTGCGTTCCAGGCCGGCGAAGTTGCTGATCACAGCCACCCGGCCGCCGTGCGCGTCGCGACGCTCGAACGCGATCACGTTCGGATCCCAACTCGGCGCCCCGAGGCGCGAGAACGATGAGCCGTCGCTGTCCCGCTCCCACAGCGGCGCCTGCGCGCGGTATGCGCGGTTGAGTTCGCCGACGAAGCTCTGCAGCTGTGCGTGCGAGGGCTGGTCCAGCAGCCACCAGTCGAGCTCGCGGGACTCCGACCATTCGCCGAGCTGGCCGAATTCCTGCCCCATGAAGAGGAGCTTCTTGCCGGGGTGACCCCACATGTAGCCGAGGTACGCCCGCACGTTCGCGAGCTTGTGCCAGTGGTCGCCCGGCATCTTCGAGACCAGGCTGCCCTTGCCGTGCACGACCTCGTCGTGACTGATCGGCAGCAGGTAGTTCTCGCCGAAGGCGTAGACGAACGAGAAGGTCATCTCACCCTCGTGGTGTGCCCGGTACATCGGATCGCGCTCGATGTACTGGAGCGAGTCGTTCATCCACCCCATGTTCCACTTGAACCCGAACCCCAGGCCGGCGTGGTCGGTCGGAGCGGTGACGCCGGGGAAGCTCGTGGATTCCTCCGCGATCATCAGCACGCCGGGGTGCACACGGTACGCGGTGGCGTTGACCTCCTGAAGGAACCGGATGGCCTCGAGGTTCTCTCGGCCGCCGTGGATGTTCGGCTCCCATTCGCCGTCGTTGCGCGAATAGTCGAGATACAGCATCGATGCGACGGCGTCGACACGGAGCCCGTCGACGTGGAACTCGCTGAGCCAGAACAGTGCGTTCGCGACCAGGAAGCCGCGCACCTCGGCACGGCCGTAGTCGAAGATCAGCGTGCCCCAGTCCTGGTGCTCGCCGCGGCGCGGATCGGGATGCTCGTAGAGCGGCTGCCCGTCGAAACGGGCGAGCGCGAAGGCATCCTTCGGGAAGTGTCCGGGGACCCAGTCCATGATCACACCGATACCGGCCTGGTGCAGGCGGTCGATCAGATATCGGAGGTCGTCGGGGCTGCCGAAACGGCTCGTCGCGGCGTAGTACCCGCTCACCTGGTAACCCCAGGACCCCCCGAACGGATGCTCCGCGAGGGGCATGAACTCGACGTGAGTGAAGCCGATCTCCGTGACGTGTGCGATCAGAGGGTCCGCGGCGTCGCGGTAGTTGAGACCGCCCCGCCAGGATCCCAGATGCACCTCGTAGACCGAGAGGGGCTGCGCGACCGCGTGGGTCGCCGCGCGCCTGGTCATCCACGCGCCGTCCGACCAGGCATAGGTCGACTGCGTGATCACCGAGGCCGTCTCGGGCGGTACCTGCGCGGCCTGCGCCATCGGGTCCGCCTTGAAGATCCAGGACCCGTCCCGCGTGCGGATCTGGTACTTGTACGTCATGCCCGCTGCGAGGTCGGGGACGAACAGCTCCCAGATCCCGCTTCCGCCCATCGACCGCATCGCGTGGGACTCGCCGCTCCATCCGTTCACGTCGCCGACGACGCGCACGGCGGTCGCGTTCGGAGCCCAGACGGCGAACGCCACGCCGGACTCTCCGTCGACCACGCGTGGATGAGCGCCGAGCGCGTCCCACAGCCGCTCGTGGCGTCCTTCGGCGATCAGGTGCAGATCGAGCTCTCCGAGGGTCGGCGAGTGCCGATACGGATCGCCGACGATGGTCTCGTCGTCGTCGCCGGCGTAGGCGGTGGCGAGGCGGTAGGCGACAGGCGCCCCGGGATGCTGAGCCTCCCAGATGCCCTCTGCGACATGCGCGAGCTCTAGGCGCGAACCGTCGTCGAACACCGCCGCGACGGACTCTGCCAGAGGGCGTCGCGCGCGGATCACGGTGGCAGTCCGACCGCTCGCGTCCGTGGCGGGGTGCGACCCGAGGACGGCGTGCGGGTCGTGGTGACCGCCCGCCGCGACCGCTGTCCATTCCGACGTCATCGTCGTGTCTTCCGCGTGGCTCATGCTCGGCTCCTCACCTTCAGGATGTGCACCGGCTCGGCGAAGGCGTCGAGGCGCACGTAGTTGTGATCGGCCCAGGTCCAGACGGCTCCGGTGAGCAGATCCTCGACCTCGAAGGGCTCGCCCGGCTCGACACCCCAGATGGTGGTGTCGAGATGAACGGTGGTCTCGCGCACCGAGTGCGGGTCGACATTGGCGATCACGAGGATCGTGTCGGGGGAGCCGGTCCCGGTGAACGCGGCGTCCAGATGCTTGCTGTAGACGAGCACGGCGTCGTCGTCGCTCCAGTGCACCGAGAGGTTGCGCAGCTGACGCAGCGCGGGGTGCGCACCACGGATCTCGTTGAGCCTGCGCAGCAGGGGCGCCAGTGAGTCGCCCGCAGCCTCGGCACCTTCCCAGTCCCGGATCTTGTACTCGTACTTCTCGTTGTCGATGTTCTCCTCGGAACCAGGGCGGGCGACGTTCTCGAAGAGCTCATACCCCGCGTAGACGCCGTACACAGGCGCGGCGGTCGCGGCGATGCAGGCGCGGATCCGGTAGGCGGCCCTCCCGCCGAACTGCAGGTACTCGGTGAGGATGTCGTGGGTGTTCACGAACAGGTTCGGCCGCATGTAGTCGCTGGTGTCGTGCGAGACGCTGGCGAGGAACTCCTCGAGCTCAGACTTCGTGTTCCGCCAGGTGAAATAGCTGTAGCTCTGCTGGAAGCCGACGGCAGCCAGGGCCCGCATGACGGCGGGACGGGTGAACGCCTCGGCGAGGAAGATGACGTCGGGATCTGCGGCGTTCACCGTGGCGATCAGCCATTCCCAGAACTGCAGCGGCTTGGTGTGCGGGTTGTCGACACGGAAGATCTTCACGCCCTCGCGCACCCAGTGCTGGACGATCCGCAGCATCTCGCGGTAGATGCCCTCAGGATCGTTGTCGAAGTTGAGCGGATAGATGTCCTGGTACTTCTTCGGAGGGTTCTCCGCGTAAGCGATCGTGCCGTCGGGCAGCGTCGTGAACCATTCGGGGTGCTCCGCGACCCACGGGTGGTCGGGCGAGGCCTGCAGCGCAAGGTCGAGGGCCACCTCGAGCCCCTCCGCGCGGGCGGCCCGAACGAACGCCCGGAAGTCGGCGGGCTTGCCCAGATCGGGGTGGATGGCGTCGTGACCACCCTCTGCAGCGCCGATCGCGTACGGGGATCCGGGGTCTGCGGGCTCTGTGGTGAGCGTGTTGTTGCGACCCTTGCGGTTGGTGATGCCGATCGGGTGCACGGGCACCAGATAGATCACGTCGAACCCCATCGCCGCGACCGCGGGCAGGCGCTTGGCCGCTGTGCGGAACGTGCCGCTCTTGATCGAGCCGTCCTTGAGGCGACGTGCGCCCTCCGAGCGCGGGAAGAACTCGTACCAGGCGCCCACGCCCGCTGCGGTGCGCTCGACCAGGAGACGGTGGGAGGCGGAGACGGAGCGCAGCGACGTCAGCGGTCGGTCGGCGAAGATCTTCGCCAGTTCCGGGTCGGTGGACACGGCGATGGTCGTCGCGGCGTCGCCGTCGGCGAGCGAGGCGGCGACGGCGGAAAGCGTCTTGCGCTGCGCCGCGGGCCGGTCCTTCTCGGCTGCGGCGCGAGTCACCAGCTGGGCGCCCAGGGCCGCCATCACCGGCACATCGACACCTGCCGCCACCTTGAGCTCGGCCGCGTGCGCCCAGGTCGCGAAGTCGTCGGCGAATCCCTCGAAGCGGAAGGACCAGTCGCCCTGCATGTCGACGGCGACGTCGGCGGCCCACCGGTCGGTGCCGTCGAGCAGCGGAGTGAGACGATGCAAGGTCTCGTTCCCGTCCGGCGAGGTCAGGCGCAGGTGCACCCCGATGATGTCGTGGCCCTCGCGGAACGACACGACGCCGAACGGCACGACCTCCCCGACCACGGCCTTGGGCGCGAATCCGCCGGGGACGTGCGGACGCGCATCCAGCAAAGGGATCCTGGTGGTGCGGAGGCCTTCACCATCGGACACGGCGCCGACGGGGCGCAGCGGGATCTGAGACGGGCTCCGGAGAGCATTCGGACGGATGCTGCTTGTACGTGCGGCCACTCCCCGAATGTACCGTCCCGGACGCGCAGCGGGTAGCGCGCCGACGGCTCCGGCGCGCCGCACGTCACTCCACCCGGAACAGTCGCATCGAGGTGCCCGGGGTGGGCAGGATGTGCCCGGGGGCGAAGGTCTCCTCGTCGGTGCTCGGATGCTCGTCGGCACTCGACCACAACGACACGAAGCGCGTCGCATCCTCGAGGTCTTCCGGCAGCCGCACGTCGATCGGGGACTCCGTGCCGTGCACGATCAGCAGGATCCGGTTCGCCTCTTCGCGGTCGGGCGTCGACGCCGCGACGTACTGCAGTGTGCGGTTTCCCGGGTCGGTCCACTGCTCGCTCTCCATCGTCTCGCCGTTCTGGTCGAACCAGTCCATGACGGAGGCGTTGGGGATGTGCTCTCCCAGACGTGCGTACCTGCTGGGACGAAGAGCGGGATTCTCCGACCGCAGTCGGATCAGCCGAGCGACGTGTGCGCGCAGATCGTCCTGCCAGGGCTCCGGCTCCCAGCTCAACCAGGTCATCGCGGAGTCCTGCGCATAGGCGTTGTTGTTGCCGCGCTGCGTGCGTCCGACCTCGTCGCCCGCCGTGAGCATGGGGATGCCCGCCGACAGCAGCAGCGTGCCCAGCAGGTTCCGCATGGCCTTGCGGCGAGCGGCGAGGATGGCCGGGTCGTCGGTCGGCCCCTCGATCCCGTGGTTGAACGCGCGGTTCATGTCGGCGCCGTCGCGATTCTGCTCGCCGTTCGCCTCGTTGTGCTTGACGTCGTAGGACACCAGGTCGTGCAGGGTGAAGCCGTCGTGCGCGGTGACGAAATTGATGCTGGCGAGCGGACCGCGCTCGTCTGCGAAGGTGTTCGAGGATCCGGCCAGCCTGGTCGCGAAGCCACCGACTCCGACCGGAGCAGATGCCCGGCGCGCGTAGTCGATGTCGCTGAGCCAGAAGTTGCGCACGCGATCACGGTAGCGGTCGTTCCACTCCATCCAGCCGCGAGGGAAGTTCCCCGTCTGCCAGCCGCCCATCCCCACATCCCAGGGTTCGGCGATGAGCTTGGTGTCCTTCAGGATCGGATCGTTCGCGATGGCGGTGAGCAGAGGATGCTCAGGAGTGTAGGCGTGCACGGAATCACGGGCGATCGCCGCGGCGAGGTCGAACCGGAACCCGTCGATCTGCATCTCCTCGGCCCAGTAGCGCAGCGAGTCGAGGACCAGCCGGGCGCCCGCGTCGGTCGAGGTGTCGAGCGTGTTGCCGCATCCGGTGGTGTCGATGTAGGCGCCCGAGGCGTCCTGCCGGTAGTACGACGCGTTGTCGATGCCGCGGAAGCTGGATCGTGGTCCGCCGAGTCCTTCCTCGGATGTGTGGTTGTAGACGACGTCGAGGATGACCTCGAGACCCGCCTCGTGCAGCAGCCTCACCATTCCCTTGAACTCGGCGAGGACGGCCTCGGGTCCGCCCTTGCGAGCATCTTCGGTGGCGTAGGCGTTGTGCGGGGTGAAGAAGTTGAGGGTGTTGTACCCCCAGTAGTTGGTGAGGCCGCGTTCGAGCAGACGGGGCTCGGGCACGAAGGCATGCACGGGCAGCAGTTCGATCGAGGTGATCCCCAGCTCGCGGAAGTACTCGATCATCGCCGGGTGGGCGAGCCCCGCATAGGTGCCGTGCAGAGCGGGCGGGACGTCGGGCTGCCGCTTGGTGAGCCCCTTGAGGTGGCCTTCGTAGAGCACCGTGCGGTCGAGGGGGATGCGCGGCTTCGCCGACTGCCCCCAGTCGAATCCGTCGACGATGACCACCGAACGCCACTCCTCGTACCCGTCTCCCTGCGCGAGACCGCGGGCGTACGGGTCGAGCAGCAGTGTCTCGGGGTTGAAGGTGTTGCCGGGTCCGAGGGGTCCGCCGACGCGGATCGCGTAGCGCGTGCCGGGCTGCAGCAGTTCCGTCGTGACCTCCCAGACTCCGCCGGGGAGCCGTTCGAGAGGCGCCTGATCGACCACCCAGTCGAGATCCGTCGCGTCGAAGACGACGAGCTCGATCGACGAGGCGTTCTGCGACCAGACTCGGAGCGTCCCCACGCCGTCGTGGAGGCGGACGCCGAGGTCGTCGAGTACAGGACCGCCGGGCACGGTGAAGTCTCGGTTCGCGGGCATGAGTACACCTTAGAGGTCCGCGCTGTGGTGCCAGGACACCGGCCGCCGGGGCGCGCACGAGCCAGGACGCCCGGAAATGCGGGAGAGTGGAGGCATGCAGCACTATCTCGATCACGCGGCGACCACACCGCTGCGCCCCGAGGCGCGCGGCGCATGGCTCGCCGCCAGCGAGACGGTGGGCAATGCGTCCTCGACACACGGCGCGGGTCAGGACGCGCGGCGCCTGCTCGAGGAGTCGCGCGAGCGTGCGGCGGCGGTGCTCGGCTGCGATCCCATAGAGGTCGTCTTCACGTCCGGCGGAACCGAGTCGATCAACCTCGCAGTGCAGGGACTGTGGCACGCGCGCGCCGCGGGCACCGATGCGATCGTGATGCCGGATGCCGAGCACCATGCGACTGTCGACACGGTGGAGGCGCTGCTGGCGGACGGAGCGATTCTGCGCCCCGTCCCGGTGCGTCCCACTGCTGCGATCGATGCGAGCGCCTTCGCCGCTCGACTGCCCGGTGCGGCGCTGGCCACCGCGCTGATCGCCAACAACGAGACGGGGACGATCAACGACGCACCCGCGCTGGCATCCGCGGCGGCCGCGGCGCGGGTCCCGTTGCACCTCGATGCGGTGTCGGCTCTCGGGCACGTCCCGCTCTCGTTCCGCGGGCTGCGCGGTGACGCTCCCGACGCCGCAGGCCTCGTCGCGATGAGTGTCGCCGGCCACAAGATCGGAGCCCCCGTCGGCGTCGGCGCCCTCGTCACGGCGCGAACGGCTCGGCTCGCCGCGATGCTGCGCGGGGGTGCACAGCAGCGCGGTCTGCGCGCGGGGACCCAGGATGTCGCCGGTGCCGCCGCGTTCGCCGTCGCGCTGGAGCTCGCCGAGGCCGAGCGGGAGGCCGAGAACTCGCGACTGCAGACGATGCGGGATCGTCTGATCGACGGCATCCGGCAGCGTGTGCCGCAGGCGGAGCTCCTGGGCGATCCCCGCGAGAGGCTCCCCGGCAACGCGCACCTCCTCTTTCCAGGCGCCGTCGGCGAGAGCCTTCTGTTCCTGCTCGACATGGCCGGCATCGCCGTGTCGACCGGATCCGCCTGCCAGGCCGGTGTGGCGGAGCCGTCGCACGTCGTGATGGCCATGGGCCGCAGCGAACAGGACGCGCGCAGCGTCCTCAGGTTCTCCCTCGGGCGCACGTCGAGCGATGACGACATCGATGCGGTGCTCGCCGCCATCGCCGATGCGTACTCGCGCGCATCCGGCTCCGGCTCAGCCGAGCGCTCGTAGACTGGCAGCATGAGGATTCTTGCGGCCATGAGCGGTGGCGTCGACTCGGCCGTCGCGGCCGCCCGCGCCGTCGAGGCCGGCCACGACGTCGTCGGAGTGCACCTGGCGCTCTCGCGAGCAGGAGGCACGCTGCGCACCGGCAGCCGCGGGTGCTGCACGATCGAGGACGCGCTGGACGCCCGGCGCGCAGCCGACCTGCTCGGCATCCCGTTCTACGTGTGGGACTTCTCCGAACGCTTCCGCGAAGACGTGATCGCCGATTTCGTCTCGGAGTATCAGGCGGGTCGCACCCCGAACCCCTGCATGCGCTGCAACGAGAAGATCAAGTTCGCCGCGCTGCTCGAGCGCGCGATCGAGCTGGGGTTCGACGCGGTCTGCACGGGCCACTACGCCACCCTGATCCCGACGGATGCGGGCCTCGAGCTGCACCGCGCGGCCGACAACGCGAAGGACCAGTCGTACGTGCTCGGAGTCCTGACGGCCGAGCAACTCGCCCACACGTACTTCCCCCTGGGTACGACGCCCTCGAAGGCCGTCGTGCGGGTGGAGGCCGCGGAGCGCGGGCTGACCGTCGCGCAGAAGCCCGACAGCCACGACATCTGCTTCATCCCCGACGGCGACACCCGCGGCTGGCTCGCTGAGAAGGTCGGCACGGCGACGGGGGAGATCGTCGACCGCACGGGCGAGATCGTGGGGTCGCACGAGGGCGCGCATGCGTTCACCGTGGGTCAGCGTCGAGGACTCAAGCTCGGAGTTCCGGCGGCGGACGGCAAGCCCCGGTTCGTGCTCGAGGTGCGACCCGTCTCGAACACGGTCGTCGTCGGTCCGAAGGAGGCGCTCGCGATCCGCGAGATCTCCGGTGAGCGTTTCAGCTGGGCAGGGGCGGCTCCTCTGGAGTCGGAGTTCGAGTGCGAGGTGCAGATCCGCGCCCATGCGGAGCCCGAACCCGCCCGTGCCTTCGTGTCGCCCGAGGGCGTGCGCGTCGAGCCGCACCAGCCGCTCAACGGCGTCGCACCGGGGCAGACCGCCGTGCTCTACGTCGGCACCCGCGTGCTCGGTCAGTTCACGATCGATCGCACGGTGTCGGCGGTGCCGGTCGACGCGTAGCGTCTTCCTCGGGATGTCGGAGGCCGCTCGTAGACTGGGGTGGTGCCGGAGAACATCTCGCGGGAAGACGCCCGTATCGAAGCCGAGGATCTGACCACGCGCATCCTCGAGGCGAAGGACGCGTACTACGGGCGCGATACGTCGCTGGTCGACGATGCCACGTACGACGGCTGGATGCACCGGCTCGAGGAGCTCGAGCGACTGCATCCGGAGCTGCAGGGCCAGGATTCGCCCACCCAGATGGTGGGCGCCGCCGAGGCCACCGGGCTCGCGACCATCGAGCACGCCGAGCGGATGCTGAGCCTCGACAATGTGTTCTCGATCGACGAGCTCCGCGAGTGGGCCGCGAAGACCCGCTCCGCTGCGGGACGAGATGTCGACTGGCTGACCGAGCTCAAGATCGACGGCCTCGCGATCAACCTGCGCTACGAGAACGGGCGCCTGACATCCGCGGCGACGCGGGGCGACGGTCGGGTCGGCGAGATCGTCACCGAGAACGCGCTGCGTCTGCCCGAGATCCCCCGGGAGCTCCGCGGCGACGGTCACCCCGAGATCGTCGAGGTCCGAGGCGAGGTGTTCATCCCCGTGGCCGCCTTCGAACGGCTGAACGCCGCGCAGGCCGCCTTCCGCGACCGGGCGTATGCCGATGCGCTGGCCCGCTGGGAGGGCCGTGTCGGTGCGAAGAGGCCGTTCGACGAAGAGAAGGCGCGCACCGCGGCGGCCCGGCGGTTCCCCTCGTTCGCCAATCCGAGGAACGCGGCGAGCGGCGGTCTGCGTCAGCAGATCGACAAGAAGGACGGACTCGAGCTCGAAGCGGGGATGCTGCGGATCGAATCTCTCGCGCTCTACGTGCACGGCATCGGCGCTTGGCCTGATCCGCCGGTCGCCGCGCAGAGCCAGGTCTATGAGCAGCTGGCCGAGTGGGGGCTGCCCACGAGCCCGCACACCAGGGTCTGCACGAGCATCGACGAGGTCGCGGCGTTCGTCGAGTACTTCGGAGAGCACCGGCATGACATCGAGCACGAGCTCGACGGCATCGTCGTGAAGGTCGACGAGCTGTCCCTGCACGACGAACTGGGCGCAACGAGCCGCGCGCCGCGCTGGGCGATCGCATACAAGTACCCGCCCGAAGAGGTGCAGACGAAGCTCCTCGACATCGTCGTGTCCGTCGGGCGGACGGGGCGGGCCACGCCCTTCGCCGTGATGGCTCCCGCGCACGTCGCGGGGTCCGTCGTGAGGCAGGCGACGCTGCACAACAAAGACGTCGTGAAGGCGAAGGGCGTGCTGATCGGCGACACCGTCGTGCTGCGCAAGGCGGGCGACGTGATCCCCGAGGTCCTCGGGCCGGTCGTCGAGAAGCGCGACGGCACCGAACGGGAGTTCGTGATGCCGGTCGACTGCCCCGAGTGCGGCACGCCGCTGCGCGCGATGAAGGAGGGCGACATCGATCTGCGCTGTCCGAACGCGCGATCGTGCCCCGCCCAGGTGCGTGGACGCGTCGAGCACATCGGAT
>Ga0308161_1004454_pt1 | contig 12811 bp, 6 predicted proteins | sample PhyFR2_FD_201034 | JGI IMG/M metagenome (GOLD analysis project Ga0308161, IMG submission 201034) | Phyllosphere microbial communities from UC Gill Tract Community Farm, Albany, California, United States - DLSLF.R2 | ecosystem: Host-associated > Plants > Phyllosphere > Unclassified | place: USA...
CGGGAGCCTTCCCGCGAGCCTGACCCCGGTGTTCGCAAGCACCTGCAGCACCTGGCGGAGTGGGGATCGACGACCACCGTGCCGCTCACCCTTCGGCTCCTCGCACGGCGCGCCGCCGGCGCCAGCAGCACGGAGCACGTCGCGGGCGCGCTCGCAGCAGTCGAGTCCTACATCGTTCGCCGGACCATCGGTGGGCGCTCGGGCCAGGGCCTCAACCGCACCATCCTGCAGGCGTGCGGCGTCCTTGATGATCGACCGGTCGACCAAGTTCTCGTCGACTACTTCTCGACCGGGCGAAAGTACTTCTCGACCGACGACCAGATCCGCGACGCGGTCCGCACCCAGCCGTTCTACCTACGTGGTCTGCGGACCCAGCAGAAGCTGATCCTGAAATGGGTGCAGGAGGAACTCAACGCGAAGGAACCGGTCGACGTCGAGAAGTCGACGATCGAGCACATCTTGCCGCAGACGCTGACCCCAGAATGGCGTGCAGCACTCGATGTCAATCTCGCCGACGACGAGACGGCCGACCTCGTGCACGAGCAGCTCGTGCACTCGCTCGGCAACCTGACGCTGACCGGGTACAACTCCGAGCTCAGCAACCGGCCCTTCCCCTCGAAGCAGGAAGACTTCCGAAAGAGCAGCTTCAGCGGTCTGAACCGGCTTGTCCTCGAAGCCTCGACGTGGGGGCGCGCCGAGATCCTCGCTCGCGGAGAGTGGTTTGCCGAACGGATCGTCGAGCAGTGGGCCGGCCCGAACGAACGGCTGCAGTCATCCGACACCGGCCGCGACTGGTCGCTCGTGCACCAGGCGATCATGGCGATCCCGGCCGGGCACTGGTCGTCGTACGGTGACGTCGCTGCTCTCGTCGGCACGCACCCGGTCCCGCTCGGCGTCCATCTGGCGAGTCACGAAGTCATCGGCGCACACCGGGTGTTGCAGGGCGGCGGCACGATCTCGCCTGGATTCCGTTGGCCAGACCCGTCCGACGAGCGTGACCCTCGAGCGGTCCTGGAAGAAGAAGGGCTGCGATTCTGGACGAACGGCGCTGCTGACGAGGCGGCCCGTCTCTCGACTGCAGCGCTCGCCGAGCGGGTGGGTCTCGGCACCGATGGACTCAATGGGACCGATGCAGTGTCGGATGGCACCTTCATGGGACAGCTCTCCAGCGCGAACCCGCCGACGACCGTTCACGCCGTCTCCGAGCTCTTCGCCGCGTGGAAGGAACTCGGCGGCACTGTCGAGTTCGGGTCGAACCGGGAGAGCAGCGCGTTCATGACGGCACCGCGTCGTTCCGAGGAGGGGCCGTCGCACTGGCCCTTCGCGATCTACCCGATCTCCGGAAGCGTGGAAGTGGTGTTCCAGCACCTACGAGTCCGCCCGCCGTTCGATGACCTCGCGCTGCGGCAGGAGTTCCGTAGCCGCCTCAACGCCGTGCCAGGCATCGACCTCGCCGCCAGCAGGATCGACAAGCGGCCGTCGTTCCCAATCGATGTGCTCACCGCTACCGCTGCCCGCGAGCAGGTCATCGAAGCCCTGCGATGGTTCGTCGACCAGCTCGTTCCCACCACCCTGAACCCTGAAGGAAGTACCGATGAGTGATGAGCTCCACGACGACGTGCACGGCGACGAGCTGCGGAACGAGGAGACGCCCTCGTCAGCACTCGTCGAGTTCGAGGACGGTCTCGCCATCTTCTTCGGCGCCGAGATCCCGGACGGTCTCGAGGTCGTCCCGTTCTCGTTCATCGACGAGCCGACGCTGCGTGCAGTCTCGACGGCTGTCGGGAACGCTGTCGGTCTCGGAAGCGTCGGCGCGCAGGGTGTCAATGCGGCGATGCAGGCTCAGGGTCTCGTGCGGCTCGCACCGCAGACCCTCGAAGCGCTCAAGACGGCCACGCCGATAGTCAAGGACGGTTGGAACCTCGGGACCCTCGCCAGCGGCGGCGGTTCGTTCACAGCTTCAGTCCGCTGGCTCCCCGCGACCGCGGCAACGACCGCTTCGGTCGTGGCCTCCATGGGGCCCGCGATCACGTTGATGGTCATCCAGTTCCAGCTGAACCAGATCGCCGCCGTCGCCCAGCACAATCTGGAACTGACCTCGAAGGTGCTGCAGGTCGTGCGCCAGGGCCAGTGGTCCGCGGTGACCGGCCACTACGAGACCCTCATCCGCGAACTGCGGCACGCCCGACGGATCGGCGAAGTGACCGACGCCGTCTTCGCTGAGGTGCGCGGCTACCAGGGTGAACTCACGTCGCAGTGGGACGCGAACAAGCATGCCGTTCAGCGGTATGCAGATGAGCTTGAGCGAAAGGTCGGGCACAAGGACCGCCAGCAGTACCTCGCCGACAACGGACAGGCGATCATCGCCGATGTCCAGGCGCTTCTGCTCTCGCAGACATCCTGGTTCGTCTACCAATCCCTCCGCGCCGGCCACCTGTTGCGGAGTGCGAAGACGAACGACGCAGACGCGAAGCTGCTCGACGGATTGGTCACCGACGCCCGTGACCTGCACGAGCAGTCGCTTGCGCAGACGGACGAACTGCTGGAGCAACTCGCTCGTGAATTCGCGATCATCGCCGAACTGCCGGGCAAGCGGACATTCAAGATCGGGGGTACCGCACGAGCGGCGAAGGAGTCGCACATCATGGTCCGTGAGCTCCAAGACGCCCTCGGGCACATCCGCGGCCTCGAGGCGGCCCGCGACCGAGAGCCCCTCGAGCTTCCGTCGTTGCTGGTCTTCGAGGACGACGTTCCCGAGGAGCTCGTGCGGATCCTCCCGTTCCGCCTCCAGCCGGGGGAGCGGGTGCTGGGCCTAGCGGACGTCTCGTTCGACCGGATCACCCTTCCCCGTCTGAGCGACGGTTGGGTTGCGGTCACCGACCGACGCCTGCTTCTGACCAAGCAGGACTCGTTGCGACGGGTTGGCGCGATCGACTCCGAGTTGAGCCTCGCGAACATCCGGTACGTCCGACGTTCGGACGCTCCGGAGCGGCCACCCGTCGTCGAGATCATCACCAAGGATGCGGACGTGACCCTTCGCTTCCCCGCGTGGGCGAAGACGGGTGCAACGCGCCGATCCGCGGCAGAATTCGGGGAGTTGATCGCCAGTTTCATGAACCTGCCTTCCGAGGAGATCCCGGCAGTCAGCCTGCTCGAGATCGCCGCTTCAGATGAAGGTTTGCGCTCGGTTCGAAGCTGATCCACACAGCTGCGCCGACCTGCTGACGCGACTCAACGAGCAGATTCAGGGCCACGATGCCACGGTCGGGCCGTCGTTGCTGATGCGCGGCCTCGTCGGCGCCGGTCTGCACAACGTGTGGCGGTACGTGATCCCGCCACTCCTGGCCGAGCACCATTACGGCGAAGGTGTCGACCTGGAGGCCCGGCGCGGCCTGGCATCGCTATGTCGCCAGGCGACGCCCAACGCTGCGGGCGGGGCCGAATGTGCTTCCGTCGACGGTTGAGCTGCGGGGGGGGCTTGTGCACGCGGCGAGCCGCTCTGACAGCGGGTCACTGGGGTAATAGATGGCCCCCCTCATCCGCCGCCAGCGCTGGACTCGAGCGGTAAGTCAAGCGAGATGCTGGAGTCTACTTCCGGTATTGCACGGGGGGGGGTCTGTGACCTCGGACCGACGTGCGCTGACCACGAGCGTGCTCGAACCCTGCCAGTGCCTGAGATCGAACCGTTTGGGCCACCACGAAGAACGAGCACTTCGTCTTAGGCGTGCTCTGGAGAAGCGGCCCCCGAGGTGGACTCGAAGTTTCGGAGGCGCGGTGAGACTGCGGCGTTCAAAGAAGCGACCCTCACGTTGTACCACTCGCTACAGATCCGTAGGACCTCACGCTTTGGCAGATGAATCGGCGAACGGACTGTCAGAGATCAAGCGGGGCCTCCGGAGCTGCGATAGTCGCCGATGGCCTACCACGAAATGTGAAATTCTAAACGCGCCCCGCCGCGACTCGCCGTTGAGTCGAACAAAATGCAAGACATGGGTAAGAATGGAACGTTTAGCGGCGCATGTGCCGCTTTGAGGGGCAACACAGCAGGAGTGTCCACCCGTGGTAAATCACGTCGCCTTCATCTGGAACATCGCCGAGTCCCTCCGCGGCCCGTTCAAGCCCTCCGAGTACGGGTCCGTGGTTCTCCCGTTCACCGTGCTCCGCCGGCTCGACGCCGTCTTGGCCGACACGAAGGCCGCTGTCGTCCAGACTGCGAAGGCGATCGAATCACTCCCCGACATGCTGCAGGACGCCAAGCTCACCGACGAAGCGGGCCACCAGTTCTACAACACCTCCCCCCTCGACCTCGAGAAGCTCGTCGCCGACCCGCAGGACCTCCGAGTAAACATGTCCGCCTACCTGGCCGGATTCTCGGCGAACGTGCGGGACATCTTCGACCGGTTCGAGTTCGACAAGACACTGAACAAGCTGGCCGAGAAAAACAAGCTGTTCGCGGTCACGGAGAAGTTCGCGCAGGCCGACTTCCACCCCCGCACGGTCAGTAACATCCAGATGGGACTCGTGTTCGAGGAACTCATCCGGTTCGCGAACGAGAAATCGAACGAGACCGCCGGCGACCACTACACGCCCCGCGAGGTGATCGCGCTGATGGTGCAGCTGCTGTTCGCCATCGACGACGACGCCCTCGCCAAGTCCAATGTGGTTCGGTCCATCTACGACCCCACGGCCGGCACCGGAGGCATGCTCTCCGTCGCCGACGAGTACCTGCGCACGCTCAACCCCGGTATCCAGCTCAGCCTCTACGGGCAGGACTACAACGACGCCTCGTACGCGATCTGCAAAGCAGACATGGTCATCAAGGGCCAAGACGTCGACAACATCGCCCTCGGCGACACCCTCACCGAAGACGCCTTCGACGACAAGACCTTCGATTACGGCCTTTCCAACCCGCCGTTCGGCGTCGACTGGAAAGACCAACGCGCCGACGTCGACGACGAACACACCAAGCTCGGCTTCAACGGCCGATTTGGCCCCGGCACCCCCGCCGTCAGCGACGGGGCCATGCTGTTCCTGCTGCACCTGGTGTCGAAGATGCGCAAGCCGGAACATGGCGGCTCCCGCATGGCGATCGTCCTCAACGGATCGCCCCTTTTCTCCGGCGGCGCGGGCGGCGGCGAGTCGAACATCCGCAAGTGGCTACTCGACAACGACCTCGTCGAAGCGATCATCGGACTGCCGAAAGACATGTTCTACAACACCGGCATCTCCACCTACATCTGGATCCTCACCAACCGCAAGGAAGGCGACCGGAAAGGCCGGGTGCAACTCCTCGACGGCCGGCAGATGTTCACCAAGCTCCGCAAGGGCCTCGGCTCCAAGCGCAACGAGCTCTCGCCGCAGAACATCGAGACGATCGTCGGCCTGTACGCCGAATTCAAGGACGGGGAGCACTCGAAGATCTTCCGTAATGAGGACTTCCTGTACCGCACCATCACCGTCGAACGCCCCCTCAAACTGAACTGGCACGCGACTTCGGAGCGCATCAATACCCTGTTCGAGGCGAAGGCCGTCCAGAAGCTGAACGAGGCGGATGCCGCAGCTTTGCGTGCCGTGCTCGACCGCCTCGGTACCGACACGGTGTGGAAGAACCGCGCGGCGTTCCACAAGGCGCTGAAGGACGCCGCGAAAGCCGAAGGCCTCGCCTTGCCTGCACCGTTGCTCAAAACCGTTACCACTGAGCTCGGCGAGCAGGACGACTCCGCCGACTCCTGCCCCGACAGTAAGGGCAACCCGGAACCGGACGCGGCGCTCCGCGACACCGAGAACGTGCCATGGGACGAGGATGTCGACGCCTACGTCGCCCGTGAAGTCCTCCCGTACGCGCCCGATGCGTGGGTCGACTACTCCAAGACGAAGGAAGGCGCGGAGATAGCCTTCACCCGCCACTTCTACCAATACCTACCGCCCCGCCCGCTCGAGGAGATCGATCGCGACCTCGACGCCGTCATGGACGACCTCCGGGCGATGCTCACGGCGGTCGAAGCATGACAAGAGAACTCAGTGACTCCGGAGTGGGGTGGCTAGGGGTTACCCCGGCGGCCTGGCCCGTTGTCCCTGCGCGCGCCCTCTTTGGCGAACGCAAACAGAAGAGCTCCGCGACCGACGTGCACCTAACGCCCTCCCAGAAGTACGGTGTGCTGCCGCAGGCCGAGTACATGGAGATCACCGGCAACAAGGTAGTTTTGAACCTCTCGGGCGCTGACAACATGCGGCACGTCGAGGCGGGCGACTACGTCAGCCACCTTCGGAGCTTTCAGGGCGGACTCGAATACTCAGGCATCCCAGGCAAGGTGAGCGCGGCGTATACGGTGCTGAAGCCGAAGGTGGCCCTAGAACCGCGATTCTTCAAGTACCTGTTCAAGAGTGATCTCTACATCCAGGCTCTCCAGACCACGACCGATCAGCTCCGCGACGGGCAATCGATCCGCTACGGGCAGTTCACCCTGATCCCATTGCCCTACCCGGACCTCGATGAACAGCGGGCGATCGCGGACTATCTGGATCGGGAGACGGCGCAGATCGATGCGTTCATCGCGAAGAGTGAGGAGCTCATCGCCCTCCTGGTCGAACGCCGCGCCGCCGTTCTGAGTGCGGCGATGCGGGCGGACTCCGGTCGGATGCGATTGCGCCAAGTGCTCAGCGTGGCGCAGACCGGTCCTTTCGGCACCCAGCTTTCTGCGTCTGAGTACGTCGACAATGGTGTTCCTGTCATCAATCCCAGCCACATTGTGCACGGTGCGATCGCGGCTGACGTCAGTGTGTCGGTGAGAGCCGATCGCGCCCATCAGTTGTCCCGGTTCCGCCTCCGCGCGGAGGACATCGTGCTCGGACGCAAAGGTGAAGTAGACAAGGCTGCCCTTGTCGACGAGGAGAGCGACGGCTACATTTGCGGGTCCGACTCGATGATGCTTCGGCCGGCGAAGAGCATGGTCCATCCGAAGTACTTGTGGTGGTTCCTCCAGTCACCACCGGCGCACGAGCAGCTCGAAAGGTTCGCCGTGGGATCGACTGTTGCGGGTCTTAATCAGCGGACGCTGCGGGCCGTGCAGCTCCCGGTCCCTAGCCTCGACGAGCAGCTGACGGTCACCGAGAATCTGAATCGTGCAACCGCCATCATTGGGCATGCTATGTCTATCGGGAAGCAGAACGTGAAACTCGCAAAGGAACGTCGCGCTGCCCTGATTTCGGCGACTGTGACGGGGAAGATCAATGTGGGAGTGGCTACATGAGTGGGACTGCTGGGGCGCACCTGGAGTCGGTGCTGGAGAACGAGATCGCCGAGTACCTTGCCGCGAACGGCTGGTTGTATTCGTCCACAGACACCGGGTATGACCGGGAACTCGCGTTCTTCCCCGAGGATGTTCTTGGTTGGTTGGAGGAGTCGCAGCCGACCGAATTCGGGAAGGTCGTCCGTGCCACTGACACGGACACTCAGCGTAACGCGGCAGCCCGCAGTATCTTGATCCGGCTGGCGAAGTCGCTCGATCTTGACCCCTTGAAGAACGGTGGGACGATCCGGATCCTGCATGAGGGCTTCTCGATGGTGCCGTTGCATGGGGGTGCGGTGAAGTTCCGGTTAGCGCAGTTTCGGCCGGCGACCACGCAGAACCCGGACACGCTTGACGCGTACGCCAAGATGCGGGTGCGGGTGATGCGGCAGGTGCATTACTCGGTCAAGCATCCAAACAAGGCATTGGACCTGGTGCTGTTCGTCAACGGCGTCCCAGTGGCGACAGTCGAGTTGAAGACGGACTTCACGCAGCCGATCGGGAACGCGGTGAATCAGTACCGGTTCGACAGGTCGACGGCGGGTGAGCCGTTGTTCGGGTTCGCCAAGCGATCTCTCGTGCACTTCGTGGTCTCGAACTCCGAGGTGCGGATGACGACCAAGCTCGCCGGCGCCGCGACCCGGTTCCTGCCGTTCAACAAGGGTGCAGACGAGGGGGCAGGGAACCCCGTGAATCCGACCGGGTCGGCCTCCTCCTACTTCTGGGAGGAGATCCTGCAACGCGACACCTGGCTGCAACTGCTGGGGTCGTTCGTGCACCTGCAGGTCGAGACGGATGTTGACCCGGACACAGGCACGAAGACGAAGACGCAGAGAGTCCTGTTCCCCCGCTACCACCAGTGGCGGGCCGTGACCCGGCTAGTGGAGGCCGCCCGGACGGAGGGGCCAGGCAACCGGTACCTGGTGCAGCACTCGGCAGGGTCCGGGAAGACGAACTCGATCTCCTGGCTCGCCCACCGCCTCGCCCAACTTCACGATGAGCAGAACGAGCGGGTCTTCAACACGGTCGTCGTCGTCACGGACCGCACCGTGCTGGACAAGCAGCTGCAGGACGCGATCGCCCAGTTCGAGAAGCACGCGGAGGTGGTGCAGTCGATCACGAAGGACGGGGGCGAGTCGAAGTCGAAGCAGCTCGCCGCGGCGCTCTCCGGTGGTAAGAACATCGTGATCGTGACAATCCAGTCGTTTGAGGCGCTGATCACCGCAATCCAAACGCTGCCCGAGCTGAAGGGGCGCCGGTTCGCGGTCATCGCCGACGAAGCCCACTCGTCCCAGACCGGGTCGACGGCGGGAGCGCTGACGAAAGTGCTGTCGCCGGACGAGCAGGTGGCGGTCGCGGAAGGCGCCCCGATCGATTCGGACGCGTACCTGCAGTGGGCCATGTCCGTGACCGCGTCCGCGCCAAACCTCTCCTACTTCGCGTTCACCGCCACCCCAAAAGCGAAGACGCTGGAACTGTTTGGCAGCGTGCCGGACGGTGCGGGGCCGGATGCGACGCCGGAACCGTTCGACCTGTACTCGATGCAGCAGGCAATCGAAGAGGGCTTCATCCTCGACGTGTTGCAGAACTACACCCCGTACAAGGTGGCGTGGAAGCTGCAGCACCCCGATAGTGACTACGACGGTGCCGGCGAGGTGGACGAGTCGACCGCGGTGAAGGCGCTGGTGCGGTACGTGCGGTTGCATCCGACGAACATCAGCCAGAAGGCCAAGATCGTCGTCGACCACTTCCACACCTTCGTGCAGCCGCTGCTGGACGGTAAGGCGAAGGCGATGGTCGTCACCGGGTCGCGCATGGAAGCGGTCCGGTGGAAGAAGTACCTCGACACCTACATCTCCGATTCGGGTGTGTTGGGGGTGCGCTCGCTGGTGGCGTTCTCGGGCACCGTCGAGGACCCGGACGACGTCGGTGAGGGGCTGACGGAGCACACGCAGAACCCGGGCGTCCAGGCGGACCTGACGGAGGCGTTCAAGCCGGCCACGTACAACGTGATGATCGTTGCCGAGAAGTTCCAGACCGGGTTTGACCAGCCCCGCCTGGTTGCGATGTACGTCGACAAGAAGCTTGGCGGGGTGCAGGCCGTGCAGACCCTGTCCCGGCTGAACCGCACACACCCGGGCAAGAACAAGACGTTCGTCCTCGACTTCGTCAACGACCCGCAGGAGGTGCTGGACGCGTTCCTGCCCTACTACCGGAAGGCGACGCTCACCACGACGACCGATCCGAACCTGATCTACGACCTCGTGGCGAAGCTCGACTCGGCCGGAATCTACAACATGACCGAGGTCGAGCAGACATTCGACGCCGCGCTCACTGGCGGGCTGAACGTGAATTCGAAGGTGTCGGCCGCGACCGCGCCGGCAGTGGACCGGTTCCAGAAGCGGTGGGTCGCGGCGGTGCTCGATGACGACAAGGTCGAGCAGGATGAACTGCGGCTCTTCAAGGGAGACGTGGGGAACTTCGTGAAGTTCTACGACTTCATTTCCCAAGCCCGCAACCTGGAAGACACCAACCTGCCGCGCCGACACTACTTCTTCCGCCGCATCCTTCCGCAACTCTCGACCGCGACGTTCCTTGAACCGGTCGACATCTCGGACGTGTCCCTCGCTGGCTACAAGATCAGCGCCGGCGAAGCAGTGGAGCTGAACCTCGAGCAGGGGTCCGGGTTGGACCCGATCACCGCGATCGGGTCGGGCGCGATCCACGAGAAGCACCGCAGTGCCCTCGAGGAGATCGTCCAGAAACTCAACGAAAGCCTCGGCGACAAGTACGGCGTGGGCGTCATCGACCTTCAGATGAACCACATCGTCGGCAAGCTCGCGCTGGATGAGGACCTCAAGGGTCAGGCGTCGGTGAACACTGCGCAGCAGTTCGCGGAGTCCCCCGCTCTGCCGAAGGCGTTCACGAAGGCCCTGCTCGGGGTGCGGGACGAGACCCCAGCGTTCATCGACGACCTCTTCACCGACAGCAATCTGTTCGGCGAGCTCGGGAAGGCATTGCCGGCGATGCTTTACGAGTATCTGAAAAGCCCTCCCAAGTCAGACTGAGTGTGGGCGGCAGATAACGATGAACCCCAAGATGCCTGAACACACTCGGCGCAAGGTGCGTCGGCCTGTCCCGCCTTGGATTCTTCCGCATGGTTGCTGCGGACGCGGGCCCGAGTGGTTGCAGAGCCAAGGCACCTGGGTCTACATCCCACCAGTGATCAAGCCGAGGTTGATCGACGCGAAGACACTGCCCGGGCTAACGAGGGGAGACCAAGGGAACCCCCGAACGGGCGATTCAGACAGCACAGCAACATGGTCGTCCCGCGGCAGGTCCCGCAACGTGATCGCCACCTCCCCGCAGTACCTCCCCGCCGACGCCAACTGCACGGTGACCGACCCCGCTGGCCTCGGCTGCCCACCGGCCTCGGGCAACGGCAGCCTGGCGAACCGCTCCCGCGAGTGCTCCAGCCGGATCATGGCCTCGGCTGCATCGGGGCGGTTCCGATCAGGAACCGCCAGCGCCTCGATCACCGCCGGGTGCAGTCCCGGCGCCGCAACACCGTCGAGCACGACGACGTCATCGCGGACGAACGACCCCAATCGCGACCACGAGTGATCGGTCAGCGCCGGATCCCCGACGTACACGTCGTCCACCCCGGCATCGACGAGCGCCACAGCCTGGAACAACGGCGGCATGGTCCGGTGCTCCTCGACGGTCGGCAGCCCCTCGCCGAGTGGCCCACGCCGCACGGAGTCGCCGGCGATGAACGCCCCGACGCGCCAGCCGTACTGCCGAGCAACACCGACCGACGACGACACGGACGCCAGCGCCAGCCCGGTCCACTCCCGCGGGTAGAAGTTGTGGATCAGCTCGACGTCAAGTTCCGCGAACGGCGCCAGATCGGCGGCTCGGAGCGTGCTCGCGTTGAGGGCGATCGGCAGGACGGCGGCGATCGAGAGGATCTCAGGGACCGAGAACCCGAAGTCGATCCGAACTCGAGCCACTCCGATCGACCGCAGGAACTCCCACGGCGAATCACCGAGCAACCGAGCGGTGTTGGGGGAGACGTCGGCGACGACCGACAGCCCTGATGACGCGGCAGCCGACACGATCGCGTTCGCGGCGGCTCGGGCGCCCGACGGGGAGTCCTCCGGGATGTGCAACGAGGTGAACGCGAGCGTCGCACCCGCGGCCGCGGCGGCCTCGAAGGTCGGACCAGCCAGCGGACCGTGCGCCAGGTATGCGCTCGCGCCCAACCGCATCAGCGTGCAGCTCCCACGGAGTCAGCCGGCGTGACCTGCACGTCGAGCGGCGCGTCCGGAGCGACGGGGTCGCCGGACGGCGCAGACGACTGCGCCTCGAGGTCGGCCCGCACCGAGTCGGACACCCCGAACAGCAGCGTTGCCACGAAGCCGACGACGTACGCCACGACGAGGCCCGATCCGTATCCGAGCAGCGCCCATCCGTACCCGGACGAGCCGTTCAGCAGGGGGATGAGCGAGAGGTCCGAGGCGCCGATGGCGATCGCCCCGACGGAGTGGCCGAGCTGGTCGAACAGCCCGACGACACCGCCACCGAACGCGCCGCCGATGCACGCGGTGATGAACGGTCGACCGAGGGGGAGCGTCACACCGTAGATGAGGGGCTCGCCGACACCGAGGAGCCCGGCGGGCAGCGCGCCACGGATCGTGCGGGAGAGGGCCTCGTTGCGACGGAAGCGCATCCAGAGCGCGAGCGCCGCACCGATCTGGCCGGCGCCACCCATCGCGAGGACGGGGAGCAGCACGGTCCAGCCGGTCTGGTCGATCAGGGTGGTGTGGATCGGCGTGAGGGCCTGGTGCATGCCGGTCATGACGAGCGGCAGGAAGAAGCCGCCGAGCACGAAGCCGGCGAACGCACCACCGTTGGCGAGGAGCCAGGTGGCAGCGGTGCCGATCGCGACGGAGACGACACCGGCGACGGACATCAGGATCCCGAGCGTGATCGACCCGGCGACCAGGACGGTCACGGTCGGCACGACGATGAGCGCAATCACGTCGGGAGTCACGCGCCGCATGAACCGCTCGACGTAGGCGGCGAGGATGCCGCCGGCCATGGCGCCGAGCACGCCGCCCTGCCCGGGAGCCAGGGTCTCGCCGAACACGGTCACGTTCGCGACACCGGCCGCGACGATGATGCCGCCGACCGCACCGCCGAGGATGGGCGTGCCGCCGAACTCCTTCGCGGCGTTCATCCCGACGAACACGGCGAGCAGCGACAGGAACCCGGACGAGAGCACACCGAGGAACGGCGTCACTCCCGGCACCCACCCGAGGTTCGTCAGGATGCCGTTGATCCCGGCGATCAGCCCGCAGGCGATCAGGGCGGGGATGAGCGGGATGAAGATCGCGGAGATCTTCCGGATCGCGCGCATGGTGCGACCGTCGGAGCGGGACCGCGCGGTCGCCTTGATGGACGCACCGCGAGCAGCGAGCTCCTCAGGCGACGCACCAGGCCCACCAGCCGCAGCCGGC
>Ga0308161_1004456_pt1 | contig 12805 bp, 9 predicted proteins | sample PhyFR2_FD_201034 | JGI IMG/M metagenome (GOLD analysis project Ga0308161, IMG submission 201034) | Phyllosphere microbial communities from UC Gill Tract Community Farm, Albany, California, United States - DLSLF.R2 | ecosystem: Host-associated > Plants > Phyllosphere > Unclassified | place: USA...
AATAAAGACCGCCCATCGGGGTTGAATAGAAGTGCTGCGAGACATGGGCGAGGTTTTAAACGGTCAAATGATGGATAGTCCTAAACTTTGCTGTTTAACAAAGAATTTTCTAGTTGTGCAGACTTATCCAGTCGCTCGCATTTTCGCAAAAATGTGCAAAAAATTAGCGCGACAATAAGCAGGCTTGACGTAAAGCCAATCACCATGCTCCAGCCGAAATGAAACCAGAACCAACCGCCAAAGGCACCAATAAAACTTGAACCGAGATAGTAAAAAAGTAGATACAATGCCGACGCATGCCCTTTCGCATTGATGGCAATGCGACCGACCCAACCGCTGGCAACTGAATGTGCAGTGAAGAAGCCAACGGTAATCAGAATGATACCGACGATGAACATGGGCAAAGACGTCGATAACGTACACAATAATCCAGCAAATAAAATAAAAACAGCGATAATCAACAACAGACTGCGATCGTATTTATAAGTTAGTGAACCGGCGATGGGCGAAACGATCATGCCGGCGATGTAACTCGTAAAAATGAAGCCAATTTGCGTAGGACTTAAATCAAAAGGGCTGATGCTGAGCCGGAAGTTGGTATAATTTAAAATAGCGACGAAGATGCCAAAAATAATGAATATATAGAGGAAAATAACCAACAAGCGTATCGAGCCGATATGACCGATCCAGGCACGGGCGTGGTATTTTGCACTAAAGCCACCTTGGGCAATAAAATTTTTGGAGGCGGGTAATAGAAAATAAAACGCGATCGCCGCGAATAGATCAAGAACACCGATGATTATCATCGACGATTGCCAATTAAACCATTCGACAAGTGCGCCCATGCCAACACGGCCCATCATACCACCAAAGGCAGTGCCGCCGACATAAAGTCCCATGATTCTACCTAGCCCGGATGGCGTTATTTCTTCGGCGAGGTAGGCCATTGCCACCGCAGGTACACCGCCCAAAGCAAATCCAAGCGCTGCTCTGGCAATCAAAAGCCAGTGCCAATCTGAGGCGGCCGGGGCTAATATGTTGCAAATGGCGGCAAGTGTCATTGAGATAGCCATGAGCCCTCTGCGTCCAAAGGCTTGTGAAAATGCACTTGAGATTAGAATAGAACAAGCCAAAAATCCCGTCGACATTGAAAGAGCGAGGGAGCTTTTGGCTGGAGTCACCATGTAGTGCGAGGAAAATGTCGGCAATAAAGGTTGAACACAATAGAGCAGTGAAAATGTTGCAAAACCAGCAAAAAACATCGCAACGCTAATTCGTCTATATTGAGAACTGCCTCTTTCTACGCCGGTTTCCTCCTTTTCAGACACAATACGCTGCATTTTTCCCTCCGAATTGCAACCGTGGCCTTATTGGTTTGAAAAATTTCAGCGTTTGACACGCGTAATAACGCTTCATTAAGCATAATGGAATACACTTTGTCGGTTACTGGATAAACCGATATTTCGGCTCTGTCCAACACGATTAATTGAAGTAACGTTGAGTTCAGAGAAAAGCTGCAAATTTATGAATGAAGCGCGCCACATACCAGTTCTTCTCAACGAGGTTTTAGCGGCTCTTCAGCCAACAGCAAACGACCTTATCCTTGATGGTACATTTGGAGCGGGGGGCTACACCAGAGCGTTTTTAGAAAAAGGCGCACGTGTTATCGCGCTTGATCAAGACCCTGAGGCTATTAAAATGGGAGACGCTCTTTTGGCCGAATATCCAGCGAAACTTCAGTTGCATCAGTTAAAATTTTCTCAACTTGAAGAGGTTTGTATAGAAGCGCCATCAGCGGTTGTCCTTGATATTGGTGTATCTTCAATGCAGATTGACAGCGCAGAGCGTGGCTTTTCGTTTCAAAATGACGGTCCGCTGGATATGCGCATGGCGCAGCAAGGGCCCACAGCTGCCGATGTCGTCAACGGTTTGAAGGCGAATGATCTAGCACGGATTTTCTATTTGTTCGGTGAGGAACGTCATGCAGGGCGAATTGCGCGAATGATCGACCAACAGCGCCAACACCGGCGTTTTTCGACCACACGCCAACTCGCGCAAATGATTGAAAAATTAATTGGTCGCAAACCGGGTGACCATCTCCACCCGGCTACACGTGTTTTCCAAGCGTTAAGGATTTACGTGAATAATGAACTTGGTGAATTGGCCGACGCGCTTTTTGCTGCAGAAGCTGTTTTACGAGTAGGTGGTAAATTGGGGGTGGTAACATTTCATTCATTGGAAGATCGTATGGTGAAACGGTTTTTTGCTGAGCGGTCTAACCAAAGTGCGCCTTCGCGCTACGCCCCCGTATACCAAGGGCCGCAGCCAAGTTTTGACCTGCTGTTTAAGGGCGTCAAGGTGCCGACAGAACAGGAAGTTGCGCTGAACCCTCGGGCGCGATCGGCAAAATTGCGTGTAGGTGTACGTACCGGCGCAGCTACACATAAACGTGACCCGGGTATCTTTGGACTTCCAGAATTAGCGACATTTGAAGGAATTGGGCGATGACGCTGTTTCGAACCCTCGATATTGTTCTTGTAACCATTATGATTATTGCGGCTGGCTTGACCTATAAGGTAAAATATGACGCTCAGAAGCGCATGGGAGAGGTGCAAAAAATAGAGCGGCAGATAGATGCTGAACGTAACATGATCAGTCTTTTGAATGCTGATTGGGCATTGATGATTCAGCCATCACGGTTGCAGAAATTAACAGAACGCTATCAGGATCAATTACAGTTGCAGATCATCGAACCTCGTCAAATTGTTAAAGCGAGCGATATCCCGGAACGTTTACCAGACCAACTACAAGACACTACCAAGGAAAACTCCGTAAAAGATCTTGATGAAATTTTGGCGAGCACTGAAAAACATTCTACTGATCAAGTTAAGACGGGGAGTATTCCACGATGATCGGCTGGAGTTTTAAACGCAAGCCGAAGCTGCCGCCAACAAAGCTTGAAATATTAGCTCGCAGTGAACGCTATATGAAAAGGTCACGCAACCGACTGATATTTATGGTGCTATGCGTGATCGTGGTCTATGGTGTGCTGGTCGGTCGTCTCATCTGGTTTGGATTAAAAGATGGGCAAATTGAAGAAGCGAGCGGCCCGGCCTATAAAATTTCAACCGCGCGCCCTGATATCGTTGATCGCAATGGTATCCTGTTAGCTACTGATATTAAAACTTACTCATTGTTCGCTGAACCACGCCGCATCATTGATGCGAATGAGACGATTGAACTTTTGGCAACGATATTGCCAGACCTCGATTGGCAGGCCACATATAATAAACTTCGTACGAAGGCTGGCTTTGCGTGGATTGAGCGCGGGTTGACCCCAACACAAAAAGAAAAAATCATGGCGCTTGGCATACCCGGAATTGGTTTTCGCACCGAGATCCGGCGGTTTTACCCCAGTGGCCCGACGGCGTCCCATATCCTGGGTTTTGTCAACGTCGATAATCAAGGCATCGCCGGGATGGAAAAATACATTGACCAAGCAGGCTTAAGTGATTTGCGTGCTGCAGGTCTTGTTGATGAAACCTCCCTCAAACCTGTAAAACTATCTATTGATATCCGCGTGCAAGCTATTGTGCGCGATGAACTTGAGCAGGCGATGCAGCGCTATAGCGCGGTTTCGGCTGGGGCGGCAATTATCAATGTTCATACGGGTGAAGTCATTGCCATGTCATCCGTGCCTGATTTTGATTCGAATAATCCGACGGGCGCGTTACAAAAAGATCACTTAAACCGAATGACTGCCGGCACCTACGAAATGGGTTCAACGATTAAAACATTCACCACGGCGATGGCACTTGATTCAGGCAAATTTAATTTGGAAAGCCTGGTCGACGCTTCAAAGCCATTGGCCGCGGGACGGGGCCGGTTCATTCATGATTTTCATGGTAAAAATCGCCCGCTCCATCTTTGGGAAGTGTTCGTTTTTTCATCAAATATTGGTTCTGCGAAAGAGGCGCTTGAAATCGGCATAGATGGCCACCGTGATTTCTTAAAACGACTTGGACTGTTAACACGAATGAAAACTGAACTCCCCGAAGTGGCGCGCCCCGTTGAGCCACATCCCTGGCGAACTGTCAATTCCATGACCATTGCCTTTGGCCATGGTATGATGACAACACCGTTGCAAACTGCCGTTGGTGCGGCCGCACTTGTCAATGGCGGAATATTAATTGAACCAACATTTTTGCAACGCGATGAAAAAACCGCGATGAAAAACTCTACCAGGGTGGTATCGCCAAAAACCAGTCAGGATATGCGGTATCTTTATAAATTGAATGCCGATATTGGCTCTGGGCGCAACGCGCGTGTTGACGGCTACCGCGTTGGCGGCAAAACTGGCACTGCAGAGAAGGTTGAAAATGGAAAATATTCCAAGACAAAAGTGTTTAATGCATTTATTGCTGCTTTCCCAATTGAAAATCCGCAATATGTTGTCATAACGATTATCGACGATCCTAAACCTGAAGAGGGAACCCATTCAACAACCGCAGGATTTAACGCTGCACCAATGGTTAAGCAGATCATAAAGCGGACGGCGACCTTTCTTGGTGTTCGCCCAAATTTTGGCGATGAACTTACTCCAATTTTAGCATCGACCAAAGGGTTACCAGAGACGGCGATGGAAACAACAGCCAATGATTAATGGACGGCAGTTATGAATTTACAAGAATTATTGAGCGGCTGGCCCATTGAGCAGGCTGTACCCGATCTCAACGTGAATGATATCGCTGTTGACTCACGCGAAGTAACGCAAGGATCGCTATTCTTTGCGTTGAAAGGCGTAAACAGTGATGGTTTAGATTTTGTCGGTGAAGCTGTTGCCAAGGGCGCAATTGCGATAGTCACCGACCACGAAGTGTTATCGCAAACTTGCCCGGTGATATACGTTAAGGACGCCCGGCTGAGCTTGGCAAAAGTTGCTGCACGATTTTATAAAGACCAACCGGATGTTATCGCTGCGGTGACAGGTACCAGTGGGAAAACGTCTGTCGCATCTTTTTTGCGGCAAATCTGGGCTCATTCAGGCGTTAGCGCTGCGAGTGTCGGCACCTTAGGTGTTAATTCTCCCAGTGGCCTACAATATGGCTCACTTACAACACCTGACCCAATCAAAGTTCATAAAATACTTAAAGATCTTTTCATTGAAGGCGTCACCCATGTTGCTATGGAAGCTTCCTCCCATGGAATAGACCAGCACCGCTTAGATGGTGTTAAATTGAGTGCTGCGGCTTTTACCAATCTCGGCCGCGATCACTTAGACTACCACAAAACAATAGAAAACTATTTCACTGCTAAAATGCATTTATTTGACGATTTGCTGCCGCGCGATCGGCCAGCAATTATATTTTCAGATGACAATTATTCGCAGGTGGCCATCGATCACGTGCAAAAGGCAGGACGTGAAGTGCTTACCGTCGGCAAAAAGGGTAGTTTTATTCAGCTGAAATCCGTCCAAAAGGAACTTAGACGCCAATTACTTGTACTTGAATCTCATGGGACGCAGTATGATATTTCACTGCCGTTGGTAGGTGATTTCCAGGTGGCGAATGCACTAGTGGCTGCAGGCTTAGCCATGGTCACGGGCGTTGAGGAAACCAACGCAATGCTTAGCTTGGAACAGTTGGTAGGGCCACCTGGCCGGTTGCAACTAATCGGTTACAAAAATGGTGACGCCGTTATATACGTTGACTATGCCCATAAGCCAGAAGCTTTGAGAAATGTCTTAAGTTCGGTGCGTCCGTTTACGAAAAACCGTATTATTGTTGTTTTTGGTTGTGGTGGCGACCGCGACAAAGGAAAACGTCCATTGATGGGTGCCATTGCTAACGAGCTTGCGGATATTGTGATTGTCACAGATGATAACCCGCGTTTCGAAGACGCTGCCCGAATTAGACGCGAGGTTTTAGCTGCAGTGCCTAAAGCGCTCGAGTTTGGCGATCGTCGGCAGGCCATAGAGTATGCAATTTCGTCTCTTCAATCGGGCGATACGTTAATCGTTGCCGGTAAAGGCCACGAAACCGGGCAGATCATCGGCGATAAAATTTACCATTTTTCCGATCAGGAAGAAATATTGCGGGCATTAGGTGAACCATAATGAGTACTCTATGGCAAAGAGACCAGTTGCTTGCTGCAGTTGGAGGTAAAGCGATCGGTCAAATCCCTATGAATTTTAGTGGGGTTTCAATTGACAGTCGTACCGTTACCAAGGGTGACATGTTCTTCGCCATTAAGGGCGTTCATTTCGACGGCCATAAATTCGCTGAAAATGCTTATCGCAATGGTGCCGCTGTCCTAATTGTTGACCTTAAACATGAAGAGGAAATGAAAGACCTTAATGCGCCGCTTATTATTGTCGATGACGTTTTAGGCGCGTTGGAAAAACTGGCAACGGCCGCACGGGCGCGATCGCAGGCAAAAATTATCGCGATTACTGGATCGGTCGGCAAAACAACAACAAAAGAGGCGTTGCGCCACAGTTTGCAGGCGCTTGGTAGAGTACATGCCAACCCGGCTTCTTTCAACAATCAGTGGGGCGTACCCTTAACATTGGCACGCATGCCGGTGGACTGCGCATTTGGCATTTTCGAAATTGGCATGAATCATTCAGGTGAAATCCGTCATCTGGTGAAATTGGTGCAGCCGCATATCGCCTTAATAACGCTAACTGGCACCGCACATCTCGAAAATTTTAACAATGTTGATGAAATCGCTGATGCTAAAGCCGAAATTTTTGAGGGTGTTATAAAGGGTGGCATGGCCCTAATTAATGCCGATGATAAAAAATTCCAAAAACTTTATGATAAAGCGTTAGCGTGTGGCATTAAAGATATCCGGTCCTTTGGTGAAAGTGAGGAGGCAGACTACCGTCTGTCATATGTGCGACTACTCCCAGATTGTTCCTGCCTTAAAATGTCGATTCAAGGCTTAGAAGCGATGATAAAAATTGGGGCACCAGGGCGCCACATTGTGCAAAATTGTTTGGCGGTAATCGGCGCCAGCGATATGTTAAAATGTGATATTGCCAAGATCGCTCTAGCACTAACGACCTTTAGCGCTGAAACAGGCCGCGGCGCCCGTTTTCATTTAGCGCTTCCTAAGGGCGGATCATTTATTTTGATTGATGAAAGTTATAACGCTAATCCGATTTCTATGCGGGCGGCACTTGAGCTTCTGGCAGCGACTGATAATGGAAGGTTGTCTCGTAAGATCGCTATCTTGGGTGATATGCTTGAACTGGGAAAGGCCGCGCCTGATCTTCATCGCGCACTATTGGAGCCAATTCACTCTGCAGGTGTCCAGCTACTTTTCCTCGTTGGCACCCAGATGAGACACCTTGATTTGGTTGCGCAAAGCGAGTTACAGACCATTTGGCGAAGCGATGTCGCGGATATAATCCCGCTTATCATTGCCGAAATTCGGGATGGAGATGCTGTAATGGTTAAATCTTCTAATAGCATCGGAACCTCAAAAATCGTCGCAGCGATTTTAGATCGTTTCGAACGCCTGGCGAGATGACAATTTAAGGAAAATAAATTAAATGTTAATGCTCATTGCGTCACTTAATGACTATTTGCATATCCCTGGTATCGGCGTTTTTCGTTATATCACTTTTAGAACTTTGGCAGCGATGATCACCTCTGCCATGATCGTTTTTCTGTTTGGCCCAAGGTTTATTGCTTCGCTTAAAGTGCGGCAGGGTCATGGACAACCAATCCGAGCTGATGGCCCACAAACCCACCTTAAAAAATCCGGTACACCAACCATGGGTGGTTTGATGATCTTAGGTGGCATGCTCATATCCGTTTTCTTTTGGGGAAACTTCCGCAATGTCTATTTTTGGGTGGTCGTTGTAGTAACGGTCGGTTTCGGCGCGATTGGATTCTATGATGATTATTTAAAAGTTACGCTGCAGACAGATAAAGGATTTTCTGGTAAGGCGCGGTTGGGATTGGAGTTTTTGATTGCAGCCCTTGCTGGCCTTATTATTATGTTAACCGGGACAGCGGATCTCGGGTTCCCGTTCATCAAGGAATATCTTCTAAATTTAGGCTGGTTTTTCGTCCCCTTTGCCGCTTTTGTCATTGTTGGTACTGGAAATGCTGTCAACTTTACCGATGGTTTAGATGGATTGGCGATTGTTCCTGTCATGGTCGCCGGATTGTCCTTCGCTCTTATCGCCTACCTATCCGGCAACAGTATATTTGCGGACTATCTTCAAATACCATTTGTTCCGGGCACTGGCGAGCTTACTGTTGTTGTCGGTGCCGTTGTCGGTGCCGGCCTGGGTTTTTTGTGGTTTAATGCACCTCCAGCAGCCATATTTATGGGTGATACTGGTTCACTTGCTCTGGGCGGATTATTGGGAACCATTGCCGTTGCCACAAAGCATGAAATTGTTCTAGCCGTTATCGGCGGTCTATTTGTCATGGAGGCTCTTTCGGTTATTATTCAGGTCGCTTCCTATAAAATGACAGGCAAGCGAGTATTTCTTATGGCACCAATTCATCACCATTTCGAGAAAAAGGGTTGGACAGAAAGCCAGGTTGTTATACGTTTCTGGATCATATCAATCATACTTGCTCTGATCGGCCTTTCCACCCTCAAGTTACGGTAAACCATGATAACGATTTCCACCTTCAAGAATAAAAAGGTTGCACTTTTTGGATTGGGCGAATCTGGATTAGCGGCGGCGCGGGCTCTAATGGCAGGTGGGGCTGAAGTCTGTTTATGGGATGATGATAGGACACGCATTGAAGCAGCACAACGGCAGAACTTTCACACCAATGATTTTCATAGTATTGATTGGGAGGACTATCGCGCTCTCATATTAGCTCCTGGGGTGCCTTTAACTAATCCTGAACCGCATTGGGTTGTGAAGCTTGCTCAACAGAACAATGTAGAGATCATTGGCGATATTGAACTTTTCGTTCGTGAGCGTAACCAATTTCTTGCAAAACATAAGCTTGAAGATCGTGATTGCCCCTTTATCGCCATTACTGGAACCAACGGTAAATCTACTACCACCGCACTTATCACCCATCTGTTAAAACAGGAAGGCTTTGATGCACAGATGGGTGGGAATATTGGCACTGCCATCCTAGCGCTTGAGCCCTTTGCCAAACATCGTGTCTATGTAATTGAATGTTCATCGTTTCAGATTGATCTAACGCCTTCAATCAATCCTTCCGTTGGACTACTCTTAAATATTACCCCTGATCATATAGATCGACACGGTACGTTTGCCCATTATGCTGAAATCAAAGAGCGGCTTGTCGCTGGCTCAAGCTATGCCTTGGTCGGTGTAGATGACCAACCGGGAGCTGCCATCTTCAATCATTTAAAATCTGCAAAATCGACTTTACCAGTTTCTGTCCACTCAATTTTGAGCGCTGGCTATTACGCTGTTGGAACCAAACTTTTCTATAAGCATCAACGGAATAGTGTTGAACTCGCTGATCTTGCTGGCATTGCTTCACTGCGCGGCGCCCATAATGCGCAAAATGCGCTCATGGCATTGGGGGCCTTGCGGGCGCTTGGTATAACATCATCCAATTTGCAGCTTGGATTAAGCAATTTCATTGGTTTGCCTCATCGAATGCAGCAAGTACGCAAGATCGGCCGCACTTTGTTCATCGATGATAGTAAAGCAACCAACGCAGAAGCATCGGCGCCAGCCTTGGCCGCTTTCGATCATATTTATTGGATCATCGGCGGGATTGCGAAGGAGGGCGGAATAACATCTTTGAAAGACTTTTTCCCAAAAATAAAGAAAGCCTATCTGATTGGTGAGGCAGCCGACGATTTTGCCGAAACAATTGGTGATGCTTTTCCTTATTCCAAAGCGTTGACAATGGAAAAAGCTGTTCACCAGGCCGCACGCGATGCCGCGCATGATCCAAGCGAAGAGACTGCAGTTCTACTTTCTCCAGCCTGTGCGAGCTATGATCAGTTTGCAAATTACGGCGCGCGCGGTGACGCGTTTACCCATCTTGTGAACGCTCTTTAACAGTACGGAAAATTACGTTTCAAGGCCGTTGGACGGCGAGTCGATAGCCGTAACTGCGCGATTTCATCCATTGGAAATATCTTAGGCAGGAGTTGATTGCAGTGATAGCCGATTCATTGGCTGCCAATAGCATTAAACTGATGATGAAGATAGCTGATCTAAGGCCAACTAATGGCCCGATTTCTTCAAAATATGAAGCGCAATCAGTAAATATCTATGGCAGCGAGATTGATGATGGTTCGTATAAATTGGTTTCGATCTAACTCAAGGGCGAACCGACAGGCCGTAGAGATTGGTTGGCAAACCTGTTCAAGAAATCTTACACGCAATAATGGCGGCTTGAAATAATCTGTGAGCGTTCTCGAGCCGTTTAGATTGTCGACTAATGCTGTTACTCTTACTTGGCCAGTTCAATTTTCAGATTCAATATGCTGCAAGGGTTTATTGGGTGTGCAGATAGTTTTTCGGCATATCCAGTTGTTACATAAAAATTTACTACGTCTTAAACTGTTGGCTACAACGCTATTTCTAACCGAAAACCGCCTTTAACTCCGTTATTCGTTGTGTGGACCGAATGGGCGTGGAAATTGTGACAGAAATAATCGACCACTTCCATCTTTTATAACAGCGAGAATTGACGAAGGTGGTTACTTTAAACCAAGGTCGCACCATCGGCTTGTGGGGAGCGGACTCGAAAACCATAGTTGTGAACGCTCGTCTAAATTCAGGCTCACCGAGGCAAATTCGCTTCGCAGAGCTATCCTAATCGATCTTTATGCTTGTGAGAGTCAATTACTCCGCAAAATTTTATTAATCAGAATTTTTACCCGGTAAGCTGGTGTGTGATTGGTTTGCGGCAAAATAAAGTAATATTAGCGTGTTGAACAATTGAAAACGAGCAACTGCCGACCATCACTGATGTTTCTATGGCAAGTCACTACAAGGATTTACGGCTTTGTTAACGATCCAGTATCTCTTTTATACTATCTGTCGGGTTTTATCTAATAAGCATGCACTTTCATGCAGGGAAGGACGAAAATGATTTCGCGTGCCGATCGCGGTTCTGTTGCTAACTGGTGGTGGACAATTGATAAAACGATCTTGGCAGCTTGCCTTGCTCTTATCGGATTGGGTATATTATTGTCTTTCGCCGCAAGTCCGTCCGTTGCCATCAAGATCGGCAAAGCTGATCCCTATGATTTTGTAAAGCAGCATATTATCTTCACCTTCCCCGCGCTCATCACCATGATCGCAATTTCATTCTTTTCGCCGCTGAATATACGCCGTTTTTGTGCGGCACTGTTAATTACCACGTTAGCGTTGATGGTGATGACCCTGTTGTTTGGTATCGAAATTAAGGGTTCAGTGCGTTGGATTAAGATAATATGGATCGCCATACAGCCATCGGAATTTATGAAGCCTGCTTTTGTCGTGATGAGTGCATGGCTCTTTTCTGAGCAAAATCGCAACCCCAAAATTCCCGGGTTTTTGCTTTCGGGGTTAATTTATATCATTTGTGCCGCACTTCTTATTTTAGAGCCGGACATCGGGCAAACCATGTTGATAAGTATGACATGGGGTGCCTTATTCTTTCTGGCGGGCGTGCCAATTGTCCTCATCATCCTTTTTCTAGGATTGACAGTAGTTGGGGGTTTTGGTGCCTATTTTTTTGTCCATCACGTTCATGAACGCGTCAATGGCTTTTTAACGGGTGAAGGTGATACATTTCAGGTCGATATGGGGCGTGATGCTATTATACACGGTGGTTGGATTGGGCAAGGCCCGGGAGAGGGCACGATTAAAAGACTAATACCTGATAGTCACACTGATTTCGTATTTTCAGTAGCAGCAGAAGAATACGGCATCGTGCTTTGTATTGTTATCGTAGGGTTATTTGCCTATATCGTTATTCGCTCAATGACGATTGCGCTGAAGGAGCGTGATATTTTTACAAGATTTGCAATATCGGGTGTCGCGATGTTGATTGGTTGCCAGTCAATTATTAATATTGCCGTTAACTTACACCTTATGCCGCCAAAAGGCATGACACTGCCGTTTATTTCATATGGTGGTTCATCAATGATAGCGGTAGCGATCAGCATGGGGATCTTGCTGGCACTAACGCGTCGCCGCCCAGAAGCGCGATTGGCAGCCACATTGCCACATCTGGATTTTTCGCACCGTAAAGGGGAAATATAGTGCAGAAAGAAGTTGTGATCCTTGCAGCGGGCGGAACAGGCGGCCACCTTTTCCCAGCTCAGGCACTTGCCGAAAAACTCAACGAACGCGGCTACGACGTTCATTTGGCTACCGATAGGCGTGCAAACATTTTCGTCCGCGGCTTCGCCAGTGACCATGTCCATGTTTTGCAATCTGCAACAATCCACAGCAAAAACCCATTGGCACTTGTCAAAGCGTTATGGCGGCTGATACAGGGCGTTAGACAATCGCGGGCCCTCTTCCGGCGTTTAAAACCGAGCCTTGTCGTAGGCTTCGGAGGTTATCCAAGTTTGCCGCCGCTGCACGCTGCATGCCGCGCCCACATTACAACAATAATCCATGAACAAAATGCAGTGATGGGACGCGCTAATAAGGCTCTTGCTCCCCGTGTTGATGCAATTGCCTGCGGAATGCCGATTGACAGCCTGCCCTATCAAAAAAAGATGGTCGCTACCGGCAATCCAGTCCGCCAGGCAATATTAGATGCTGCGGCAAAGCCCTATATTCCTTCAATGGGATTGTCACCCTTTTATTTATTGGTATTTGGTGGCAGCCAGG
>Ga0308161_1004461_pt1 | contig 12795 bp, 12 predicted proteins | sample PhyFR2_FD_201034 | JGI IMG/M metagenome (GOLD analysis project Ga0308161, IMG submission 201034) | Phyllosphere microbial communities from UC Gill Tract Community Farm, Albany, California, United States - DLSLF.R2 | ecosystem: Host-associated > Plants > Phyllosphere > Unclassified | place: USA...
AAAAACAACCGGATAACTTAGGAGAATTCACTGTTCCTGTAGGAAAAATTGAAGTTACCAAAGAAGGAAATGATGTGACGTTAGTAACATACGGTTCTACGTGGAGAATTGTTATGGAAGCAGCGGATGAGCTTGAAAAATTGGGAATTTCTGCGGAAGTAATTGACGTTCAGTCATTGATTCCTTTCGATTTAACCCACGAAATTGCTGAATCGGTGAAGGAAACCAACCGATTGGTGGTGATCGACGAAGATGTGGAAGGCGGAACTTCAGCGTTTATTTTACAGCAGATTTTAGAAAAACAGAAAGCCTTCAGATTCCTGGATTCTGATCCGTTGACAATCTCTGCAAATGATCACAGACCGGCATATGCAAGTGACGGAGATTATTTCTCTAAGCCATCTGCAGACGATATGGTAGAGAAAATCTACGCCATGTTTAATGAAACAAATCCTCAGAAATATCCTGCGATATTTTAATTGAGATTTCAGATAAATTTTGAAACCGCTTCTTTGGGGGCGGCTTTTTGTTTCTGGTTATGTTATAATATACATGTTTTTGTAAATTTGAGGCTTTAAGTTTAATAGTCAGAAAAAAATGGAAACTTTACAAACTTTAGCCAATAAGTCAAGAGAACTACTTAATGATCAACTAAATAGTTTTGATTCAAACAATGGCAAAGCTGGTATTTTTATTTCAATTACTGCTCTCTTTATACCAATTGTATTTTCAATTTTTGAAAAATTCGCAAATAGTTTTTATTGGATTATTTTATTTTTTATTCCCATTATATTAGATTTAATTGGAATATATTATTTAATAAAAGCAATGTATCCCAAAAAAATTTTTCACGGAATTAATTTTAGTGAATTTGATAATTTAGTTAACAAAAATATTGAAGATGTATATCTGTTTGAAATAGGAATTAACCGTGATAGTTTTAATGATAATTCAAAAATTTTAGCTGAACAAAATAAACAATTAAAAAGTGGACTCAATTATATTTTTCTGAGTGCCATTTTTTTAACAATTATTTTTTTCTTAAATTTAACTATAAATAATTTTACCAAAATGGCAGATAATACTCAACAAAATTCAAATTCCAATAATACTACAGGTAATACTAATAGTAGTAATAATGGCAATTCTGGAAGACAAATTCCATCCACAAACTCTGGACAACGCTCAACAATTGAGAAAGGTGGAAACTCTGGGGATTTATTGAAAAAGTAATTAGTAAAGGCTGTCAAATGGCAGTCTTTTTTATTTTCTTCCCCTCAATAATCATCTTACAAGCCTTCTCCTTTTCCGGATCATAAACATGATATTTCATTTCCCATTCTTCCAGTTGATATAAAATAGGAAGCAATGCTAAGCCTTTCTCCGTCAAAGAATATTCAACCCTCGGCGGAATTTCTTTAAACTCTTCACGAATCACCAGTCCGTCCGATTCCATTTCCCGAAGCTGGTCGGTAAGTACTTTTCTGGAAATGACATTAATGCGCACAGCAAGTTCCCCAAACCGCAGTTTCCGGTCTTTTATTACCAGAACAATAATCGGTTTCCACTTGCTTCCCAAAGCAGACATCGCTTTACCGAGAGGACAGCTGTACTGCATTAATTCGTTCTTTTTCATAAGGTTTTATTTCTAATTTGACTTATTAATCTTTTTGTAAACACGAAGTTCACAAGAATTTTTACCTGATTACCTTTTTAGTTTCACAAAGCCACTCTGCTTACATGAGAGCACAAGCTTTTTAAACCTATGTGTTCTTATCAGCGTTTTTATAAACAACTTAAAATAATGTATAATTATCTTTTGTGCCTTTTGTGGTAAAAAATAACTTAGATCAAAGCTTTAAACGTTACTTCAAAGTTACTAATGTAAGTTACCACAAAGTTACTACTTTTTTTCTTCGTAAGATACAAATGTGAACTATTATTAGTTACTTTGTGTAACAAATATAAAAAAGTAAATCTAAAATGAGCACAGAATCATTATTTACACCTTTCAAGTACAAAAATTTAGAACTAAAAAATAGAATTGTCATGGCTCCGATGACAAGAGCACAATCGGACAACGGAGTACCCACACAGCAGATCGCTGATTACTACGCCAGAAGAGCAGCTGCAGAAGTGGGATTAATTCTTTCTGAAGGAACGGTAATCAACCGTCCGGCTTCGAAAAATATGCAGAATATCCCTGATTTCTACGGAACAGAAGCCTTAAACGGTTGGAAAAACGTAATTGATGCTGTACACCAAAACGGCGGAAAAATGGGACCTCAGATCTGGCACGTTGGAGATACCAGAAGTACACCGGATTATCCTTTGGAGGATATGGAAAAAGCTTCAACAATGACATTGGAAGATATTCAGGATACGATTGAGCAATTTGCAGCATCTGCCAAAGCTGCTAAAGATCTTGGTTTCGACGTGCTTGAAATTCATGGGGCACACGGATATCTTATCGACCAGTTTTTCTGGGAAGGAACCAATACCCGAACCGATGAATATGGCGGAAAAACCATTAAAGAAAGAAGCCGTTTTGCAGTGGATGTTGTAAAAGCCATAAGAGCTGCGGTAGGTGAAGATTTCACCATCATCATTCGCCTTTCCCAATGGAAACAACAGGATTATTCGGTAAAATTAGCCCACACTCCTGAAGAAATGGAAGAATGGCTGTTGCCGTTAAAAGATGCGGGAGTTGATATTTTCCACTGTTCACAAAGACGATTCTGGGAACCGGAATTTGAAGGTTCCGACCTCAACTTTGCGGGATGGGCGAAGAAAATTACCGGTCAGCCAACCATTACCGTAGGTTCCGTAGGACTGGAAGGCGATTTTATGGCTGCTTTCGGAGGACAGGGAACGGAAAAAGCTGATTTAACGGAACTAACTAAAAGACTGGAAAGAGGAGACTTCGATTTGGTAGCTGTTGGCCGCGCCCTGCTTCAGGATCCGGAATGGGCTAAAAAAGTAAAAGAACAAAATACCGAAGCGCTTCTTGACTTTTCAGCAGAAAGCCTCGGCGTATTATACTAAAGTTTAATTGTCAATAGTGGGTCTGCTTTGCTGTCCGTTTGATTTTTACAACTTTTCTGAACGGGCAATTGCTATTCACTGACAAAGTAAAATTCACTGTTGATGATTTTACCATATCTTGATTACCTATTTAAATTTTTTTTACAAAACCGCTTTAAGATTATTCTCAAAGCGGTTTTTTTTTAAAGCAAAACCACTTTCCGGAATACGAAAAGTGGTTTTTTAACAGATTTAAATATCTAAAATGTCAGATTTGATCCTGACAAAAAAATGATCATTTATAAACCGATACTTTTGGTAGGCTTCAGCTGTTTTCTGATGCTTTTCGGAAGAGCATCCTTGTGTACCAAAATTGCAGTGGATTTGTATTCTACATAAGGTCTTGTTACATAAATATATCCTTCAAAATCATTCGTTACACCCCAGGAATTTTTTACCATATAATATTCTTTTCCGCTTTGGTCTTTTGCCAGTCCTACGATGTGCATTCCATGGTCATCAGTTGTGGAAAGGTTATTCAATGCCTGCTGACGAAGATCTTCCGTAATCGTTTTATCTTTTTTAGGTTCGGTGAATAAAGTTCCCTTGTTCTCATTGTTGATCTGGTTCAGATCCATATCCGGAACGTAAGCCACTCCGTTTTTGTAAGAGAAATAAGGTTCCGAAACATCGGTTGCCCAACCTACGGAATAGCCTTTGTTTACGGCATTGTCAATAATTGCCGTTAGATCTTTCATCGGAACATTCCAGTCGGAATCATGGCTCCAGTTATCCGGAATCGGAACAACAAATTTCTGGAAGTAAGGATAATCCTTGTATGAAGAAATTTCAACATAATCTTCCGGATTTATGCCTACCACTTCCTTGGCAAAAGTCTGCGGCGTGTAAGATTTTCCTTCATAGGTAAAATTCGCAGGAACTTTTCCCAGATACTGATCCAGAATCGCATCTACGGAAGACATCCAGTTGTCGGTTAATTTTCCTTTAGCGCCAGCCTGAACCAAGCTGTCAAGAACAGGCTTCAGTTTACCTTGCATTTCAGAGAAGTTATTGAGGGTCTGCCCCTGTTTCAATCCTGTATAAACATCCTGCGGAACAGCGCCGTATTTTTTGTACATGTTAATAACATCGTGCAGCTCACCGCCATCGCCCCAGCTGATGGCCCCGTTGTTCAATACATATAATTTTGCTTTGTCATGGTAAGAATTTCTTGCCGTGAAGATCTCTGCAAGGTCAACCGGTTTTTTGCCCATTCTCTGCATTTCAGACTCCAGGAAAGAGTTTCCAGAATAGCTCCAGCACGTTCCCGAAGAACCCTGGTTTTTTACCGAAGTTGCGCCCACATCTTTCAGCGTGGTAAACTGGAAATTGGCATTTTGAGACTGATTGTTTTTTAACTTGTTGATTAAGTCATCCTGAGCAAACATCATACTTCCTGCAGACAAAACAAAAAGTAATGATACAAATTTTGAATTTTTCATTACTATAAAATATTATTTATACGAATAGTCGTTCGTCATAAGGATTCGTTACAAAGACAAATGTTAAAATGAATCTTCAGTTTCGTATTGATTTTTTATCAGGAGCTGTTTCGCGCTTTCGCTACTCGCTTTTTTCTGATTTCGGCGGCGGCAAAGCCGCCGCCGAAATCAGAAAAAGAGCTCAGACAGGCCGCTCAATCACGGCTAAGGTAGAGTCTTCCATTATAACTTTGAACAATACCTGGTATATTTTATCATTATAAACATTCATAAATCTGTGCAAACTCGTGAAAATCCGTGGTAACAATAATCAAATTGAGATATTATAATTTAGTTTAAATGCCTTCCCACATCATAAATTTGTATCAGCTTTTTAAATAAGGAATTCTGTGTAAATATTTGTGAGCAGCAGGAAAATTGTAATAAGTTCTCCGTTTACTTTGTGCTTTCATTTGTCGCCCTCATCAGATTTTATTATTTTTCAAAAAAAGTTTATCATGTTTCCAACCTTTTTGAAATTTTCTGCATCTGTATAGATATAAAGCCTGATTATGGAACGAGAGTTACTATTACAATGTCAGCGGAACGACCGCAATGCGCAGCGGAAAGTCTATGAAAAAATGGCGGGGAAACTATATGCGGTTTGCAGAAGGTACCTGAAAAACGATGAAGATATTGAAGAAGCACTGGCAGATACATTTTATAAAATTTTCACCAAAATAGATCAGCTTCATAATCCTGAAATTTTTGAAGCATGGGCCAGAAAAATTACGGTTAATGAATGCCTGCAAAAGCTTAGGACAGCAAAACATCTGCATATTTCATTGGAAGAAAGTCATATCATCAGTTCTGAAGCTTCGGGTGAAAATGTTTCTTTTGAAAAAGATATTCTGCATCTTCTCAACTTTCTTCCGGAAGGCTGCAGAGCAATTTTCAATCTTTTTGCGATTGAGGGGTATCCTCATAAGGAAATTGCCGTTATGCTCTCCATAAGTGAGGGAACGTCAAAATCACAGCTCAATTTTGCAAGAAAAAAGCTTCAGGAACTTCTGGTGAATCAAAATGTTTAAACTTTACAACAATGGAAAATAATCACGATATCGATAAGACTTTCAACGAGGCTTCCCAGTCTTTAGAAGAACCTGCAACTTTTCCGGGGTTTGACAGAGTTTGGACTAAAGTTGAGGAAAAGCTGGATCAGAAAGAACATAAAAAACAAAAAAAAATCCCTGCATGGCTTTCGTATGGAATTGCCGCCAGCTTACTCATTGCTTCGGGCATTTTTTATTTTACCTCTACTTCAGTGCAAGAGAAGACGGACCAGCCTGCTATCGCAAAGAATTTAGAAATTCAGAAAACTTATTCTCCGCAGATTTCTGAACAGATTCAAAAGACTGACAGTACTGTAAAGACTAATATTCAAAAAAAAATTATTACAAATGCAACGGTAAAATTAGCCCGAAACGAAACGTCTAAAATTTATGTTCCTTCGTTAAGACCTCAGGCTTACGAAATAGCATCTACTCCGGCTTTTGTTTATGATCAATTGAAAATTGCAGAAGAAAAAGCGGTTATGGATAGTATAAAACGTAACAATATAGAAGAAGTTATTGCAATGGGAATTAAAAAAGAAAAAACTTCGATGAATACATTGACTTCCAACAAGAAAATATCTGATCTTAACAAAATTGCCGATACTGCAGATTATGAATATCACACATTGACATTCGGTCGCCCGGAAAAAAGTCAGGAACCGGAAATACTTTATAAAAAATCCTCGGTAAAAGAGTATAATCCTATCGCATCCAATTCCCGAAACAGGACTTTTTTGGGTGAAAAACAAACTGCATCTTCTCTGAACGGATTTTCACCGGGTCTCAGCATTAATTCTATTTCGGGAGCAACGGGTTCAGGAAGAGTGGATATTTCTGTCGGATATCAGACAAATTCTCAGCCTGCAGCTGAACCGTTGGTTGTTATTGATGGAGCAGTTTCAGATATTGAAACCCTCAAAAAGATTGAGCCTTCAAAAATTGATAATATTTCTGTGATCAGTAAAGAAAAAGCCGGAGGCTTATTTGGCGGAAAGGCAAAAAACGGTCTAATCGTCGTTATCACAAAAGATATTTCTAAAAGAGAAAAACAAAGACTGAGAAAACTCCTGCAAGAGAAAGCTCCTGAAAAGTAATTTAAAATTTTGAAAACTAAGAGCCATTATCATATCTGAAAAAGAAATTTTGCAAAAGGTTTCTTTTTTTTAATTTTTACTGCAACTTTTTAATAAAATTGAATCCTATATAAACTTCAAATAAGTTACAATATAAAAGATAAATATGAAGAAAATAGGAACTACAATCCTGGCTTTAGGATTATTGATGGCTTGTAAAACCAAAACAGCGGCAGATCAGCAAAAAGATACGGGAAAAATAAGCATTAAAAAAGACAAAGATCAGGACGGCGTTAAGAACAGAAAGGATAAATGTCCTGAAATTGCGGGGGCGGCGGAAAATAAAGGCTGTCCGTGGCCGGATCTGGACCGAGATGGTATTCCGGATAAAGATGATCAGTGTAAAGATATCTCAGGAACGGTGGAAAATAATGGCTGTCCCTGGCCGGATACCGATGGAGATGGAGTAATCGATAAAGACGATGCTTGTCCTAATGTTGCGGGGCCGGCAGAAAATAACGGCTGTCCGTGGCCGGATACCGATGGCGACGGAATTCTGGATAAAGATGATGCATGTCCTACCGTTCCCGGATTGCCGGAATATAATGGTTGCCCAAAACCGAAAGCGGTTGTTGCAGAGGAAATTTCTTATTCACCCCGAAATTCTTATGCCCTTGAAAGCTCATATCAACAAGGAAAAGTTTATAACAACCATATTGGGAACAATAAAAATAAGAAAATAATAAAGGGAGATTATGACAATGAAGAATATAATGCTTTGGTTGAAAATCCATTTGAATTAACTAAAAACCAGCCGCTTACAACTTTTTCTATCGATCCCGATAATGCTTCGTATTCCAATGTAAGAAGAATGATAGAATACGGCGGGGTCGATAAAAATGCGGTGAGAGTAGAGGAAATGATTAATTATTTTAAATATGATTATCCTCAGCCTGAAAATAATCAGCCTTTTTCTATCAGTACGGAACTGGGAAAAAGTCCGTGGAATCCTGATCATCAATTGCTTAAAATTGGTCTGAAAGGAAAAAACATCCCGATGAATCATCTTCCGCCGTCCAATATCGTTTTTCTGATTGATACTTCAGGTTCTATGGCTTACGAAAACAAACTGCCGTTGTTAAAATCTTCATTAAAGATATTGCTGGATCAGCTGAGGCCGGTAGACAAGGTGGCAATAGTGGTGTATGCCGGAAGTGCAGGCGTAGTACTTACTTCGACTTCCGTTTCAGAGAAAGGGAAAATTATTGAAGCGTTGGACAGGCTGAATGCGGGCGGAAGTACGGCAGGCGGAGCAGGAATTGAGCTTTCTTACAAGCTGGCGCAGGAAAGTTTTATAAAAGGAGGAAACAATCGTGTGATTTTGGCAACGGACGGAGATTTTAATGTAGGCATTTCTTCGGAAGCAGACCTTGAGAGCCTGATTGAAGAAAAAAGAAAATCCGGCGTTTTTCTTACCTGTCTGGGGTATGGGATGGGAAATTATAAAGACAACAAAATGGAAACTCTTGCCGATAAAGGAAACGGAAACTATGCTTACATAGATAATCTTCAGGAAGCCAATAAGTTTTTAGGAAGAGAATTTGCCGGAAATATCTATACTATTGCGAAAGATGTAAAAATTCAGATCGAGTTTAATCCTAAATTTGTAAAATCATACAGATTGATAGGATATGAAAACAGAAAACTGAGAAATGAAGATTTTACAAACGATAAAATCGATGCCGGAGAATTGGGAAGCGGACATACCGTAACTGCTTTGTACGAAATAATTCCTGCCAACGTTAATTCTAAATTTTTACCGAAACAGAATAAAACTAAATATACAGTAAATTCAGTCAAAGCAAATTTTGGTAATGAACTGGGAACTGTAAAATTCAGATATAAAAAACCACAGGGATCTAAAAGTTCTGAAATTGTTCATGTTATAAAAAATTATTCAGCTCAGCAACCGGGCAGAGATTTCAGATTTGCTTCTTCAGTAGCTTGGTTTGGATTGGTTTTAAGAGACTCTCAATTAATTACTAAAAAGAATTTATCGGAAATTGAGAAGCTAGCCAAAGAAAATAAGGGCGAAGATAAAGAAGGATACAGAAACGGATTTTTAGATTTGATTAAAAAATACAAAATCATTAATAAGTAAATTAAAATTAGGTCGGACAGGCATTCTCAAAAGGGTGTCTGTTTTTTTTAAAATTAATTTTCAAAAATTATTGAAAGTTCAAAATATTTAGTTATATTTGTAATAGAAATTAAAATCAGACAATGAAACTTTCAGAAGCCAAAGAAAAATACATTCAGACCTGGGGAACATTTGCGACCAACTGGGGCATTAACCGTACCATGGCGCAGGTTCATGCCTTGCTTTTGGCCACCGGAAGACCGCTTTCTACCGATGAGGTGATGGAGCAGCTTGAAATTTCAAGAGGAAATGCCAATATGAATCTTCGTGCTTTGATGGACTGGGGAATTGTTAGAAAGGAATTCATAAAAGGTGACCGTAAAGAATATTTTGTTGCTGAAAAAGATGTATGGTTTTTATTCAAACAGATTACGAAAGAAAGAAGAAAAAGAGAAATAGAACCGGTGATTTCTTTTCTGGAAGAATTAAAAAATATTGAAGATAAAGATTCTGAGGAAGCGAAAGAATTTATTAAATTAATGGAAGACTTCAGCTCAGTAACAGGTAAAATCAACAATATTATGGATCTTGCCATCAAAAGCGACGATCACTGGCTGGTTGGGAAAATCACGAATTTATTGAAATAAAATATGTCATTCTGAACGCTGCAACACGGTGTAAAGAATCTTAAAAGTAAGATAAAAAGGAGTTATTCCTTTTTTATTTAAAATTAACTTTCAAAAATTATTGAAAATATAAAAACTACAAAATGTTTAATATTGTCTCATATCTGATTTTTCTCGCAGCCGCTTCATTCATTACCATTGATGTGGGAAGAAGATGCTATCAGGCAGGGAAATTCTATCTGGAATACCTCATCCACGACAAGCATCTTTGCCTTACGATCAACAGGATACTTTTAGGCTGTTATTATCTGATTAACCTGGGATATATTGCCATCAGTCTTACAACCTGGGACAGGATTTCCTCTCTGGAGCAGGTATTTGCAATAACAGCAATACGCATCGGGAATATTATGCTGATTCTTTGCGTATTACACTACATCAATATTTTTACCCTTTATCTTCTAAAAAAAAATTTAACCATAAAATAAACTATTATGACAGCAACAATCCTTACCGCAGCAACGTACAATTTTTCAGCGTACATGATCTATTTGCCTATTGTAATTGCACTTACTGTTTTTGTTTCACAATTTCTGTTCAAAAACTCAAAGACTTTTATGATTGATATTTTTCACCAGAAAGAAGATATTGCCATGGCCACGAATTCCCTTTTCAAAATCGGATTTTACCTTCTGAATGTTGGTTTTGCCTTATGCATCATCGAGTTTTACAGAATAGAAACAGTGGAAAGCCTGGTGGTAAATATGAGCGAGAAAATCGGTAAATTTTCTATTTACCTCGGAATCATGATGCTCCTTAATCTCCTTCTCTTCCTGAAAGGCCGTAAACACGCTATGAACAAAAATAAAATTACTAAAAATGAAAACATTCATCTTTAAAATCTGGATGTATTTTACATTCAAAATCCAAAACAAAAGAACAAGAGGAGATTTTTTAAACCTTTAAAATTAATACCCATGAAAACTTTATTTACCTACGATCTCAGGATTCAGCAGACATTACTTATCCTGTTTCTTGCCACAATTATTGCAACAGCCGTGATGCATAAGGAATTTTTATACATCAGCATCTTTGTAGAATTCTTTCTCATTGCTTTTATTCAATATTCTTTAAATATGATCAAGTTTTTGTCTAAAGAATACGCAAAAAAAGATTCAAGAAAGTTATATATTTTGGTTTCAACATATGTGGTTGTCACATTCTTAATTTTTATTATTTGCTGGTATATTGAAATAGACTTTCATTATGGTTTTCTTGAATGGATTCCTGTATCCTGGATCGTACTATCACCTGTTCTTATGATTCAATCTCTTGTGATCAGTTTTTATGATAAAGAAAATGGTAAAACAGCAGATTATGCCTGAAATGCATTTAAAAACTGTGATAAAATCTGACATTCAGAAGGTTTTTTATTTATCAAGAAATATTGATTTCCATCAGAAATCGGTTTCAGAAACAAACGAAAAAGCCATCGCAGGAAGAACTTCCGGACTCATCGAAGAAGGAGAAACGGTAACCTGGAAAGCAAAACATCTGGGAATTTATCAGACATTAACGGTTAAAATTACAAGTATGGAAAAGTCTTTTTATTTCACAGACGTTATGCAAAAAGGTGCTTTTAAATCTATGAAACATCAGCATATTTTCAGGCAGGAAGGTAAAAACATAATCATGATCGATATTTTCGAATTTCAATCACCTTTCGGATTTATCGGGAAGATATTTGACAGGATTTTTCTTAAAAGCTATATGAAGAAATTCCTTTTGAAAAGAAATCAATTGATTAAATCCACTGCAGAGAAACGATCTGAGCGCGAGCGAAGCGAGCGTCAAAACAGTTAGTATTAAATCATTTACAAGTTTATCGAACTATTGAAACATTTAAACTTTTGTTTTTATAAAAATCTTTGATTTTTCTGATGTGCTCTAAAATATTTTCGGAAAATAAGATTAAACTCATATGACTAATGTGTAAAAAAACTTTTTATAGTCATATTAACTTCAACCATAAATAATGAAAATAATCATCGCAGCCGGAACCGGATTCCTAGGCAAAAACCTTAAAAATTACTTTATCGGAAAAAGTCATCAGGTATATATTTTAACCCGTAATCCAAAACATAAAAATGAAATCTATTGGGATGCAAAAACGTTGGGCGAATGGAAAGACATATTCGAAAATGCTGACATCATCATCAACCTTGCAGGAAAATCAGTCGATTGCCGTTATACAGACAAAAACAAAAAGGAAATTTATTCATCCAGGATAGAAAGTACAAAAGTTCTTCAGCAGGCAGTTAATGGATGTATCAATAAGCCTAAAGTTTGGCTGAATGCAAGTTCAGCAACAATTTATATTCATTCAGAAACACATTTAAATACAGAAGAAAACGGAGTAATCGGTGATGATTTTTCAATGAATATCTGCAAAAGCTGGGAAAGCGAATTTTTTAAAGTAAAAACTGAAAATGTACGAAAAGTTGCTTTACGAACTTCTATTGTCTTAGGAAATAATGGCGGCGCTTTTCCTAAATTAAAAATGTTAACAAAACTCGGGCTGGGCGGAAAACAGGGAAGAGGAGACCAGAACGTAAGCTGGGTTCACATTGATGATTTTTGCAAAGCCGTTGAATTTATTTTGGAGGATGAAAATCTTTCCGGTCCAGTCAACATAACCGCTTCGGTACCATTATCTAACGAAGAATTCATGATGAAATTAAGAAAATCGATGAAGGTACCGTTCGGTTTAAACGCGCCGGTCTGGCAATTGGAAATAGCGTCCGTATTTCTAAAAACACAAACCGAATTATTATTGAAAAGCAGAAATGTCTATCCTGAAAAATTAATCAAAAAAGGTTTCGGATTTTTGTTTCCAACGGTTGAATCTGCATTTCAAAATTTAATGCAGTCAAATGATAAAAACATATTGTAATTTCAAATACAGCCGCGCAAAAGAGCTTCAGCTCCTGGGAAAATCTTTGATTTTTCAACTGATGTACTCTAAATATTTTTAAGAATATAAATTAAATCTATGGACTGATACGAAAACTTTTGCGCCTTTTGTGGTTAAACATTAATTTAGCAAAAACGAAAACTTCATGTTCATCAGGCTAAAAACGAAAACCGTATTTCTCTCCGCTTTACTCACCTCATCGATATTTTTATCACAGGCACACAATGTTTCAGAGGGATATCAGAAACCGGACGATCCTTTGGTTGAGAAAAATCTTGAAAACTGGCAGGATCTGAAATTCGGACTGTTCATGCATTGGGGAACATACAGCCAGTGGGGAATTGTCGAAAGCTGGAGCCTTT
>Ga0308161_1004462_pt1 | contig 12795 bp, 7 predicted proteins | sample PhyFR2_FD_201034 | JGI IMG/M metagenome (GOLD analysis project Ga0308161, IMG submission 201034) | Phyllosphere microbial communities from UC Gill Tract Community Farm, Albany, California, United States - DLSLF.R2 | ecosystem: Host-associated > Plants > Phyllosphere > Unclassified | place: USA...
CCTTGCTGACGGTGTCGTTTTCATAGGCGTAGAAGCCGCCGACCATGCGCTTGCGATGGGCATTGCGGCTGTGGCGCACGCCGCTGATTTCCATCGCCACATTGGCGCGCGGCCGGCCGTCCAGGTCCAGCGCGAGCGCGGTCAACCGGCTGCGCCTGCCAGCCGAGGCCCAGTGTTCCATCTTGATGCCGGCCACCACCGCCGCCGGCCACAGCGGCACGACCTGCGACACCGTCTGGATTTCGCCGTTGGGGTCGGCAAAGCGCATCTCCGCCAGCAGCTCGGCCGCGCCGGTGACGGCCGGCAGCTCGCGCACCGCAGTGCTGGCAATGCCGTTGCGGTTGAGCCGGATGGCAAGCTTGTCGGCGACGATCTTCTGTTCTTCCTCGTTCTCGGCGTTCCTGCCGGAGAAGCGGAATTCATCGTAGCCGGCAAAGGACGGCGTGCGATTGCGCATCAGCGCGGTCAGCTGCACCGGCAAGCCGGCCGCGCCGCCGCCGTTGAGGTAGTTCAGCTGCACCGTGAGCGGCACTTCCTTCGGCGCCACCTGCGGCGACTTCGGCGGCGCGATGCGGCCCTGCAGCACCGGCAGCCGGAATTCCTCGACCCGGAAGCTGCCGCTCGGATAGCGGCGGCCGTGTCCGTCGTCGGCATCGGCATCGGCATCGGCATCGGCATCGGCATTGTCGCCGCCAGCCTTGACCGGGCCGCGGTCGAGCATCACGTCGTAGCGGCCCAGCCTGGCCTGCGCCGGGATGGCGAAACTGGTCTCGGCGCTGCCTTCGCCGCGCCAGGCCAGCGGAAAACGGAATTCCTGGCCGCTGCCCTGGTGCATGATGCGCACCCGGTTAGGCAAGTCGCCCGCCGGCGGCAGCGACAGGCCCTTGCCGGTTTCCACCCGCATCAGATGCTTCATCGACACCGTCTGGCCGGCGCGGAACAGGGTGCGGTCGAACACGGTATGGGCGCGCCTGGTGGCCACCGTAGCGGTGTCGACCGGCAGATTGAAACGGAACGGCTCGATGCCGTCATTCCAGGAGGTCAGCGCAAAGGCCATGTCGGGCTTGCCGCGGGCATCAGGGGCGCGGGCGCTGACGAACAGGCCGTCGACCAGCCGCTTGTCCCAGCGTTCGCTGCCGCATTGCGCGTCGAGCTGCCGGGACACCGTCGCCACGCCGTCGGCGCCGGTCCTGCCGCGCCACAGTTCCTTGCCGAAGCAATCGGAAATGCGCACATCGGCGTCGGGCACCGGCTTGCCTGAGTCGAGCGTGGTGACCCAGACCGCGCCATTCTCGCGGCCCACCTTCACATGCACGGCCAGGTTAGTCACCAGCGCGCTGGTGCGCACATACATCGGCGCCGGCTTGTCCAGCAGCGCCGTACCCAGCCGGGTCGAAGCCAGCTCCATCACATAGAAACCCGCGCCCGGCATCGGGATGCCGAGCACTTCGAACGGGCGCTGTGCGCCGCCATCGACATGCGGCCCGGGCAGCGCAGTCCTGCGGGCTTCCGGCTCCTTGTCCAGCAGCGGCAGGCTGCGCGTCTGCACGTTCTTGCCGTCAACCACAACCGAACTTTCATGGTAACGGTTCAGGCGCTTCATCCAGGCCATGATGGCGGCGTCGCCTTCCACCTTCAGGCTGGCCAGCATGGGCGCGGCGGCGGCCTCGATGCCGCGCACCGTCACCGGCACCGCCGGCGCGTCGTCCAGCTCGATGATGCCGAACGGCGCGGCGGCGAACTTGGCCAGCGGCGGATAGGCCGCCATGGTCAGGTGCATCGGGAACAGGTTGGCATTGGCCAGAGGCCGGCCGGCATCGTCGACCAGCCGGTGCGGCAGTTCCAGCACCAGCCGGCCGTTTTCCGGGAAGGTGGGCTTGAAAGTGAGCATCGTCACCATGTCGGCGCCTTCATCGCCTTCGATGACCGGTGTGTATTTCCTGCTGCTGCCGCCCAGCGCGATTTTCTGCGCCATTTCGCGCTTGATCGGCGCGCTGAAGGACAGGGTCAGCGGCGACAGCGGCATGCAGCCGGCGCGGGCGTTTTCCCGTTCGCAGGAAAAGCTGGCGGTGAATGTCTTGCGTACCTTGTAGTCGAAGTGCTGCGGCTCGCTGGTGGCCATGCCGCTGGGCGTGGCCACGCCCTTGTCCCAGACCAGGCGCACCGCCGCATCGTTGGGCAGGCGCTGCGCGCATTGCAGCGCGGTGATGCGCTCGGGCGGCGTTTTCTGCGCGAACCGTTTGATCAGCGCCTCGCGCACCGGCCCCGTCACCAGCTTCACCGGAATGCGTTCCTGTATGCCCTCCGCCTCGCAATGGACATGGGCAAGCAGGCTGGCCTCGGTGGCCTGGCCGTTCTGCACGGTCAGGAATACCTGCTCCTCTTCCACCGGCATCCACTCTTGCGGCACGATGCGCTGCACCACCGGGCCGCCGATGTCGAACTGGAAGCTGGTCGCGCCCCGTACCGGCGTGCCGGATAGCAGCCTGAAGTCCTTATTCAATAGAAAGCGGCAGCTGACGCCTGCTGGCAGGTCGCGCTCGAAGTCATACACCCAGTTGCGCTCGTCGGCCCAGCGGCCGCTGCCGGCTTCGCTGCACCGGATGTCGAACGGCGCCGGCGCGCGCGGATCGCCGGCCTTCACCGCCGGCTCGGAAAACGTGGCCCGCACCTGGCGCGCCTTGCTGACCGTGCCCTGCGGCGAAAACTGGCTGATGGTTCCTGCCTGAGCCAGCACGGCCCAGGCCAGCAAGGCCACGCCGCACAGCCGACTGCGCTTACCCATATGCACTCCCTGTTGTTATTAAAGGCACAAAGCGACCCGAGGAAATTGCACCCGTTCCGGCGGCGCAGCCTCCCCGATTACGATAAACTCCTGATTTTTCATGATTTCGGATCCTGTTCATGGGCGCTAAACGCATCCTTTCGACCCTGGCAATCGGCGCGATGCTGGCCGCCAGCCTGCCCGCGCAGGCGCTGGAACGGCTGTTCCCGCCCAACATCAAGCGCGGCACGCTATCCAATGTCGATTTCCCCAGCGTCAGCGTGAATGGCAGCCAGCGCAAGCTGGCGCCGGGCGCATGGATCAGGAACGAAAACAACATGATCGATATGCCGGTAACGCTGCGCGGTCGCGAGTTCACGGTGAACTACACCGAAAACCCGCAGGGCGACATCGACCGGGTATGGATCCTGACCCCGGCCGAAGCCAGCGCGCCGCTGCCCAAACAGTCTCAGCAATAACATTCCATGCAAAAGAAAGTATTCATCAAGACCTTCGGCTGCCAGATGAACGAGTACGACTCGGACAAGATGGCGGACGTGCTCAACGCTTCGGAAGGCTATGTCAAGACCGACACGCCGGACGATGCCGACATCATCCTCTTCAATACCTGCTCCGTGCGTGAAAAGGCGCAGGAAAAGGTATTTTCCGACCTTGGCCGGGTGCGCGAGCTCAAGCGGGCAAACCCGGATCTCGTGATCGGCGTGGGCGGCTGCGTGGCCTCGCAGGAAGGCGAGGCCATCATCAAGCGCGCGCCCTATGTCGACCTGGTGTTCGGCCCGCAGACCCTGCACCGCCTGCCCGACATGCTGCACAAGCGGCGCGACAGCGGCCGCTCGCAAGTGGACATTTCCTTTCCCGAGATCGAGAAGTTCGACCACCTGCCGCCGGCGCGGGTGGAAGGCCCGACCGCCTTCGTCTCCATCATGGAAGGCTGCAGCAAGTACTGCAGCTATTGCGTGGTGCCCTATACCCGCGGCGAGGAAGTGTCGCGCCGCTTCGACGACGTGCTGGCCGAAGTGGCCGGCCTGGAAGCCCAGGGCGTGAAGGAAATCACGCTGCTGGGGCAGAACGTCAATGCCTACCGCGGCGAAATGGCCGACGGCGAGATCGCCGACTTCGCGCTCCTGATCGAATACATCGCAGAACTCGACGGCATCGAGCGCATCCGCTACGTCACCAGCCATCCCAAGGAATTTACCCAGCGCCTGATCGACGCCTATGCCCGCGTGCCCAAGCTGGTCAATCACCTTTACCTGCCGGCCCAGCACGGCGCCGACAAGATCCTGGCGGCAATGAAGCGCGGCTATACCGCGCTGGAATACAAGTCCATCATCCGCCGCCTGCGCGAAGTGCGGCCCGACATTGCGATCTCCTCCGACTTCATCGTCGGCTTTCCGGGCGAGACCGATGCCGACTTCGAGGCCATGATGAAGCTCATCAGCGACGTCGGCTACGACAACAGCTTTTCCTTCATTTTCAGCCCGCGCCCCGGCACGCCGGCCGCCAACCTGGCCGACGACACGCCGCACGAAGTCAAGCTGGCCCGCCTGCAGCGACTGCAGGCGGCGATTGCCGACAACACCCGGCGCTACAGCGACCGCATGGTGGGCAGCGTGCAGCGCATCCTGGTCGAAGGTCCTTCCAAAAAGGACCCGCAGCAGCTGCAGGGACGCACGGAAAACAACCGTGTTGTCAATTTTGAAGGTAATGCGGAACTGATCGGCCAGATGGTCGATCTTTGTATTACCGAGTCCTTTGCCTATTCGCTGCGCGGCGAACTGATATCCGATTGAAACCCTTTCTCACAGACAAGAAGCACACCCCCGACTTGAAGAACAAGCCCCTGCAACCCATGCATTTCGAGCCCCAGCCGGTAGACAACAACCGGCTGGCCCACCTGTGCGGTCCGATGGATGAAAACCTGCGCCAGATCTCCGCGGCGCTGGACGTCACGCTGTTCCGGCGCGGCGAAAAATTCATCGTCTCCGGCGCCAACGCCGAGCGCGCGGTCGACATCCTGCAAAAGTTCTATGCGCTGGCCGACCGGCCGGTGTCGGTGGAAGACGTGCAGCTGGCGCTGGTGGAACAGCGCGCCACCCTGGCGCAGGCGGTCGAGAAGCCGGCGATCCTGGCCAGGAAGACCGAGATCGATGAACAGCAGCCGCCGGTGGAGATGCCGGTGCTGAAAACCCGGCGCAACGACCTGCGCGGGCGCACGCCGCACCAGAACCATTACCTGAAGGCCATCCTGGAGCACGACGTCACCTTCGGCATCGGCCCGGCCGGCACCGGCAAGACCTACCTGGCGGTGGCCTGCGCGGTCGATGCGCTGGAACGCGACGCGGTCAAGCGCATCGTGCTGACCCGCCCGGCGGTGGAAGCCGGCGAACGGCTGGGTTTCCTGCCCGGCGACCTGGCGCAGAAGGTCGACCCCTACCTGCGCCCGCTGTACGACGCGCTGTACGACCTGATGGGCTTCGACCGGGTGCAGAAGATGTTCGAGAAGCAGGCCATCGAGATCGCGCCGCTGGCCTACATGCGCGGCCGCACGCTCAACCATGCCTTCATCATTCTGGACGAGGCGCAGAACACCACGCCCGAGCAGATGAAGATGTTCCTCACCCGCATCGGCTTCGGCAGCAAGTCGGTGGTGACCGGCGACGTGACGCAGATCGACCTGCAGCGCAACCAGAAATCCGGCCTGGTCGACGCGATGAATGTACTGAAGGACGTGCGCGGCATTGCCTTCACCCACTTCACCAGCGCCGACGTGGTGCGCCATCCGCTGGTGGCGCGCATCGTGGACGCCTATGAATCGGCCAGCGAAGTCAGCGCGGCCACAGCCAGCTTCAAAGATGCCCTCAAAAAATAAGCTGACACTGTCCCTGCAGTTTGCCGACCCGCGCGCCCGCGAGCAGTTGAACCGCTCCGACGTGCGGCGCTGGGCGCAGGCCGCGCTGTTCGCGCCGGCCGAACTCACCATCCGCTTCGTCGATGCCGAGGAAGGCCGCACCCTGAACCGCGACTACCGCGGCAAGGACTACGCCACCAACGTGCTGACCTTCGCCTATACCGAGGATGAAAACGCGCCGGTCACCGAGGCCGACATCATTCTCTGCACCGACGTGCTGGAACGGGAAGCGGCCGAACAGGGCCTTGAAATCGGCGCCCATGCCGCCCATCTGATCGTTCACGGCGTGCTGCATGCCCAGGGCTACGACCATGAGGACGAGGTGGAAGCGGCCGAAATGGAAGCCCTGGAAACCGAGATCCTGGCCACGCTGGGCATTGCCAATCCCTATGCCGAACGCTGAACGCCGAGTCGCCATGGCGCAAGTGCGCATCCGGTTTTCGTGGCCTCCCTGTCAACTGTTGTATCCTATCTCCCTTTAAAACGACGGCATTACGCCACTATGCAAGACTATCCCAGTAGCGTTAAGAATCCTGACGCCAAACCCCACCGGTCACTGCTGGAACGCCTGACCGCCCTGATTTCCCCCGAACCAGAAAACCGCGCAGAACTGCTGGAAATTCTGCACGACGCCCATGAGCGCAACCTGATCGACGCCGATGCGCTGTCGATGATCGAAGGCGTGTTCCAGGTTTCCGACCTGTCCGCCCGCGACATCATGGTGCCGCGCTCCCAGGTCGACATGGTCGACATCAGCAAGCCGATCGAGGAATGGATGCCGCTGGTGCTGGAAACCGCGCATTCCCGCTTTCCCGCCGTCGATGGCGAGCGCGACAAGGTGATCGGCATCCTGCTGGCCAAGGACCTGCTGCGCTATTACGCGGAAGAATCGTTCGACGTGCGCGGCATGCTGCGTCCGGCGGTGTTCATTCCCGAATCGAAGCGCCTGAACGTGCTGCTGCGCGACTTCCGCGCCAACCGCAACCACATGGCGGTGGTGGTCGACGAATACGGCGGCGTGGCTGGCCTGATCACCATCGAGGACGTGCTGGAGCAGATCGTCGGCGACATCGAGGATGAATACGATTTCGACGAGGAAGAGGACAATATCCTCGCCTTAAAGGACGGCCCCCTGGGCCCGCGCTGGCGGGTCAAGGCGCTGACCGAGATCGAGCAGTTCAACGACAGCATCGGCACCCATTTCAACGACGACGGCGTCGACACCATAGGCGGCCTGGTGGCCGGCCACCTGGGCCGCATGCCGCGCAAGGGCGAAGCCTTCGACCTGGCCGGCCTGCGCTTCGAGGTCTTGCGGGCCGACGCCCGCCAGGTGCATGTGCTGCTGGTGGAAAAACTCCCGCCCGCGCCGCCTCCCCAGGACGAAGACAATCTCTGAACCGAAGCGGCCGCAAGCCGCCTCATCCCGGCGCCGCCCGCCTCTTCCGGGGCGGCAGCGCCGGGCTGCCTGACATCAACCAATAACAAGACGCGGATGCCTTCCGATTCCCTTTCCCCCGCACTTTCACGCTGGGCGCCGCTGTGGGCGCTGCTGGCCGGCGCCTTTGCCGTATTGTCCTTTGCGCCGCTGTCATGGTGGCCGCTGCAGATCGTCAGCCTGGCGCTGCTGCTGTGGCTGGCGCTGGGCCAGAACCGCCCGCGCCGCAGCGCCCTGATCGGCTGGTGCTTCAGCCTCGGCTGGATGGTGGCCGGCACCCACTGGCTGTACATCAGCATGCACGACTATGGCGGCATGCCGGCGCCGATCGCGGCCGCGGCCGTGCTGCTGCTGTCGGCGGCGATGGCGTTGTATGCAGCCATGGCCATGGCGGCCGGCACCTGGCTGCGGCTGCGCTGCGCGCTGTCGCCGGCAACCACCCTGCTGCTGGTCTATCCGCCGCTGTGGGCGCTGGGCGAATGGTTGCGCAACTGGGTCGCCACCGGCTTTCCGTGGATCGTGTCCGGCTATGCCCATGTCAACAGCCCGCTGGCCGGCTATGCGCCGGTGCTGGGCGTCTACGGCATCGGCTGGCTGGCGGTGCTGCTGGCCGGCTGCCTGGTGCTGGCGTTCGGCCCGCGCCGCAAGCTGGCATGGACGCTGGGCGTCGCGGTGATGGCGCTGGGCCTGGCGCTGAACCAGCTGGCCTGGACCGAAAACAATGGCGGGCCGATCTCGGTGCGCCTGCTGCAGGGCAATGTGCCGCAGGAAATGAAGTTCAATCCGGAACGCACCAATGACACCCTGGCGCTGTACCACGAGATGCTGACCGAGGCCCGCGCCGACCTGATCGCCACGCCGGAGACCGCGCTGCCGCTGATGGCGCATGCGCTGCCGCCGGACTACCTGGAACTGCTGTCCTCCTTTGCTCGCCAGTCAAAGAGCAATCTGCTGGTCGGCGTGCCGGTCAGCGACCATCCCGGCGCCTATGCCAACAGCCTGCTCGGCTTCAATGCCGCCGGCGCGCCCCAGCCCTACCGCTACGACAAGCACCACCTGGTGCCGTTCGGCGAATTCATCCCGCCGGGCTTCCGCTGGTTCGTCGAGCTGATGAACATTCCGCTGGGCGACTTCACCCGCGGCGCGCCGGTGCAGGCGCCGTTCGAGGCGGCCGGCCAGTGGGTGTTGCCCAATATCTGCTATGAAGACCTGTTCGGCGAAGAGATTGCCGACCAGATCGCCGCCAGCTATTTTTCCGGCCAGCCGCAGGCCACCATAATGCTCAACGTGTCCAATATCGCCTGGTTCGGCGATTCCATCGCGCTGCCGCAGCATCTGCAGATCTCGCAGATGCGCGCGCTGGAAATGCGTCGGCCCATGCTGCGCGCCACCAATACCGGCGCCACCGCCGTGGTGGATGCGCGCGGCCGGGTGCAGGCGCAGCTGGCGCCCTTCACCTTCGGCGTGCTGAGCGCGCAGGTGCAGGGCATGCGCGGCTGGACGCCCTACATCCTGTTCGGCAATACGCTGGTGCTGACAGCGGCGCTGCTGGTGCTGGGGGGAGTATGGTATGGCGCGCGGAAGCGCCGCAGGGAAGGCGCAGCAGCCGTGGCGTGAAAGTGCGGTGCGACGCGGCGGAATGCCCCTGTGGTGTATTCCGCCCTACGACTGGCATGGCGCAAGGATGGCGCCATGCCGGCGGCCTGAAAGCGCTGGCTTTTCAATAAGGTGATACCGCGGCGGCCAGGCCGCCACGGTCGTTGCGGATCAGGAGTTCTCGAACTTGATGTTCTGCTTCTTGACCACCGATTTCGCCTTCTCCAGCTCGTACTTGATCTCGGCGGCATGCTGGGCCGGCGTATTGGCGGCCGATTCGGCGCCGTTCTGCTTGAGCTTGTCGCGCACGTCCGGCAGGGCCAGGACCTTGTTGGCCGCGGCGTTGAGGCGGGTGATGATGGCTTCCGGCGTCTTGGCCGGCGCCACCAGGCCATACCATGCCGGGTCGTTGACTTCCTTCAAGCCCAGCTCGGCAAAGGTCGGCACATTCGGCAAGACTTCCAGCCGCTTGGGCGCGGCCACCGCGATCGGACGGATCTTGCCGCTCTGGATATGGCCCATCGACGAAGGCAGGTTGTCGAACATCATTTCCACCTGGCCGCCGAGCAGGTCGATCAGCGCCGGGCCCGAGCCGCGATACGGCATGTGGGTGATGAAGGTGCCGGTCGAGATCTTGAACTGCTCGCCCATCATGTGCAGCACGCTGCAGACGCCGGAAGAAGCGTAGTTGAATTTGCCCGGATTCTTTTTCACCAGCTCGATGAACTGCTTGTAGTCCTGCGCCGGGAACTTGTTGGTCACGGTCAGCACGTTGGGCGTGCGCGCCAGGTTGGACACCGGCGCGAAGCTGGTGACGGGGTCGTATTGCAGGTTCGGATTGCAGGCGGCATTGACCGCGTGGGTGGAAATCGTGGAGATGCCCAGGGTGTAGCCATCGGGTGCGGCGCGGGCCACCGCGGTCGCGCCCAGCGCGCCGCCGGCGCCGGCGCGGTTTTCCACCACCACTGTCTGGCCCAGTTCCTTGGTCAGCTTGTCGGCAACGATGCGGGCCACGATGTCGGTGGTGCCCCCCGGCGCGAATGGCACGATCAGGGTCACCGGCTTGTTGGGATAGGAGCTATCGGCATGGGCGCTGGCGGCAAAAGCCATGGCGCAGGCGACTACAAGTTTCAAAGGTTTCATGACAGGTCTTTCCGCAAATGGCAATCATTTAACAAAACGGTCGCCATTCTAAGCCAAGCAGGAACAAAACCCTATCCGAAAACCGCAAGGATTCCCGATTTGCAAGCCGGCGCATGCCTACGCCGGCTTGCAATACCGGAACCGGTTCAGCGCCCGCGCTGGGTTGATGCGGCAATGCAGTCCACGCCAAGTACGTTGGCAGGAAGGGAAACCCCGCAACCGGCAACCTGCACTGCGGCGCCGGTTGCGGGCGTTTGCCTGGCGCCTGCACGCTGCATCGGATCGAGCAGGTTGACACGGGAAGTCAGGTTGGGTGGCTGGTCGATCTGCAGTGTGCCGCTGGCATAGCTGATCGCATAATTCTGGCTCTGCAGACCGGCCGGCGTGATGCGGTAGCTGCCGGGAAGCAGCGCCCCCTGTGCCGTACCACCGTAGCCAAGCTGGCCGCCGAGCACATCGGCAGTCTCGTCGCCTGCGAGGCCTGCAATGGCGACGCCGTTGCCGCCCTCGTAAGGGATGGCGTCGTAGGTCTTGCGAGCGCCGTTGGCGGTGACGGTCAGCGGCGCCGGTGAAATGGTGCTGCTCATGTTGGGCGAGAGCCTGAGCAGATAATTGTTGCCGCCGTTGCCGTCATTGACGGTGATGCCGCTGACGGTCACCGTCTTGTTGCCCGCGCCGGCATTGCGGTCGGCGAAGGCGAATGCGCCGCCGCTCAGGCTGTCGCCGGCATACAGCCTGCCCTCAACAATCGCGGCAGCCGCGCCGGGAGCATCGACCGTGCTGTCATAGGTCTTGGCCACATTGCCGGCGCTCACCGTGAGCACTGCCGGATTGATCGTGCTGCTGCGGTTGGGCGCATAACTCACCTGGTAATTCCTGCCGCCATTGCCGTCGTCGACTGTGAAGCCGCTCACGGTCACCGTCTTGTTGCCGGCGCCGACATTGCGGTCTGTGAAGGCAATCAGGCCGTTGTCCGCCAGCTTGTCGCCGAACAGCGTGCCGCCCGACACGATGGGCGTTGCGGCGGCGGCCAGCGTGCCGTCGTAGGTTTTGACGACGTCGTTCACACCGACCGTGAGCGCGGCAGGATCGATCCTGCTGGTCCTGTTCGGCACGATCGTCACGTCATAGTTGCTGCTTTCATCACGCGTATTGCCATCGATGATGCGCATGTCCCTGACGGTAACGGTCTTGTTGTTGCCGGCATTCCGGTCGGCGAAGCTGGCAATGCCGCTCACCAGGGAATCGTTTCCAAATATCCGGTCCTTGATGGTCACCGGAAAGCCACTGACCGCATTGGTGCCGTCGTAGGTCTTGACCACCTGATCGACGATGACATTGAAGGGTGCGCGGCTGATCCGGCTCGTGGTGTTGGGTCTGTAGGTGATCGCGTAATTGCCAGTGTTATTGTCATTGTTCGGTTTCAGGACGCTGACGCTGCTGATGTTGACGGTCTTGTTGTCGCCGGCATTCTGGTCGCTGAAGGTAAACACGCCGCCCGCCAGCGCGTCGTTGTTGTAAAGACGGCCATTGAGCGTGCGCACAGTACCGGCCGCCGACACGGTGCCGTCATAGGTCTTGCTGACATCGTCCACACCAAGCACGAGCGGCGCGGGATTGATGGTGCTGGTTTTGTTGTCTGCCAGCGTAAGCGTGTAGTTCCTGCCGCCATTGCCGTCGTTGACTGTCACGTTGCTGACAGTGACCGTCTTGTTGCCGGCGCCGGCATTGGGGTCGGTAAAGGCGAATGTGCCGCCGACAAGACTGTCATCCTTGTAGAGCTTGTATAGCCTGGAATCGGCAACGGCCGCGGCGGCGCCCGGGGCGCTGTCGGTACCGTCATAGGTCTTGATCACATCCCTGGTGCTGACCACCAGCGGCGCGGGATTGATGGTGCTGGTTGTATTATTCAGCAGCGTCAGCGCGTAGTTATTGCCATCGTTTCCGTCAATCACTCTTACGTCTCTGACCGTGACTGTCTTGTTACCGCTGCCAGCATTGACGTCAGTAAAGGCGTATGTGCCACCGACGACGCGATCGCCGGCGTACACGGTGCCCTGGGTGACTTGCGGACCGCCGCCAACCGCGCTGGGTGTCCCATCATAGTTCTTGGTGACATTTTCCGTGGTGACCGTCAGTGGCGCAGGGGCGATCTTCAGATTGCCGCCTGTGATGTCATATCCCTGCTGCGTCGAAGACGGGGAATAGGTGCCCGCATTCCTGCCGGTCGCCGCAGTAAAGTCAAGCCTGGGCGCATCTGGCAGCGGTCCGGACTGTTTTTCACTGTTATAGACAGAGGTAAGCCCCCCTAGCGTCAGGTCCTGCATGAAACTGCGCAGCAGCGGCATGGTCACGCCGTCATAAATGCGCCATACCGCGGTGCTGCCGCCGGCGTTGCTGATGCTCCATCCGCTATTTGCAAACGTCCCCGTTGCCATCAGTTCCTTGCCGGTCTTGCCTGTGCCAATCTTGGTACCGCTTTCGGGGCCTATGCCAGTGCCGCCATTGGCGATGGAATCGGTGTTCCAGTAGCTAGAGACCACTTTCGTCTTTTCTTCTATGGCACCGATCAAACCGCCAATAGCCTGGGGATTGCTTCCAGTTACATTCATTGCCCCACTTGCATAGCTGTTGCTTACCTCAGACTCTCCCTGCATATAACCGATCAGACCGCCTACATGCACCGGATTATTACCGGTGACGTTTACCGGCCCACGCGCATAGCTGTTGCTCACTCTCGTTTTCTCTTGCATGTAACCTATCAGGCCGCCGATTTGAACCGCTCCGTCGCCGGCTGCATTCACCGGACCAGTGGCATAACTGTTTTCGATGGCGCCGTTCTCCAGCGATAAAATCCCGGTCAGGCCACCTACCGTACTACGGCCTGTTACCTTCCCGACCGCGTAGCTGTTGCTGATTGTGCCG
>Ga0308161_1004466_pt1 | contig 12785 bp, 10 predicted proteins | sample PhyFR2_FD_201034 | JGI IMG/M metagenome (GOLD analysis project Ga0308161, IMG submission 201034) | Phyllosphere microbial communities from UC Gill Tract Community Farm, Albany, California, United States - DLSLF.R2 | ecosystem: Host-associated > Plants > Phyllosphere > Unclassified | place: USA...
GGCCTCACTCTCACCCAATCAGGTCATCCCCGCTATCAGTCCAGGATTATTATCTTGTAGGGATAGACGCTCAGCCGGTAAGGATTACCCTACATGACTCAAATAAAAAACCTATAAAACATAGAGATAATTTATTAATGGCGATGCTGCTGAATTTTTATAAATCTGAATCCGCATCACAAAGGGAACATTTTTAGTGGAACCACCCCGGGGCAACTACCACTCACAGTGCGAGGTAGCATCAGCCTGAACGGTAAAATTGTGCAATCGGCAGTAATCAGGATTGCAAAATGTTACCGCTGCTGCTGCCCAATCAATCGCTGACTTATTAACTCTGAGGAATAAATTCATGAAGATTCCAGGATTTGGTGGTGGAGCTACAAACGCAAACAAAGTCGATTTTCCTCCGGCAAATATGCCAGGCAAGACGGGAGGCAGTCCGTCAGGAAAACCAGACTTACCCGATCAGCCCGGAAAATCGTCCTTACCTTTTCTCAATAATGCGAAAACAGGCCCGCTCAATTTTGCCAGTAACGCCTTTGACGGCCTGAGCACGCTGGCTTCGCTGACCGGTTCAGGCGGAAGTCAGAAAAACGGCCAGTCAAACGGTGCAAACTCGCCTGACGCCCCGTCGGGCGGTGGCTTACTGCAGCAGATTATGATGCTGACAGGTCTGCAACAGCTGTTGGGCGGCGGTAATAAGGCGCAGCAGCCGGAGCAACCGGGCACGCCTGCACCTGCACAGGGCACGAATCACAGCGGCAACCCGCTTGAGCAGCTGATGCAGATGCTTCAGCAACTGCTCCAGCAAATGATGGGTATCGATAAAGGTAAAGGGGCAGACAGCGGAGAATCTGGCGGAAATGCACCGCAGGCACCGGCTCAGGGAGCGACTGACAATGCCGGGCAACAGGGCGGAATGATGCAAAACCTGCTGTCCATGTTAGGGCTTACTTCATTGTTGCAGGGGCTTTTAGGCGGTGGTGAGGGGCAATCTTCCCAGAAAAATACGCAAAGCTGACTCAGGGGGCTTGTATGGTAATGCCAATAGCTGGCGGGGGAGGAATCACTCCCGCTTTTTCACCCGGCAGGCAACTGCCGGGTAACCTGCCATTATCCCTTCCCCTGCCCGGCTCTGCCCTCTCAGGTCCGGGCAGCGATCTCCCCATCAGCTACGCCGGTGGGAGCGGAACGCCGCTGGCGGGCCTGACCGATCCGATCCAGCAGCTTGATCAGCTGTTAACGCAGGCTGGATTGGGGGCGCTTGTCGATCCGGCAGCCGCGCAAGAAGGGACGATGCCCACGGCGTTATTTGCCAGCGAAACAGCAGGTGAAGATACGCTACAGGTACCGGGCGAAGGCGTGCGAACCAGTGAGAAGGACATTAGCGTCAGGCCGACGGAGGAAAATCTTAAAGGCCGTCCACCGGGTGATGACCGTAGCGCCGAACAGATCATTGATGAAAATCCGGTGCTAAAAAACCTCGGCAACCAGAAAGATATCAAGCAGGCGGAGTTAAAAGCGCGCTTCGGCGACTGGACGGATGCCAATAAAGATCCGAAGAGTCGTGCTGATGCGGCGTATAACATGGCCTGCGTGTTAAACAGCATAAAAGGCCTGAATGCGCGCGATGGCAGCGAGCGGAAGGAGATCTCAGCTAATGACAAAATAGAGGGCATCACGAAAGATGGCGACGCGCGTCACGGTACCGAGGCGGGTGTGCTGAAGGATATCGCCGAGCAGGGTCTGAAGATGCTGCCGGAGAATAAACAGCTGCCGGAGACGAATGATACGCACGTTCGTATGGATGGTACCAATAAAGACAACTTCCAGTGGGGCATGGGTGAGTTCGGCAAAATATTGTCGAACATCCCAATTCTCAAATCTGTTGCCGCGCCTTTCTTTAACAATATTGGCGAGGCGCGCAATGTGGGCGAAGTCTTTACCGGTGGCCTGAAAGGACTGGCCGAGGGTGGAATGAGCGTGGCGCGTGGGCCGATTGGCTGGGGCATCACGGCAGCGACCGATACCGTACAGATTGCGGTTGAGAATAGCGGAGGGAAAGGCAAGAACGAACCGCCGCCGTTTGCCTGATTTTTGCGGCTGCTCATGTTTGTCCCTGTACCCGGTACAGGGACTTTTTTTTGCCCGTTACGCAGGCAACGCGCCTTTGCCACTGGAGATAATATCGGCAAAGTTGAGAACTTTGCCGACATAGGTCGGATCGCCGGTTCCGGTTTTCGAGATATCCGTCAGATCGTTGACATTCACATTCCCCGGCCCTGAGTTATAGCCTCGCAGCCCGGCTCCGAGATCGCCCCCAAAAGTCTCCCGCTGCTCTTTCAGATAGAGCGCGCCAGCCATGATGCTGTCTTCAGGACTGGACGGGCTGGCATCGGGCCCCAGCAGATGCGGGTATCTGCTTTGCAGATCGGCAAAAGTGTTGGAATTAACCTGCATCAGACCGCTGTCGGAAAGCCCATTACCGCCGTTAACGGTGGTCGCCTCTGTTTTTCCGCGTGACTCCTGCCAGATTTGCCCTGCCAGCACTTCAGGCGCCTGGTTAGTCTCTTTCGCGGCACGCAGTATAGCCTGCTCATGATCCAGTAACGGGGCCGGTAAATGCAGCCCCGACTCGCCTTTAATCAGCGGTACCCCGCCGGATGTGGGCGTCTGCCCGGCAGGCGTGTTCAGTGCAGTATCAGAAGCCGTACCCGGCTGTGGCATTGTACTGGCCGGTAGTGGTTGCTGTGCAGAAGCGGCATCGGGCGGGTTAAAATGCTGCTGCATCGCGGCGTTAACCGGTGCGGTGAGCGACGCCCCCTCTTCTGCTGAGGTGCCCGGCATATCGGCACCGCCGCCACTCCCGGCTCCTGCGCTGTTATTTTGCTGCTGACCAGAGAAGACCTGTTGCAACATTAAGAGCAGTTGCAGCAATGCCTCTATTTGCGGCCCCCGTTGCTGCATCAGCCCCTGCATCGGCATCGAATCCCTGTTGCTCTCGCTGTCGGGCGTGGCGGTGAGGCTACTGAAATCCGTGCCGCTCATGGCATCATTGCCAAAGTTAATCGCCTGACCACTGCCGCCAGAATCTGGCGAGGTAAACGAGGCTAAATTTTTTTCATCGAGCGCCCTAAAATCAAGCATTTGCGGCTGTATCGGCCCAAAAGCCGAACCTGACGAGATATGCATTCTTCTCTCCTCTCAACAAAGCGTCATCGTTAGCGCCAGCCAGACTGACGCCTCTCCCCCCACTATGACCGGGGGTATGATTGAGTGGAAAGCGCGAGGCGGGAGTTCCGGGCGGCACGTGAGATAGCGCAATTTCAGGCGTAAAAAAAGCCGCATCGCTGCGGCTTTTAAGGTGTGGCATCAGGAGGCTTTTTTTGTTTCTTCAGGTTCTGGCGATCCTGCAGGCCCTGCGGCTTCTGATGACCCGGATGTCACTGATGATGTGGGTAAAGAGTCCGGCAGCGGGATCATCCCGGCAATCCGCTCGCTCATCTTCTCTGCTTCAGCTTCAAGGACTGCAACGATGGCTTCAGTTTCAGCCTGGGTTAACGTCTCAGGCTGTGGGCTTTTGATATTCGCCAGGCCCGGGAACGCGTGCCACCATGCACGGGTATCACCCGCGGCGCGCATCTCAGATGAACGCTCAGGCGGGGTATGACGTAATGGGCCGGAGTGATGCGAACGTACGCTGTCGCTGTCCGATTCGCCGTCTTCTGACGGCCCTTTCGTCGGGGTACCGGTGCTGGGTGCTGGCGTGCCGGCAGGTGTTCTCGCCTCAGTACCCACGCTAGGTGCTGGCGTGCCGTCAGGCGTTCTCGCCTCAGTACCCACGCTGGGTGCTGGCGTGCCTTCAGGTGTTCTCGCCTCAGTACCCACGCTGGGTGCTGGCGTGCCTTCAGGCGTTCTGGCCTCTGTTCCCACACTGGGTGCTGGCGTGCCTTCAGGTGTTCTCGCCTCGGTTCCCACACTGGGTGCTGGCGTGCCGGCAGGCGTTCTGGCCTCAGTACCCACGCTGGGTGCTGGCGTGCCTTCAGGCGTTCTGGCCCCTGAACTTACCGGGGACCCTTCTTCTGTCGGGTCGGCGGCCTGCGGGCGCAGCTTGTTTGCCACTGCTCGCTCAGCCTCCTGATAAAGAAGACCGAATACCCCCTGTTGCAGGTAAGAATAGGCGTTTGGCACCAGGGCCGCCGCATTGCCAACACTTTCGCGCGAAACGCGGAAACTGGATTTGTTCGCCAGATCCAAAGCGGTCTCTGCCGCACTCGTCTTGCCGGAGGTAAAAAGCTTTTCTGCACCCCCTTTGGCCACACGAGCCGCGCCCGCTCCGAAGCCCAAACCGAGCGCTTCCATCGTCTCAGAGGCTACCGCACTTAATGCACTTAGCGTTGTAACGCCTTCAACCCAACGTTTTGGCGCTTTGGCGTGTTCCCACACCGCATCGAAATGGCTCCCCTCACCACTATTCGGACGTCCGCTGGAAAGCGCCTTATAACGTTCCTTCCAGTCGGTACGGCCAAATAAAAACTCCGCACCGTGCAGGTTGTCGTAGTAGTTTTCCACGACGCCACTCAATGCACCAGCAGCGGAAGTCAGGCCAAAACCTGCAATCTGGTTAATGGCATAACCCGGCTTGAGCGCACCTTGTATAATCCCCATTGGCTCTGGCCGCGGCTTATTTTCGGGTAATAGCTGGGTTGCACCGGAAATTCCACCCGTTACCGGGTTACGGACGTTAAAACCCGTCCCACCCAGCGCCGTCATTTTTAATTTATGCCCAAATGTATCGCGTTTTACTGCCTCATCCTTCATAAGAGGATGCAGCGCATCCATATCTGCCTGCATCCATCTCGAATCCTGGATGCTGCTACCGATAACCCGGGTGAGCACCGCTTTAAAAGCCACTGCAGTCATCCCCCCCGCTACGCCAGCGACAAAATTGTGCATGGGCGTGCCCGGCTCCAGCTTCATCGCGCTAGCTATCCCCTTGCCGACCAGATCGCCAGGTACGCCGGAAAGGGCATAGGTCATTCCAATCGCCCCCTTTGCCTTAGCCATGATCATCGTGTCGCAGCTGTGAGCCAATTTGATGACATCTTTTACCTGATCGTCCGTCTGGTGCAATTCATCGTGCAGGGCGACAGCGATTCCTCCCAGGTATTCACGCACGTTCGCCCCACCTTTACAGGCGTTATGCAGGGTATTAGTAATACGGCTAATCTCCGCTGAACGCGCCCTCGCAGCAGGGGTTGTAGCAGTGACTGCAGTTGTTGATGACTCACCGCGTGTGGGCAGTTCAATCGTTTCGTGGTGTACAGGGGAAGGTGGGCGTCTAATTCCATCCATATTTCTCACTCCGCCAGGTTGTGTCGGTTATCAGTAACCGGTCAGTTGATAACGTGCGAAATGAGCAACTCACCCCGCAGCGTCAGGGTTGAGTGATGCGCAAGCGAGCCTGGTTTCACATCAGGACGAAATTCTTAAAATTTTGTGATGCACTTCATAAAATAGCCGGATAGGTAGCGGTGAAGCGCGGCGCGTGGTCAGCCACGGATAAACTGCGCTTCACACTGCAGGGCGATCTCCCACAATCGGTTACGGATTACCGGCTTAAGTGGCAGAGTGGGCTGCGACTGTGGCTGGTCACGGCGGCTGATCAGCATCACTTCAAACGGCAGGGGCTGCGCTATCTGCAGCAGTTTTAGCCGTTCGGCATAAGTAAATTATTGTTGCATAACCACGCCAGCGTAACGGGTTCATGCCGGGGATGAGTGAGGGGTAGCAGCGCCACCATGGAGGACTGGAACAGAGGCTCAGCCAGGAGATCCGCATCGACCTGCTGACCAAAGACCAGCGCGAAATCGAGCTGATTATCCAGAATCATCTGGCATAAGGTACTGAAGTGCTCGGTGACCAGTTCCACACTGACCGAGGCCATCTGTTGCCGCCAGGTGACCAGCGCGGGCGCTAACACCCTCTGACCAAAAGCGTGAGCCGCCCCGACGCGGACTGATTGCCCTTCGCCATGCCGTAGTTGTTCGGTGAGCTGGGTAATGGATTGCAGACGCAGGCAGAGATCGTCTATTTCAGGCAGGCGATGCTCAGCATCGTGACGAGAGTCGCGGAACGCGTGTTCCGCGATAACAGCACTCAAACGGGTATGGGTTATTTCATGCGACGCTGCCGGGCGACGTTGGCGAGGCGTTGTGTCCGGCAGTAAATGGCAAACAGGATGAAAGCCTGCCCGTTAAGTATCCAGCGAGCACCCACCAAAGCGGCGAGTGACAGAAGAAGCCACAGGCCTGAGTGGCTACCCGTAACAATGCTGTAGCTCAGGAGTAAAACGGTCGATATAAGCAATATCGCCCAGACGTAAGTCAGCCCCGCCACACCGGCTGCATGGCCTCGCGCAAGCTGGTAACTGGCCGTGAGTATCGCGGCAATAACGACGATTGAGGGAACAAAAAAACTCAACGCATGTATCTGTGGAGTGAGAGGAGGTAAAGCGTGCAGAAACGTCAGCAAATTAAATGCAAATGCAACCAGCAACAGCATCAGCACGATTGCCACCGGGAAGCCGTTTTGCCGGGGAAGCGACTCAGAAGGCTGTTTAAAATAACGCTCAAGCTCTGTCGTGGAACGGGCAAGTATGGAATTATCCTGCCGTGAAACTGCCTGATCTATTTCGCGACCATGCTGCAGAAGTTCAGCAATGTTACGCCCGACAAGCCATGATAAAAATTGCATTAAATTACCGCCAGTGACTGGATTGTTCCCACAATGTAGCGCCCGGTGCGCGGCACGTTACCTGGAGCAGCAATAATACCACTGACAGCACTGCCTGCCACAGCCGCTGCACTGGTTACGACCTGCGCGAGTTGCTTAACAAGTTCTTTTTGCACCGACTCTACAGGAAAACGCTTTGGATAAAGTCCTGCACGGATGGCGGCTTTAAGCTCTTTATTACTTATACCCGGGTTTTGTGCCTTAATGATTAATTCAGTAAGGCGCGCCCGGTCCTGCCTTGGATAGTTCCTGAGCCACTCCGTTGCTTTTAAAGAAGAGACTGATTTCATCGCTCGCCATGTTGCCAGGGCTTCTTTTAATGCACCGCCCACACTGGCAAGTGAAATAAGGTCAAGAGACGTTGAAGTGGCAACGTACCAATCCTGCGAGTCCAGCCACGCGACGTTTTCACCACCGTTTTCGACGAGATCATAAACCCGGTAAATACCATTAACACACTGTACGCCTGTTGCGGCAGCGCCGGCATAACCAATAGCAACAAGCACGCCGCTACTGCCAGCGGTTATAGGTGTTGCTGAAGCGCCAATAACCGCGACGCCAGCGGTAATAATCATTGCACCGCAGGAAAGCACGGTCGAGGCAATCTCCGTACCCATTGAGGTCGCGCTGACTGCTTCACTAAGTGACTTGCCCGTATCAGACTTCGAGGCTTGCTTAGCCGTTTTGGTGACAATCAGATGTGTGACGATACCACTTTGGCCATTAGGATGACGCTGACCAGGCCGAACAAGATAACGCTGTGCGCCATCAGCATAGATGATGCCAGCCTGATAAAACTCCCGGGTACAATCCATTGCTGCACCCAGCGCTTTGAAATCAAAATCAGGTGCCCCGTAACCGGTCATCCTCGCGATGTCATAACCCGGTAAGTTATTCTCGGAATTCATTCCTGGCAGGTTCATTTTATCTCCTTATAGGCTCAAAATGATAAAAAGAGAGTTTTTTAGATATTGAAATTCGAAATGGAAAAACCATTGTTATCGCATCAGGATCATATATAAACAACTAGATGATAAACGAAAAAAATTATCATCTTTTGATTGAAATAAAAATACCAGCCATTATATTCACGAACTATAAACCAAAAATAAATAATAACAGGCTTATATTAAATCACAAAAGCAACCTTATAAAAATTCATTGCCATTTTAATATAGCAATAAAGATTCAACACGGCTTTGTAGAAACTAGCCTTTACCTTTCTGCCATCACATAATCCCTTGGTACGGGATAGGCAATTTCCTTATAAGGCATATCGATTTTATCTTTTCTCTCAAAAGACGACTTTACCTGTAACAGCTGCTTGCTGGTTTTTCTGATGCGACGCCCGATGGATCGTAGCGGAAACTTGCCGCAGTACGCCACATATTACGCACGAAATTCATGGCTCGTAATCTCGTAATAATGCATCAACATACCCAGATATTCCCAACCTTGCCTGTAAAGGTAAACTTGACCACCAGCACAAACATTACAATAAGGATGAAATTTACGCTAAACTGGGCAAGTAATAATGATAGATTTATATCGAATTACTGCCAGCAATCTAAAAGATCTCTCCACAGTTCTTTTTCTTCTTCAATGGTGGCCACGTTATAGTCATTATATTTATTTACATATTCCAAAAAAAGTATCTGCATGGGTCTGATAGTTACAGTTTTTTGTCTTCTAGACCCCTCTATCAACTCTCTCAGTTCACGTAAATAATTTTCATCTTTAACCCTTAATGTAAAATACTCATTAAGGTAGTCTAAAACTTCATTATAAGAATCAAGGTTCACTTTTACCCTCTGGAAGAATTTTAATCTCATCAAATATTACTTTTTTTTCAGCAATAAGTTGTTGAACCCACCCTTTCCATATTCTGGGTAAGCTTCGGTAAAGGGTTCAAGAGGAGCCCCCTCTTTATTACCAAACATTCTAGGAACTTTAGCCTGAGGTACACCATTTTCGTAAAGTTGTAAGGTATCAAACGTGCCTCTTAATCTGCCATCACTCCATGAAACATCTAAAGGGTTGTTGGGATCAAGACCTTTAATTTGGAAAGCATCACGAGTAGCGCTTCCACTTTCGAATTTTTTGAAACCAAAATAGGTAATTGGCGCAGATTTAGTGTTAAGGGTTGATTCTAAAAATCTGTCTGGTGTCCTATCATCATTTAAATACCTCATGTAATTATAACCTGTGGAAGGAAGCGTTGCGCCTAGCCCTGCATACGCAGGTTATGCTAAACGAGTGGCATCCGCTGGCTGGACTCGCTTAGCAGTTTACCCCAAGGGCTGATGATGCCTTGCCGATTTTTTTCCCTTCACGGTCATTCAGTTAGTAAGCACATTAATTCATAATAATTATCTAAAATCTTCGAACCACAGTCTTTGTCGAAAAAAATTCATGTTTAATCTTTAAAATAAATTTTAAAAACCAAAATTTAATAAAAAATAGACTGATTACCAGTGCGTTTATTTATGTTCAATGATTTCATAATTATTGGGGGATCGCCACATAATTTCCTTATATGGGAATTTAATTTTACCTTGCTCTTTCAAATAATCCATAACCTGGGAGGGTGCCCAGCCTTGCCCATAAGAAAACAACGCCCCCAATTCCGCAAGTTTCTCTATCAAAAAAAACTGTTCTTTTTCATCTTCAAAATTGACATGGTAAGACCCCCCTTTTTTAGAAAAACCAATTTTTTTTAAATTAGACTCTTCATTAACTACCCCTTTAAATTGAACTACAATTCTTTTAGGTTCTAAAATTGTCACTAGTATGCAATTTAACATTTCATTCTTTTCCTACATTAACTTTTAAGATTGTATTAACTACAGAATTATCAGTAGTAGACTGGGAGTTTATCACCATCTCAGGTGCTCCGCCTGGTAAATGCTGGCCTGGCCCTTTAAAGTAATCATTCCCGCCCAGAGGACTACGTGGTTCAAGGTCTCGAATATCACTTATTTTTCTGACTTTAAACCCGCCTAATAACGAGTCTTTATAAAGCCCCATATCCCTTTCGATTACTCTAGCTTTAGCTCTTGTTATTGTAATTTCTTTGGCATTTCCGGCATGAGGAAAATATTTCATTACACCTTGTTTATCGCTAATGAAAGTTCCGTCTCTACCTATAGCCGGATAAGCATCCCAAGATGTAGGACTTATATTGTAACCTTCATTAGAATTTTTTAGCATATCATGCTGGCGTTTACGAGCCTGATTAACACTACATCTACTCAACCCCCACGGATCCACCCAACCCAGCGCATTCGGCGCATACTGGTAAAGGTTGATCCCCCCCGCCAGCCCTATCGGGTCCTGCTGGGTAAATCGTCCGCTGTCCGGGTCATAATAACGAAACAGATTGTAGTGCAGACCGGTCTCACGGTCCAGGTACTGGCCCTGCATACGCAGGTTCTGATCGTAGCCCGGAACGCGCTGGTTTGACTCGCGCAGCAGTTTGCCCCACGGGCTGTTGATACCTTCCCAGGCTTTTTGCCCTTCACTGTCGGTCAGCAGCTCCGGCATCCCGTTGGCCGCATTATGGAACCAGTAGATCTCCGGGCTTTCCACACCATCAATACGCGCCAGCGGCTCATAACTCTGGCTGTCGCTGTAAACGTAGGTCAGCGGGATCCCGTCGTGGATTTCCTGCAGCAGGCGGTAGCCTTCCCACACGAAGCGCGTCGTGACGGCGTTCCCAGACGGCCTGCCCTGTAACAGTTGCTGGCTGGTTTTACTGATACGACGCCCAAGCGGATCGTAGCGGAAACTTACTTTAGTGCGCGGCTTGTTACGGTCACGCGGCTCGCTGATCACATCCGTCAGGCGATGCTCACCATCGTAGCGATAACGCCAGCAGGTGTGACCGTCATCCTTTTCGGTGGTACGGCCATGGATATCGTACTGCCAGCGGATACCGTTCAGTTCGGTGACACGGTTGTGCATGACATGCGCGGCAGTATGGCGATCCAGCGGGTTGCCTGCGCCATCCCAGCGCCACTGCTCATTACCCGGCTGCGCACCGTCCTGTGACAACAGCCGGCCAGCGTTATCGTAGTTCCATAACGTCTGGCTGAACGGATTATCGTCGCGCTCTTCGCGGATCAGGTTGTTGCCGTAATCGAAGTCGCAGCGACGGGACCAGACGCGCGGCGCAGGACGCTGCGCGTCTCCCCTGAATACGTCACGGCGGCGCAGTCTGCCTAACCGATCATACTCACTGCGCATGGTCAGGCCGCCCTGCGTCCGGCTCAGTTCCCGGTGCAGCGTGTCACGGGTAAACTCGGTGACCGGCAGGTTGTCTAACGCGATGCTCAGTAAATGGCCGCTACCGTAGTAAAGCTGCTTCAGGTTGCGACCATCCGGCAGGGTTAAGGCCGTGCAGTTGCCCAGCGCGTCATACTCCCACGCCAGTTCGCCCTGCTCCCCCTGCTCAGCAACGATGCGGCCCAGCGCATCATACTTGAAGGTGATCTCCTGCTCGGCCTGCTGGCTCCACTCGGTGTCAGACAGCGGCAGATGCTGCGACACTTTACCCAGCTGGCCGCCACCACTGTAGTGATAGCGCGTCTGGCCTTCCGGCGTGGTCCGCGCCAGCAGTTGCCCCGCCCGGCTCCAGTGGTAGCGATGGATGATTGACTGAGGATGTCCGGCGGCGAAGATACGTGATACCGTGCGGCCCGCCGCGTCATAGTCATATCGCGTAGCAACGCCATCCAGCCCGACCTGGGCCAGCAACAGAGAATCTGCGCCCCACTCGAACTGGTACTGCTCTCCGTTCTCGTTTTGCAGCGCCGTCAACCGGCCACGGCTGTCCCAGCGTCGTTGAACCGTCTCACCCTCTGCATTGCGGCTGGCGATGAGGCGCCCGACAGTGTCGTAACGGAACTCACTGCGTTTGCCGTCAGCCGATTCATAGGCCAGCGGCAGTCCGTTCTCACTCCAGTGCAACCGCTCTTCCCATCCTTCTGCACGTTCCAGCTGAAGAGGACGGCCTGCTGCGTCATAGTGATAACGGGTTTCTTCGCCATCTGGCGCGATGACAGAGCTGAGCCAGCCCAGGGGATGATAACAGTAGCGCGTCGTCAGCCCTGAACAGTCGGTTTCACGGATAACCTGCCCGGCATCGTTAAACTCCCGGCGGTAGCGGTTACCTGCGGCGTCAATCTCCTCGACCACCAGCCCAGACTCATCCCGCTTATAGAGCGTGCTTTGACCGAGCGCATCAACAACGCGCTCAAGACCGTGATGGGGATCGTAATAGTATTTCGTTGTGGAACCGTCAGATCCGGCAACCACCGTGGGCAGCGAACGGTGGGACAGCCATTGCACCGCCTGCACACCACCGTCAGCATCTTTCTCTTCAATACGGTTGCCCAGATCGTCATAGGTGAAGCTCACCGCGTTACCCAGTGGATCGATGCGACGCGTCAGGAGTTCGTTTTCATCCCACTCATAACGCCACTTCTCGCCCCGCTCATCAATGAAGCAGGTGATGAGGCCCGCGGCATTCCAGTGGTGTTCGCGTTGCTGACCGTCATAGGTCGACACACGCGTGATGCCCGCCTCAAGATCGTAATGCATATGGCAGCCATCACCGCTGTTGGTGCGGTTCTCAACCACGCGCCAGTGATCCAGCTTCTGCCAGCGATATTCACTTTCCAGCCCGCCGGGCAGCTGATGCCAGACCATTAACCCGTCGTTGTTGTAACGGAAGCGCCGCGACACAACGCCTGCGGCATCAGTAACGCTGGCAAGCTGGCCCCGTTCATTGTAGGTCCAGCGTGTCAGTGGCCAGTGCTGATCGCCATCAAAATGGCTGGCTGATGTCGGGCGCCGCGCATGCTGTTTGTCGTCGTAGTGCAGCGTAACGTCAATCGCCAGCGGCGCGTCATGGATACGCACCAGACGAGCCTGTTCATCCCAGCCCATCTCCAGCGCATTACCGTACTCGTCGCTGAGTGAAGCCAGAC
>Ga0308161_1004471_pt1 | contig 12779 bp, 12 predicted proteins | sample PhyFR2_FD_201034 | JGI IMG/M metagenome (GOLD analysis project Ga0308161, IMG submission 201034) | Phyllosphere microbial communities from UC Gill Tract Community Farm, Albany, California, United States - DLSLF.R2 | ecosystem: Host-associated > Plants > Phyllosphere > Unclassified | place: USA...
TGATCAGGAAGATGTGCTTCTACCTCTTCTGGAGTACGAAGCTCCGTAATACCTAGTGTAGTTAGTTCATCCCGCATCGGTTGAACCATATCTCGCATATATTGATCAAAAGACATTGACATTGTTATTCACTCCTTACTTTTAATAAGCGTTAAGTTATATTATACAGTCATATAGGCTGAAAGCAAGCAACAGAATACAATACTTGTTAAGACAATACCATAAATTAATCTTTATTTTCAGTAGAATTCACTTGATCATGCGAAGGATCAAAGATGACGTTAAACGTTGTTTTGACGCCTTCTTCCGATTCCACCTGAATACGACCATGATGGCGCTCAACAATACTCAGGCAAAGCGATAATCCCAAGCCTGTCCCTTTGGATTTGGTCGTATAAAATGGCTCAAATAATTTCTCTAACTTATCTGGAGAAATTCCCGGCCCTATATCTTGAATACTCATGGTCACCTCATTGCCATGACAATACGTCTCGATCTTGAGCTCACCTTTGTCATCCATCGATTCCATTCCATTGCGTGCCAGGTTCAGAATAAGCTGTTTGATCTCTTTGGAATTCAAGTTCAGTTCAGGCAAGTCTTTGCCGGGTAAAAAAACGATACTTTGTCCTCGTAGATTCGCATCTGCCCATAATAACGGCAGCAATTCTTCTATAATAGAATGTAAATGAATCCACTGCTTCTCAACCACTCGATTCTGTGCAAGAGACAAAAAGTCGTTAATAATACTATTTGCACGATCCAGCTCATCCATTACTATCACGTAATAATGATCAAGCGAAGGTGGGCTTTTTTCTTGCATTAACTGCAAAAACCCTCTAACGACTGCCATTGGATTGCGGATCTCATGCGTGATACTAGCAGCCATTTTACCAACGAGGCTTAACTGCTCGACATGATCCAATTCGTTGCGTAACCGTTCTAACTCTGTCGTATCTTGACTCAAAATAACCACACCAGACGGTTCTTCTGAAAATGTACGCAAAGGTACGATATTCACATAAAATGAACCATAACCTAGACGAAGCAATTTGTTAATCGTTTCTTGCCCTGCTTGAGCAGCTTTCGTTAACGTCACTACTTCGTGTAGACCTGGTGTAATATCTTCTTTTTGCAAGCCGGTGAAATGAAACCCGATTGCAGATTCTGCGGTCATATCCGGGAATGAGCGTTTCATCAATTGCAGAGCGCTTGCATTAATCGAAGTAATCCGTCCATGTTCATCAAGCGATGTAATAATCATGGGTGATACATTCATAATCTGACGTAACTTTTCAGCTTCTGTAATAAATTTGTTCGATAAACGTAACATCTGTCGATCAATTTCTTTTTTCTCTATAATACGTTCAATCGCTTGCACGCAATAATCTCCTGCAGCTAATGCCGCCAAAACAATCATCACGACCATAATCCAGAGTTCTGGATTCATCGGTACTGCATTTTGATTTAACAACGAAATAATCATAGATAATACAGCACTTAACAAAATAAGAGACGCTACAAACGAGCGTTTAACTTTTAAAGTCACTATGCGAAATCGTAAAGAAATCAGGCATATAAATGGAAACAGCAATAATCCGGTATCTATAAGTAAGCCATTCCAACTCCAATGGTTGTTAAATATAAAATACATTGCGATACCTAACCCCAGTAAAACTATACCGCGAAGAGGGCCTATATACATGACTCCAACAATCAGTGAAACTACGCCCATATGTAAAGCGTAGGGAGATGCACTATACATCGAGAAAAACCAACAAATCATTATACTAATGGCGAAGGAAACTACAATAACGGGAGAATATCCACGCCATGCTAATCGTCCATTATGCAAGGAATCGTAGCCACTGCGTTCAATAACGCCCATGAAGAAAAAAATAGCAGAACCTACAGACAACATTTGCAGTAGAATTTCCTTGACGACAATAATAATGACGTGCCCCTCCTTTACATATGTCTTATCCCGATTAAATCATAGCAGACATTACATTACAATATATAGAAATTTACGCTAATATTTTGAAATCATCTACTCAATACCCCTGCTCGCTATCATTATAAACATTTGTTCAATAACTATTTATGATTTGTTGTCCTATCCATTCCTTATTAGTGGTATATTGAAAAAGAACGATTCTTGGATAGTATAGAGTCTGTTCCTATTTTTAAGACAAAGGAAAGATACATGTTGATATACGATATTATAGTAATTGGCGGCGGATCAGCTGGACTGATGGCAAGTGTCGCAGCAAGTGAAGATGGTGCACAGGTTCTACTCGTTGATAAAGGAAACAAATTAGGGCGTAAGCTTGGAATATCTGGTGGTGGACGTTGCAATGTCACCAATGCTAAAGAAATCGATGACTTGATCAAATACATTCCGGGTAACGGACGTTTTCTATACAGTGCTCTCGCTAATTTTAGCAATCGAGATATTATGACTTTTTTTGAAAATATGGGTATTCAGCTTAAAGAAGAAGATAACGGTAGAATGTTCCCCGTATCAGACAAAGCCAAAACAGTTGTCGATGCACTGATTAATAAAGTGCGTTCTCAAGGCGTACAGATTCGTACTAATAGCCCTGTAGACGAAGTGCTATACGATCAAGGACAGGCTGTCGGAGTACGACTTCGCTCTGGCGAAGTATTTCACAGCCGGGCTGTTATTATTGCTGTAGGTGGTAAATCGGTTCCTCAGACTGGTTCAGAAGGCGATGGTTATGCCTGGGCAGAACAAGCAGGACATACGATTACAGACCTTTATCCTACTGAAGTTCCTATGACTTCACCAGAACCATTTATTCAGAGCAAAGAACTTCAAGGATTATCTTTACGTAATATCGGCTTAACCGTCTGGAATCCAAAGGGCAAAAAGTTAATTTATCATGATGGCGATATGATTTTTACCCATTTCGGGATATCGGGCCCTACCGCTCTAAGATGTAGCCAATATGTGGTCAAAGCACTCAAAAAATTTCCGGTGACTTCTATTATGGTCACGCTAGACTTGTTTCCTGACAAATCGGTAGATGATGTCTATAATGAAACTCTTGCTTTAGCGGAAACGGATTCAAAAAAAGCGATTAAAAATGTATTAAAAGGTTATCTACCTGAACGAATGATTCCGCTGATCTTGAGCAAATCAGGGCTAGAAGACGATATTACCTTCTATAATATTCCCCGTCAATTATGGTTAGAGATGGCGAAATTACTCAAAGCTTTCCCGATTGCGATGCATGGTACACTGTCGATCAAAGAAGCTTTTGTTACAGGTGGCGGTGTAAACCTGAAAGAAGTCGATCCCAAAACCATGGAATCTAAATTAATGAACGGATTATACTTTTGTGGTGAAGTGTTAGATATTCATGGCTATACAGGTGGATACAATATTACTGCTGCTTTTACTACCGGTTATAATGCAGGCAAAAGTGCAGCACTCCAAGCCAGTCAAGTATAAACGATTTTATTTATACACAAAAAGAAGCTTTTCCTATCGTTATGGAAAGCTTCTTTTTTGTATGATAGTTGTGCAATATAGATCAAATAATAGCTATCCTTATGTTATTCGTTAAGATACGCAAATAATCCTTCTGGATCATCGGTCTGAATCATATTCACACCACGGCGAATATGCCATTCCCATCCTTCTGATACATCTACCCGAGAAATAATATCTGAATGACCACCGCAGATCGAATCCCACATTGTATTTGTCCAAATACGGCAATGATTGCTTTTGATACGGTCTAATACTTCTATGGATATCCGTTCGTCTGCTTCATCTTCAAAGCAAATCTCAAAAGCTTGTGGCTGTACCGCTGCACAGATGTAATCAATATCTTGAACCATCTCCGGATTCGAATCATCAATAATCTGCATATACAACGGTTGCTCTATTTTATCTGCCAAAAATAACTGTACTTCTGCCGCACTGGCTGTACTTTTAAATAAAGCTTGCGATACTGTACCTGTACGTAATAATACTTCATAGACTTGCTCCCGATAATCCCAACATTTATCCAAATTAATCATAACTTTATTTTTGATCAAAATTAATATTTCTTCTAATGTAGGAATACTGTAATTGGTTAATGGTTGATTGATTCCACCTTGATATTGACGCAGACGAAGTTCCCGCAACTGTCTAAACGTCATTTCATTAATAGAGCCTGTTCCATTGGTCATTCGATCGACGGTCTCATCATGCATCAGAATCAATACACCATCCGTAGTCTGTTGTACATCAATTTCAATCATATCCGCTCCAGCGACAACTGAATATTGAATCGCTGCTAATGAGTTTTCTGGTGCTTGCTTCCAATTCCCTCTGTGTACAGCCATCATCACTCGACCATTCGGGTCCCAAAAGCTAGACAAAATCTCTTTCAACGACGATTCTGAAGGTTGTTTGCGTGCAGCAGCGATATTATTTCTCACCATGTATCATTCCTCTATTCTTTTATTCGTTAGAATTAATTGAATTTCATCAGATGTGGTTTCTGCGTTATAACTGATCTTTATACTGTAATCAATAAGGGTCAAAATCAGTAGATATTTGATCTCTTTTTATGTAAATTCGATTTTTGAATTATAAACAGCTTATACACAAATTAGTACCAGATATTAAGGGTTTACACACACTTTATCAACAAGTTATACACAGCCTGAGGATAGATTTAAGTAAAATACTTCCACCTTAATCATTTAAAAAAATAATTATGCACCGAAATCAGGGGATAGATTGTGGAAAACTGCTTATTTATACGATTTTCCTATACATTCTATACTAATTTTACGTATATTGTCCGTAATTTAATATTCCCTCTATTTATACACATACTTATCCACAAATTTTATCCACTTATACACAGTTAACACACAGCAAACAAAGCAAGAGAAAATCTATTTTTTTGTAAATTTAATGTTTCAAAAATCGTTATCCACAATTTATCCTACTTTTCCACGCTTTGATTGGAATTTAATATTTAAATTTAATATTTAAAAAGTCTACCATTGTGACAAATCGCATGTTTTTTCAATAAAATTACAAGTAAAATAGATTTATATTCCAATCCATTAATTCATTTGATGAATATATTCCACACTAAACTGCCTAGAAAGGGTGAATTTATCATGATCAATATGTCCATGAATGATACTGAACAATCTATGCACCTTTACCGTGTTTTCGCTAAAGCTTTTAAAAGTTTGAGTGAACATGCTGTAGCTGGAAGCAAAATTGAAGGCTTCAACTCTACTGCTTTTGCTGTAATGGAAGTTCTTTATTTTAAAAGCGCCCAACCGATACAACAAATTGGTGCTAAATTATTACTACAAAGTGGTAATGTTACTTATGTGATCGACAAATTAGAACATAGCGGATTGTTACGTCGTCATCCTTGCCCTACCGATCGCCGTGTGATCTATGCTGAATTGACTGATGTAGGACGATCTGTAATGGATGAAATTTATCCCAAATACGAAGAACGTCTGAATTATGCGTTAAGCGGTCTGAATTTCCAAGAGAAAGAACAGATGATTTACTTGCTTAAAAAATTAGGTATGGAAGCAGAACGTTTGTCTCCTGCTATGCGTAAATAAGTCACTTGAACGTTCAGTATAGTGATTAAAAAAGGATCATTCCCTATTTTCTCCATCGTGTTTTAGGAGAGAATGCGAAATGATCCTTTTTTGGGTTTATTTTTGGAAATGGTATGTGGGTGGGGATGGGAGCGCTCTAGGGAATAATCGTTCTTGTCGTCGCTGTTGTAAGCTGATCCCTTAAATAACCGCTTTGCGGTAGGGATTAGCTTACAAAGGCGAGCGCTTCGCTCTTTCAGAATGATTATTCCCCTTCGCTTTACATAGTGGTGGGAGGTATTTCAAGAAAAATATTACCTTTGTGTGCGTGGGTAGGTGGAAAGGGAAAGAAAGATCAGGAAAATTCAATAGTAGTATAGGGAGATCATCATAGATTGGTAAAAATAATGGTGATAGTTACTTGGGTTAGGTTGACCACTTTTGGCGGATGTCTTGGGCTTCTTGAAGCATGCGTTGGATAAGTTCTTCAACGGTTGGGATGTCTTTGATTAGACCGATGACTTGTCCTGCCCAGGCGAAGCCTTGTTCGGGTTGGTCATCATAGATCCAGCGTTTGTTGGCTTCTCCACTGATATAGGATTTTAGAGCTTCATAGGTGGGTGTAGCTTGTTCGATTTTGAGAATTTCATTGGTATAGTCGGTACGCAATACTCTGGCAGGTGCTTTGATCGAGCGTTTGATAATTACAGTATCGGATGCTGCGCTGTCGACCAGTGCTTTTTTGTAAGAAGCAGAGGCGTGTATACATTCGGTTGTAGCGATAAAGCGTGTGCCCATTTCAATACCTTCTGCACCTAGCGCATGAGCTGCCATCCAGCCACGACCATCTCCTATCCCTCCTGAAGCGACCACCGGAATACTAACGGCATCAACCACTTGTGGCACGAGTACCATGGTGCCAACATCATCTATACCGAGATGTCCGCCACCTTCTTGTCCTACTACAATCACAGCATCAGCACCTAGTTGCTCGGCTTTTTGGGCTTGTCTGGGTGAAGAGACTAACACTAATGTTGTAATATCTGTTGGTCGTAACATATCCAGTACTGGCGCTGGATTACCGCCTGTAATAGACACCACAGGTACTTGTTCATCAATAGCCACTTGTACTCGATCTTCATAACCGAACCCATATTGTCCTATCGCAAAATTCACACCAAATGGCTTATCAGTCAATGTACGCAGACGACGAATATCTTCGCGTAATGCTTCAGCATCAGGTAGACTCATAGCTGTAATTTGTCCGAGTCCGCCTGCATTACAGACCGCAGCGGCAAGATCAGAATAACCCAAATAGGCGAGTCCACCTTCGATAATCGGATACTCAATCTGTAATAATTCGGTTATTCTTGTATTCCACTTCATCATGATCATCCTTATCTAATAGGTCTATATATTCATTATATTTAATAATAACAGACCTAGCGCACATATGATGGAGATACTGATCACAATATAATCTATCGCTTGCCATTGTAGTTGTCGATACGATGTTCTGCCTTTACCATTTCCATAAGCACGAGCATCGATCGCATCACTCAGATGTTCAGCACGTTGAACAATCGTAAATAGTAATGGAACAAGAATAGGAATATAGGCTAGAACACGTTGTGGTAAGCGAAGGGTTGTGATATCGTATCCTCTTGCTTTTTGCGCTAACAAAATCCGTTCTAATTCTTCTAAGATGGTGGGAATAAAGCGAATAGCGATCACGATCATCAAAGAAAATTGTTCAATCGGCATGTTGAGCTTCCTAAGTGGAGACATTAACTTTTCTAATCCGTATGCTAGTGTTAATGGCTTGGTCGTTAATGTTAAGATCGCTGCGAGTATGACCAGTAAAATAATTCGCCATACAAAACGTATACCATTTTCCAATCCTTCTATCGTGATCTGTATCCATCCCCATGACCCAATAACTGTACCTTCTGTAAATAGCACATTATAGACAAAGGTGAATCCTAAAATCAATAGCAAAGGGATCAGTCCTCGTCCAAAAATAACCACTGGAATACGAGTAATACCTACGATTATGATCACCAATACACTAGCCAACAGATAGCTTATTCCTGTATGTAGCCATACAAAGCTGAGCATTAATAACAACAAACTGATCAATTTGGTTCGTGGATCTAAGCGATGAACTATCGAATGAGTCTCTACATATTGACCAATCAGTACTGGCTTAGCCAAAAGTCTGCTCCTTTCGATGCCAGATCGGTAAGATTTTTGCCAAAATATCGTGTTCACGACAACTGTCTATTTCTATCTTTTGCCCGGAGCATTGTTCGATCAACTTCAATAATTGAATCGATTCTGGCAATACCAATCCGCTTTGTTCTAATAAATGAGATTGCTCGATAAATAAAGTAACAGGATCATATTGACCGATCAATCTGCCTTGATGCAATAAAAGAACCTCATCTGAATATTGAGCAACATCATCCAGATGATGAGACACAAGTATGACAGTTCGATTCTCTTGTTGTTGCCACTGGTGAAGATATTGTAACAAAGCAGTTCGACCGACAGGATCTAGTCCTGCGATAGGCTCATCCACAATCAATACTTGTGGATTCATCATTAGGACAGAAGCTAGGGCAACACGCCTTTTTTGCCCGCCACTTAATTGGAAAGGCACTAATTCTAAAATATCTTCAGATAGTCCTACTTGAGGTAAAATATCTTCAATCCTTTGCTTGATCTCTGAAGCAGTCCAACGTTGCTGTTTGGGTGCAAACGCTAATTCTTTTGCCACAGTCGTCTCGAACAATTGATGCTCTGGATATTGAAAAACATAACCGATCTCAGGTCGAACTTGTATCTGTCCTTTGGCATCTTTGGCTACTGTCTGATTGTTGAAAAGATACTCTCCTTTTCGCACATCCACTAACCCTTTTAATACTTGTACCAGTGTTGATTTGCCTGCTCCTGTTTGCCCAATAACCGAGATCCATTTACCTGCTTCTATCGTACAATAGATATCTTGCAACACATCGTGATCTTGATAACGTACACTTACCTGTTGGAGTTGATAGACCATTGTCTACGAATCGCCTCTTTCCAATCTGTGGCTACAGGAGCTGCCAATTGCAATTGATGATGAATACGCACAGCAAAAGGAACTTGTAATTGATAATCTGCCACAGCAATGTCTGTAAAAAAAGAATGAGGTGACCCATCAAAGATCAATCGTCCTTGATCGATTAGCAATACACGTTCTGCTGTAAGTACTTCATCCATATGATGCGAAATATGAACAATCGTTATTCCCTGTTGATGAAGCGTGTGCATGATATGAAGCACTTGCTCCCTGCCTTGCGGATCAAGCATAGATGTAGCTTCATCAAAAATAATCATGTGTGGACGCATCGCCAATATCGCTGCTATCGCTACACGTTGCTTTTGCCCGCCAGATAATTGATGAGGTTCTGCATCGATATAAGATTCCATCTGTACAGCTTGTAATGCTTCGAGCACGCGCTGATCCATTTCAGTACGAGGTACAGCAATATTTTCTAAGCCAAATAGCACTTCATCTCTTACAGTAGTAGTAATCAATTGATCTTCTGGATTTTGAAAAATATAGCCGATCTGTCGCCGAATATCTGCAAGTTCACTCTGGTTAGATGTATCCAGTGCGTTCCATTTCACGGTGCCCTGCTTCGGTAAGGCTAATCCATTCATCAACTTGGCTATCGTAGACTTTCCACAACCGTTAGCGCCTACAATAGCTACAAATTCGCCAGGATGTACAGTAAAACTCATATCTTCTATGATCGAGTGTCCTTTTTTATAATAAAAATGAACCTGATTAAATGTAAGCATTCATTCACTTCCTTTACCGATTAGCTCTCACTTCTACCGGACTAATCGCTTTTAACTGCCATACAATAATGGCGGCAAGAACTGCTTTGATACAATCTCCCGGTAAGAACGCAATACCTCCAACAAGCCCTGCCCATACAGAAGTATTTGTCACCCATGCCATAAAAGGAGCCCCAATCAGATTGATCAGTAATACGCCGAAAAGTATATTGATTACAATCATTTTCCATACTTTGAGATTAGGCCATACTTTTTCTGTTGCATATCCAATACAAAAAGCCGCAATCGGCCAGCTTAATAAATATCCACCTGTTGGTCCTACAAGTACAGATAAGCCTGCACGTCCACCGGGTAGTACTGGTAGCCCTATCGCTACTAAGACAAGAAATAAGACCAAACCAATACCGCCAATCTTTTTACCTAAAAATCCTCCAGCAATCATAACGCCAAGTGTCTGTACTGTGATCGGCACCGGAATAAATCCTAAAGGAATCGGTGGAATCAAAGCTAATACACTAATAAGAGCAGCAAATAAAGCTGCATAAACCATTTCTTTGGTTGTCATTTTCTAACCTCCGTTGATTGTTAACCACTTCATATAATTTAGGTTAACAATTAAAAGAAGTCAATTTATTTTTATAAATATACTAAAAAGAGCGCTGATATCCGCTTCGATAGCGAAGATCAGCGCTCTTTTCAATATGACTAATATTACGTTATAGATTAGAGTAGCAAATCCTCGTTAACCTACAACAGATGGTTCTTTGTACGTTTTGCGACTGCTTGTTGATTTTGAAGAACCTGGAACCACTTCGCCGCATAATAAGGATAACCGTTTGCGAATCGCTTTTAACTCTTGAATCCCTGTACCTGTGATTATATATTCATCGCTACTGGAGGTCAGCATATTTTCCTGTACCAGATATTCTAGTTCTTGCTTAATCTCACGTTCGCCTACACGATAACCCCGATCTTCCAGAAACGGTTGCATGTCATTGACGGTTAATTTTTCTTCATTGGAATGGTGAAGTAGATGAATACGAATAAACAAATTCTGTACTTCAGCGTGCATAAATTCCTCTCCTTCCGGTTAATAGATTCACGCTGTAATTACCCCTCGCCCTAGAAGCGGAAACAATTTCTGGATTATTTATTTATCATTTCCCTAATCGTGATGATGACATACCCTTTTGACTTTACTATTTGCAAATAAATCGAGCAGTTGTATACTGTTTTATAGGCTTGATGGTTATAATCTATCGGAAAAAAGGTGAAACTCATGTTTGAAAATATAGCGTATAGTGGTACCCGTGAAGAACAATATCAGACGGCTTTGAGTCAATTAAAAAGTCTAATTGCGGATGAGCCAGATCGTGTAGCTAATTTGGCAAATGCCTCGGCGTTGTTAAAACAATGCTTGAACGATACCAACTGGGCAGGCTTTTATTTGTATGATGGTAAAGAATTGGTACTCGGTCCTTTTCAAGGATTACCGGCTTGTATTCGTATCCCTTTAGGTAAAGGTGTATGTGGTACATCCGCTTCAGAACGTCATACATTACGCATTGCCGATGTACACGAATTCCCTGGACATATCGCTTGCGATGCCGCTTCTAACAGCGAGATCGTTGTTCCTTTAGTCAAAGGCGATACATTGATTGGTGTATTGGATATTGATAGCCCGCTTAAAGAACGTTTTGATGAGCAAGACCAAGCATTTTTAGAGCAGTTTGCTGAGATATTGGTTGACGCTCTATAATCGTATAGTTGTAATAAATATGGATAGTGTAAAAGATTGAACAGTAACTACTTTGATCTTATCAAGTAGTTACTGTTTTTTATGCTTGTCTAAAAAATAAATGTTATTACAGCGAACAATCACCTACACTCACAGAATAAATTCTATCCACATGTGTATAACTTTTTTCGGAAAGTTATCCTTAATTATCTTAATGTTAAGATTTATTTTAGATTACCTCTTGATTTATAACAAATGTGTAGTATCATTATAAAAGTAAGTAACAAACATTTATATATTTCGAGGAGGAACTACATTATGGCTTTAGATTTTTTCCAAGCACTTGAAAACAGACGTTCTATCTATGTAATCAGCAAAGAATCTCCAATCGCAGATAACAGAATCCAAGAAATCGTTGAAGAAGCAGTAAAATATACTCCATCTTCTTTTAACTCTCAAAGCGCACGCGTGGTTGTATTGCTAGGCGAGCAACATGATAAATTGTGGGATATCACTACAGAAACATTGCGTGGTATTGTAAATAATGAAGAAGTATTCCAAGGAACTGCTGACAAAATGAACATGTTCAAAAATGGCTATGGTACAGTACTGTTCTTTGAAGATACTGATATTATTACAAATCTTCAAAACCAATTTGAAGCATACAAAGACAACTTCCCACTTTGGGGACATCATGCGAACGGTATGTTGCAATTGGTGATCTGGACAGCTCTTGAAGCAGAAGGTCTAGGCGCTACACTACAACATTACAATCCAGTGATTGATGAAGAAGTCAAATCCACTTGGAATATTCCAGCACAATGGCAATTAGTTGCACAAATGCCTTTCGGTAAACCAGCAGCTCCTGCAGGTGAGAAAACATTCCAACCGGTTGAAGAGCGCGTTAAAGTTTATAAATAATTGGGATATAGCACATAAGCTAGGATAAGGTCTAACAGGTGGAAGCCTATATGCTAGCTGTTAGATCATCACTATCCATATGTACAACAAAAAGCACCTCTTATCCGAAAACTTTCCCAGTCATTTAGGGCAAGATTTCAGCCGATAAGAGGTGCTTTTTCATTAGTATTAATATTCATTATAAATGCAATCAACAGCAGTGAAATGAATAGATCAATTAACCTGAACTTGTATCTTGATACTGTAAGCTCACGCGTTTCACATTACCGTCAGCATCCAGTTCCAATTGAACCGTTTTGCCTGTCATATCTGCTGCGCCAGCTTCTACATTTTCTTGAAAGTCAGCCGCTTTGTTATAAGATACTTCTTTTTCACCTTTTTTGATCATAACCGTCTTCGTATCTTCACTTACATACGTTCCGATAGGATCTTTCGTGGTGTTATCTGCATCATTTGCTGCTTTAGCTAATTCTGCACTGACAGCGGATTGACTTTGATTATCAATTTTTACACTGATCTCTTGTCCGTCCATATTGTCTGGCAACGAATCGCCTTTTTCAAATGAACTTTTCTTCGGAATAACTACTTCGTTTCCACTCACTTTAATCGTCAAATTATCTTCATTTTGACTGACAAAAGTACCTACTACATTAAAATCAGCATTCATATCTGA
>Ga0308161_1004472_pt1 | contig 12776 bp, 10 predicted proteins | sample PhyFR2_FD_201034 | JGI IMG/M metagenome (GOLD analysis project Ga0308161, IMG submission 201034) | Phyllosphere microbial communities from UC Gill Tract Community Farm, Albany, California, United States - DLSLF.R2 | ecosystem: Host-associated > Plants > Phyllosphere > Unclassified | place: USA...
TTCTAGCCACTCTCAGTGGACTGCTATGGACACAAAAAAACCCGCAAAGCTTTCACCTTGCGGGCTTTCAGGACTTCGATGATGGTTCTGGTAACCATCATCCAAGAATTTTGGTGGAGCTGGCGGAGTCTGATTTTTTAATTTATCTATATGAAAATTATGCATAATATTGATTTCTATTCGCGAGCATATACCAATACGTATACCAATTGCTTTGATTAAAGCTCATTATGGAGGAGGACAAAGCGTACTTCCCCACATCAAGATTGCTAACCCAATGTGTATCTAATATTTCTAAAAGTGAATTTTGAAGCTAAATTGCTGAAAATGTGTAATTTTATCTTAAGCAGTTGCTTTCATTGTATAAAAGAAGTGGGTTAAAGTTAAGATATTTCCGCGATGAGCGAGAAGCGGGCATCTGCCTTCAAAGCTTTTTCGTTTATTCAAAATCGTTATGATAATTCAATTTAATTTTAGTATGCTAAGGCTTCGAGTTATTACAAAATAATATCCTAAGGAATTTAAATGATTTTAAATAATACAGATGAAGAAATTACGTGGCCTATCAGTGTTGAATATCCTCTGGTCGATAATCTACATACAATTGCGACAATACAAGTCGGTCCTGGAATTACAGTGTTGGTTGGCCCGAATGGTAGTGGAAAAACCCGAGCACTACGCGCAATAAAATCTAAGTTAATGAGAGAAAATCTATTAAATGCTCAAAATAGAAAAGTACATTTTCTCTCGGCAGGACGTAGTAGCCCATTAGAATCTTATAGGTCTAGTTCACATTCTCCTCATGGTGTCGATACTAGCGATGCTGCAGTTGGACAGATAGGTTACATGGATCAATGGTGGAATTTTGAAAGTGTCACTGGGGACTTAATGATCTTAGATCGGCGACCTGATCTCAAGCTAAAGATTGAAGCGCGCTTACAGCAATTGTTTGACAGAAGTGTTGAGCTAAAGTGGTCTCAGCACGGAATGACTATTAGGATGACATCAGTCACTGGTGGCGAGGGCTATCCAGCTAATCACGAAGCAAGTGGAATTCTCCAGGTTGTCGCGTTACTTTCTGCAATTCATAACGACGAGATCGGCACATTAATAATCGATGAGCCAGAAATCTCACTCCACCCACAGCATCAAGCATTTCTACTCGAAGAAATGGAATTGGTAGCAGGAGAGCCTAGTGATCCAACGAAAAAATTAATTATCATAGCAACTCATTCACCTTCAATGTTACCGCTTCGGCGAATTGAGGAATTATCAAAAATAATATTTTTCAACTCGGCACAGCGGATTCCAGCTCAGATCGAAAGCAATTCAGAAATTCTGAAAAGTAGAAAACTGACCGCATTGATAGCACGCCTTAGCGCTACCCATCGAACAGCAATGTTCGCTGAGCATGTATTACTGGTCGAAGGACCTAGTGACGAAATAATTGTAACACAATTGGCAAGAAAGTTTGGTCTCCGTCTACTTGCGCGTAACGCTCAGATACTTCCAGTTACTGGAAAGGGCGAATTTATAGAAGCTGCTAAGCTTTTTCGCTTGATGAACAAACAAGTAAGTTTGCTGGCAGATCTTGACGCTTTGGCTGACGAGAATGATTTAGTTAATTATTTTAGCGAATTACCAGAAGCTATGGCTATTGCAGATGAAGTCGGGCGAACAAATCTCGCTGATCTTGACAGAGATTTGAGAGGAGAAATTACAAGTTTCATTGCTGACTTTAAGGCTGAAATCGATATCGCAGCTAATGATTACCCTGATTGGTCAAGTAAAGATTCTAGAGCAGATACCAAACGTCGCGTTACGTTAGCTCGTATTCTTAGTAATCCAAAAAGTTTTGGTACAGAAACATCTTCCCGTGCTGAAAGACTTTGCAAAAAATACAATGTGCTCTTGAGTTCATTAGAAAATGTTGGATGCTTTTTTTTACGTCGGGGAGCAATCGAAAATTATTACAGTGTGCCAGCAGAGATTGGAACAGGAAAGCCAGATCGTGCAGCATTAGAATCAGCTGGGTTCGATGCTAGAGAAAAGCACGAACTTGAAGCAAGTTACAATGATATTTATGCTGCCTTACATTATGCCGCTCCAAATCAGATTGTCGATGAAGACCAACTCCTTCGTATGAAACTCGGTGCCATTTTGATACCAGTAATGATAGGTATGAAATTTAACAGTAGCGACAAAGAGCTTGAGGTATTGGCTAGATCTACAATTGGAAATGACGCAACAGTCTTCAAACTATCCAATAAATCTAATGAGCAACAAATTAAGATTGAAGTGGATTTTCTCTCACCGTTGTTCAAACGTGAAAACTTCCCCTTCGAAATATCTACCTCCGAAAATCCAATTAATGTTTTGCCAAGGGTGCTACCAGGAATTAAGAAATAAAATATAAGAATTGGTGGGTCTTAAACTTTGAAAGAGATGATTTTCATCAATTACCCATATTATGGTGCTAATAATTTAAAATAATTTTAGTTAGTAAGGAAAATCTTTGACCAGGGCTAGTGCAGCCCTGGCCAATTAAGATTATTAGCATCTAAAGCATAATCAAGGTACCCTAAATTTCAGGTCATATATAAAAATCATGCTTTCTTTTTTTATTACTTGATCCAAGAAATAGTTCATTGGGAAGCTCTTAGTTTGTTGCACATAAGATGAGGTTAAACAGTGTCCGCTTGTGGCACTTAACGGAATAATTACATTCTTCGCTTGATGAAAAAGGGAATGAGCTAAGAAAAAGAATTTACATAAAACTCTGCACACTATTCACCTTCCATTTTTATTGATATATATCAGTGAATTACTTGATGAATGATAGGTGTAGGGTGAAGGATATCATTCATCACTGGTGAAGTTTATGCATAAAAAAACCGGCTGTCGCCGGTTCTGATAGTCATGCTGCTGTCGGATCGTCGCACTTCGGTAGCCAGTCGGTGCTGCTTTCTTCCGTCAGGTCAAGATTCGTCTGCACCCCCAGCTTTGTCCGGCGCTTCATATAGTGCTGTCCGTATTCCCGCATGATGCTTTCCAGCGACAGGCCAAACATCTTCATGCTGAGCGGATTCTTGTAGCCGTTGGCCTCCATATAGGCCAGATAGGCGTGATAGAGATAACGCCTGGGCTGAAGCGGCCTGATGCTGGCGTTCCCCATGTAAAGCGCGTTTGGCTCCGGTGTCGTGAACAGGTAGCCGCAGAAGTCCACCATCGGGTCCGCATCGCGCTTGATGCGCATCGCCTCGTCGGAGTTCTGCTGCGACTGAAGCAGCGACCGGGCCTGCTGCGGCTGGCTGAACTGCTGCATCAGCTGGCGCACGATAATGGCCAGCTCACCGCTGATTTTTTCCTTCAGCTGCGGGTCGCGCTCGTCTGCCGGGATGATCTCCGGGAAGTGCAGGATCACCCGGCGGCGCGACACGCCCCCGCTGCGGTCGGTGAAGCGCATCGGGTTGTTGTTCACTGCCAGAATCACCGCCGGAATGTGCGTTGAGTAGGCGTCACGGTACTTCGGATCCACGGATACCGCATCGCCGCCGGTGATGGCCTTGATGCCCGCGCCGTCGCCGCTCCATTTTTCCTGGTCGGGCAGGATAATCAGCGAATAGCCAATCACCGCCGCGCGTTCGCGCGATGACTCCAGCGTTTCAATGGTGGCGGAGGTCGTGTTGTCCGTTCCTGCCAGCATAGTGGCGATTTCCGCCATGATGCTTTTACCGCTGCCGCCGGGGCCGGTGACCTCCAGAAACAGCTGCCAGTCATAGCGGTTCGCCAGCACCATAAACAGCGCGGCCAGAATGATGTCACGTTTGGCCGGGTCACGTCCGGCGGCGCGGTCGAGCCACTGCCAGAAGTGCGGCGCGTGGTCTGCCAGCGTTTCACCCTGAACGGGCTTTGTGTAGTCCACCTCGCTGACCGTGCGCAGCCAGAAGTCTTTACTGTGCGGGGTAAAGCCGCCGGTGCGGGTGTCCAGCACGCCGTTACGGAAGCCAATCAGGCGGCGCGCCGGGTCGGCCTGCTGTGGCAGCATCAGCTTCAGCGTCTCCACCACGCCCGAAATCTTGCCCGCCGAAAACGGCGCGCGCAGGCGCTGGAACAGCTTCGCCACGTCCCGCTCAAACTGCTTCCCGGAAATCACCTTCCACGCGCCGGAGCAGTAGCGGGACAGAATTTCTCCGCTGGCGTCCACGGCCAGCGCGCTGCGGTAGTGCTCCGCAACCCGCTCCGCCTTTTCACTGGCGCTCATGGCTGAAAATTCCGCCTCGCTCATTACGTCGAACGGACTGGCGGCGGGCGGCGTGGCGGCTTCGGCCAGCGCACGCCGGGTGCTTTCCTCACCGTGCTGCATGAAAGCGTCATTCCAGTCGCCGAACACCGGCGGCAGGGGCACGGCTGCACGGCTGGCTTCGGCGGCCTGCTTTGCTTTAGCCTGGCCGTCGCCGTTCAGGTCGCGGTCGGCGGCAATCAGCAGCGGCAGCGTGGCGTGCTTCTCACGGGCAAGGCCAGCCAGAGAAAGGAGGTTAACGGACGACAGGGCAATCCATACCTCATCCCCGGTCAGGTTGTGCACCGTCAGGCCGGTGGCGTAGCCCTCCGTCAGCCAGATGCGCGCTGCCGGTTTGCCGGTGCTGAGAATGTGGCATGCGCCTTTTACCTGGCCGCCCTTCAGCGTGCGCTTCTCGCCCGCTGCGTTAATCAGCTGCACGTTCACCAGTTGGCCGGCCGTATCGTGCAGGGGGACAAGCAAATCACCGGCACGATAGGCCGTGAGCGCGACTTTCTGCGGCTTCGCCAGCGTCAGGCAGGACTGCTCCGGCCAGCCCTTACGGGAAAGGTAGGCGTTGCCGGTTGCCTGCTGCGCGGTGCTGACCAGCTGCCGGGCCTGCTTCATGGCGGCGGCGCGGGCGGCTTCGTTATCTTCGCCCGCGCTGGCGACAGGCGTGCTGTCCATCGGTGGCAGGCTGCCGGTCAGGCCGCTTACCCGCGCAGCGGCTTCGGTCAGGCTCAGTGAGAGGGCCTTTTTCACCAGGTCCATGCCGTCACCGGCACCGCACTGATTACAAATCCACGTGCCGCGTCCCTCCTGGTCGTCAAAGCGGAAGCGGTCGGTTCCGCCGCATACCGGGCAGGAGGTATGGCGGTTCTTCACAACCTTCACGCCCAGTGCGGGCAGGATGCGGGGCCACTGGCCCCGCGCGGCCTTTGCCGCGTCTGATACGGTCATTTTCATTATTGTGTTCTCCCCTAGTGCAGCACCGGCGCGTCTTTCAGGCGCCCGCAAAGTTCATCCATCACCACCTGTCCCAGAAAGCTCAGGCATGGAACCGACTTCAGCGGCCCGGCGGCCAGCAGGTCGTCGAGCAGCGCGCAGGCAATTTCCTGACCGCGCAGGCGTCCGTGCTGGCGCAGATAGAAGCCCTCCAGCTCGGTTTCAATGGCGTGTTCAAGGCGCGCCAGCGTCAGGCCGGGATAGCGCTTCTGCTCGCGGCAGACGGTCAGCCAGGCGCAGGCCACCGCGCGGCGGGACAGTGCGGACCGCAGCTCAGTTGAAAGGTTACGCACGCTCATGGCTTAACCTCCCCGTTCATCCAGCCGTCCTGACAGCGGTTAACTACCCCATCCAGCTGTTCGGTGATGAGGAAAATTAGCGAGTTCAGCTGCGCCTGCTGTGTGGCCGGTGGCTGCTCGTGGCACTCCTGAAGCAGGGTCATGTCGCTGATAAAACGTCCGGCGTTGCGAAGGTGCTCAAGGCGTAACAGGTCGGCGTGGGAAATGGTGGCGTGAGTCATGCGCACACCTCCCGGACCGGCAGGCGGGCAGCAAGGGACAGTATGTAATCGCGGGCCAGAGTCAGGCGGGCGGCGTGTTCGTCAACGGCAACGGTGCGGAGCATGTGGATACGCTGCTGGCGCTCGGTACGGCGCACGGCGGCAAAGACGAAAACAAACTGAGGGTATGGGGAATTAAGGACGGTAGCCATGATGGCAGTCTCCCTGAAGTAGCGGTTATCGCCACCACCGGAGTTCCTACGCTCACTGGTGGTGACCCGAACGGGGGTAGGAATACCGGCCTTCAAGGAAACCGGCCAGCCCGAAGGCTGCCCCGCCCGGGCCACCATTACACAGACAGCACAACGGATACAGAACCGTTGCCCGAGTAACGGGTGCACAGAGGCAAAGACACAAAAAAAGACGCATGGCGCGTCTGGTGTCGCCTTGAAGTAACTCGGGTTCCTACGCCCGGCTGCCGATTTTGCGACAGCAGAAAGACTGTACCAGGGAATGGCCCCGGCGCGCAAGCCGGGGAACAAAGGAAAATGCAGCATGACGGTAAATCTCAACAGTTGGTGAAAATCATGCTGCGCGTTCCTGACCGCGTGCAGCTATGCGTGCATTCATCCAGGCGCTGACTTCGCTGGCAAGCCACGCTACGTTCTTGCCGCCAAGCGACACCTGTGTTGGGAAAGCACTGCGGCTGATGAGGTCGTAAATGGTTGAGCGTGACAGGCCGCAGACGTGGATCACTTCCGGAAGGCGCATAAACCGCTCCTGGGCCGGGAATGAAACCGGCATGACAGGGGCCGTCGGGGCGGATGAATGAGCGTTTGAAGTCGTGTGCATGAGCTACCTCTTATGTGTCCTTTAAGCGCCGCACAGATGTGTACGGCATCGGGTAGCTCTTTATTTTGCGAATATTTTTGCCGGTGACAACAACAGAAATCTGCCTGACCGGACACATAAAAACCACACAAAAAATGCGTGTACGTGAATAGTACCAGACTGCACCAAAAAGTACTGATAAGGTTTTATCCAATAATTTTAGGTCCAATATAAGAAAGCCTTTAAAACCAATCGTTCTAAAGAATTAATAAGGCCAAAATCCTGCTGATGAACGATGGTGAACAGAGGGTGAAGGATTACTTTTTTACTCTTCACCTCTTAATTAACTGTATTTACGATTTTTTTCTCTCTGGTGAAGAATAGTGAAGGATTTATATAAAACTGAAAGCTGATAACAGGCTTCAGTGAGACCTTTCCCTGGCTCGCCAGAAGTAATGCTTTTGTCTGGCCCGTCATACAACGCCCTCCGGTAGAAGCCGCTGTGCCCGACCCGGCACAATTGACTTACTGAAACCAGCCGACAGGAAACGAGATGGCACTGAAATGTCCCGAATGTGGTCAGGTGGCCTACGCCCTCCGTAAAGCGTACCTGGTACCAGTGCCAGAACCTCGACTGCTCCTGCACGTTCACCGCGCTGGAGAGCGTCGAGAAAATCATCATGAAGCCGCACAGGCCCGCAGCGGCAGAGCCGGAACCGCAGAATGACACGCCGGTTCGTCAGCCGCAGACGCTGGGCCGCTATGGTTCAGCCAGCGCCCGCAAAGACCGCCACGCACAGCCCTGACAGAGAGGAAAAACAGCATGACACAGCAGCAGATGACCGACGAACAGATTCAGGCCGCCGGCAACCGTATCGGTACGGCGCAGGCCAGAGCACAGCGGCCACTTAGGGAGGCTGGTTGGCTCCTGCGGTTACCCGAGGCCGACGTTATCAGCCACACGACCGAGCTGGTAAAGGGGCTGTCCTCTGAATGGCGGCTGCGTATCGAAGACCTCAATACAAAGATGCTGGCCTGGCTGGAGGCAAGACGGGCCGAGAACGCTGCCGCTGAGAACCTCAGCGGGCTGCGCCAGCGTAAGGCCGAAATGGAGCAGGCAAGCCGGGACAACCGGGCACGCTTCCGTGAACTGCTGGGACAGAATGGCGGCAGCGTCACGCCGGAGATGAAGACGCTGCGCGCGGAGTATCTGGAGCAGCAGGAAACGGCATCTGACCTTGCCGGGCTGATTGCCGAAAAGGAAAAGCAGCTGCCGGTGCTGGCCGACGTGATCGGGCGCAAGGCTAACGCTTACGTATTCTGTCATGAGGGCATCACGGATGAGCGCATTGATACGCTTATTGATGACTTCTTTATCATTCATGGCACCGAACTGGGCAGCCTGCTCAGGATGAAGTACAGCCAGTTTGAACGAAATGGCTCAACCCATGCACCGGGCGTAATCGAAGGAGCGAACGATGCCGACACGCTGTACCGCGTATATGTCCAGAACCTGATTAAGCGATGGACGAGCGTAAATCAGCCGCTGATGTTCCGTGATGACGTGCTGAGCGTCAGCGGTGCGCATCCTTTCCGGGGAGCCAGAACCGACCGCCGCAAGCGCAAACTTTTCTGAGCCACAGACACAGAAATTCACCGAAGCCCGGGCCGTGCCGGGCTTTTTTACGTCCGTTGCGTGAGCGCATGTCTATGCTGCATGAAAACGCATGAGTCTCCGGCACTCCGGAACGGCAGATAAGGCCAGCAGCGGCGTGGCTAAGAGCTAATCATGCAGGTGCATGAAAACCGCTCCATAAAGCGGGCAGGCGTGGCGGGGCTACGAGCGCGCGGAATGGGTAATAAGTTTCTTTATCCGTCATACTCCCCAAAGTTTCTCGAGATCCAAGGTCTCACTTTGCGGGGCTTTCGCAGATTCTAATTTATCAATCTGAACCAATAGCGGAGTATGGAAAGCTGTGCCTGAGATTACGCATCCTCCTGGAGGTAGGGTGGGGATTAATGAGCGCGATGCCATATCAAGAGTACTAAGTGTGTTTTTAAGTAAAAACAAATCATTTTCATTCACAAGTCTGTGAATGAAATAATTGTGAAGCTGTGAAATTATAGTTGGTGATATATCGAATGGTCTTTGACTTGATATTGTTACAAAGTAACCAAATTTACGCCCTTCTTTAATTATTTCTTCAAAAAGTTCTAATCTATAATCTTTCCAAGTTTCGGCTTCTCTGCCTGAAGCTTCAGATAGAATGTTATGAGCCTCATCAATTATCAGGTGAAAACTTTCAATATCGTTAGTTGATGACTTGTGCTCTAAAAATGAGCACTTAGCTATCATCATAGGTATTGTTTTTTTTATTTGTTGATTGCATTCTTTAAGGGAGATTATTAGTACAGGCTTCTTCTGGATTACTGTATTTTGAATTTCAACCACCTTGGAAAGAGGTTTGCTCATTGCTGATATTTTACTGATTAAAGGTGATATATGTTCATACTGTACATAATTTCGCGAAACGGAATTTATTAACTGAAGTGTTGCACGAATGACTATTTCCTCGAAAACATTGGCAGCCTCGATTTTAGCACTGAAAAGAGTCGAAAGCTGAGCTATAGCTTCGTCAGCAGTGTCAATATACTTTGCTACAGGATGAAGGAACTTATCCTGACCTGAGTGCCATGTGAATTTCGATAACTCATCATTAATAGCATCCTGAACATGAGATTCAAAATAAATTGTCAGGCTTTTTAATAGGTTAATGGTTTCTTTGTGAGGGTTTGGGCCGAACATTACACGAATAGTTGAATGTAGATAATCATTGACATCGTTATCAAACTTAAATTTACTTCTAATTAAATGAGTTAAGAATGGTTTTTGTGTTTTTTCAGTGGCCGAAAATAATACCGATAGAAGTTCATCGTCCCAAAATTCAAGTGGTGTTAAAAATAGTTTGTCACCATCATCTCTAGTGCTTAACCTGATTGAATGGCTAATTTCAGAGAAGTTTTTTGTAATGCTGTCATATTCACCGTTAAAATCAATGACGACGAACTTAGACTTGTTGATTTCAGGTTTGTTTTTTATTTTTTCGAATAATGACGAGTACAGTTTAGCTAATGTGTTTGACTTTCCACTACCCGTATTTCCGAAAATACCTATATGGGAATTAAAAACACCATTCAGAGGTATCGCGATAGGGAGTTCTTCTAAACTTGAAACTCCTATGTTTATTACTGATTTATTACCGTCACCTTTGAAATTATAGATTTCAGAAATTCTCTCGTCTGAAATAAGATGTAGGCTATCATTAATAATAGGAAGAAATTTTATGCCTGAGTTGAACTTGTTTTCAAAGAAATATCCAACTATATTCAATTCAACATAACGATCAAATTTTTTTTGTTCTATTTCATCAGTTCTAAAGTTTATGTTCTCAATTATCTCTTCACCAATGATCTTCCCAACTATTTCTTGATACCCTTTTCGCATTAATACAAATTCATTTATCGCTATACCACGTAAAAGCTTCCCATTAAAGAAATATGTAGTTTGATAAAGGTCGTGGGCAATTTTAGCCCTGACATTAGTACCTTTAACTTGAGTCACAAAGCCAACTTTCAATTCGTCCATGAAATCCAGTCTCCATTATCATTTCTAAATATTCTATCAATGAACTTGTCAAAGTTAATATAATGACCATCATTTTTAGGATGAATGAAACTTATACGACTATCATTAACTAAACTACTAATTTGGCTTTTACTATCATTGCTGTAACAAAAGACAAACACTCTCAAGCTTGGATTGCTTAAAGATCTTTTTATGATTTCTAAAATATGTTCGTCTTGAAAAGAAAATCCAAAACAGATTAAGACCGTCTGTGGCTTCTCCAACTCGTAGCTAAGAAGTCTTAAAGATTGATAGTAATGTTGTTGAAAAACAGTCTCAGAAAATTTTTCTTTAGTTGGATTCACTATGGCTAAAGACTTATAAAAAGTTGAAAAATTACTCAATTCTTCTGTGTCATCTTCTGAAAGATTTAAGAAACTCGTCAAAACTTCCCCATCATAAAGCGCCTCCGCAAACTCGGATATTGTTTTTTCACACTCCAATTCAACGACAGGAGGGGAGCTTGAAGGGTAGGTTACTGATATCTCTTCTTTTTCGTTTCTGTTCCATGATACGGAGCCATGCATCTTAATTAAATTAACACTGGGTAACTCATGCTTATACATATCATGAGTCCCTTGATGCCAACTAGTTAAATGGAAGTTGCTTATATTAAGTTTTCTCTTTTTAAACCCTAAGGCACCATCATTAAAATTAAAAGTTTTCCTCTGGATTATATCATCGGCTGCGGTTTCAAAAAATAAATCATAATTTGTTGTGAATATATTTGCTCTTCTTATTTGATTGGAACCTTTCCTTTCTAAAAGGAAAACTAACTCTTCCAAAAAATTAGAGTAACTCTTCACTGTGTCCGTGTAATTGGTTGGAAAAGGTCTTTTAGGAGTGCAAAAAGTTTTTTCAATAATGTTTAAATAATAGGAGTGTAATATAAAGCTTATAAGTTCGCTGTCTATTTTTACGTCTGGATCAGTAAGTAAGTCCTCATATGTTTTGCCATTTCTTACATGTAGGGTAGGTATATATGAAGCTGAAGCTCCTGAGCCAAAAAGGAAGTTAATGTTTTTGTCATAAATATTTGATGATTTACAAGGAAAATCATTGGCGCTCATTTTATTCCTTATTTAACTTTATTAACATGACATCCCCACCAATTCATTAGGGCAATACGCTGTTCTAAATATGTAGAGCGATTGTAGGCGCGACGAATTTCATTTTTATCCACATGAGCTAATGCAGCTTCAATCACATCAGGATTTAAACCCGCTTCATTCATAGTAGTGCTGGCTAGAGCTCTAAGCCCATGTGCTACTAATTTACCTCCAAAACCTATACGCTTCAAAGCAGCATTTGCTGTCTGGCTGTTCATCGGCAGCTTTGGGTCATTGCGGCTGGGAAAGATATGCTCTCGATGAAAGCTAATAGGTTTCATCAATTCGAGAATGTTTATTGCTTCTACCGATAGAGGAACGATGTGTTCACGTTTTGATTTCATTCGTTCGGCAGGAATCACCCAAAGCTTAGCATTGACATCGATTTCTGCCCAGCGTGCACCTGAAGCTTCAGAAGGGCGGACAAGAGTTAGCAATTGCCACTCTATTAAACATCGAGTTTGAACAGCAAGATTCGACATTACTAATGCACGCATAAGCTTCGGCAATTCATTTGGCCGAAGTGTAGGCATATTTTGCTTCTTTGGCCGCTCAAAAGCCATATTGATTCCTGAAGCTGGATTTAAATCAATCAAACCGGTATTAACCGCAAAAATCATTATCTCGTTAACACGCTGCACTAACCGGCGAACTGTTTCAAGAGCGCCTCTAGCCTTAATCGGCTCTAAAGCTTCAACCAGCTTACGAGCTTTTATTTCCTGAACAGGTATATCACCAATAGCAGGAAAAACATCTTTCTCAAGTGAGCGCCAGATGTCTTTTGCGTAATCCGGCGTAACGCTGGCCTGCTTCAAAGCAAACCAGCTACCGGCAACGGTTGAGAAAATGCTGTCTAATGCGAACTGCTGCTGTTCTGTAACCCGTTCAGCCTGCGTCTGAGGGTCGATACCATTAGCGAGTAAGGATAGGTAATCAGCACGAAGACGTCTGGCATCTGCCAGCGATAGGGCAGGGAAGGCACCGAGGCCCATCATTGTGCGCTGCTTTGTTGCTGGCCGCTGGTAGCGAAAACGCCAGAGCTTCTTGCCGGTGGCCTTAACAACCATAAAAAGCCCGTCGCCATCATGCAGGGTTATATCTTTGTCGGTGGCTTTTGCGCGAAGCACTTCAGTGTTGGTTAAAGGGCGCGTTGTCCTTGCCATACGGGGCTTTCCTACGAAAATTGGTATACGTTTTTAGGATACATCTTAACGTATACCAATACATATACCAATTAACTCTGGATTCAGGCGGATCGTCTCGGAAGGTTACAGACACAAAAAAGCCCGCAGGGCTTGTGCCGTGCGGGCTTTCAGGACTTCTGCGGATGGCACTGGAACCATCTTTGAAGAATTTTGGTGGAGC
>Ga0308161_1004473_pt1 | contig 12776 bp, 10 predicted proteins | sample PhyFR2_FD_201034 | JGI IMG/M metagenome (GOLD analysis project Ga0308161, IMG submission 201034) | Phyllosphere microbial communities from UC Gill Tract Community Farm, Albany, California, United States - DLSLF.R2 | ecosystem: Host-associated > Plants > Phyllosphere > Unclassified | place: USA...
GCCGAGCCCGACGCAGACACCGGCCATGCGCATGCCGGCAGTCACGGTCCTGCCTCTTCCCCTGCCCTCCACCTGGAACACTGCCCGTTCTGCCACCTGCATGCCGACGCGTTGCAGGTGCCGGTCGTGGCCGTACCGATTCTTCCCACCGCCAGCAGGCCCGCGCGGCCTTTGCTGTTCTTCCTGGCGCCCTCGCTGCTGCATGCCTGGCGCAGCGCACAGCCGCGGGCGCCGCCGGCAGTTTGCTGACCTGACCTTGTGTCGCGCCGGGCACGCCATGCGCTGCCCGGACAAGCATGTGCTGGCCGATGGCAACCGTTGCCCGGCCGGCGCTTCCTGCACGCCGTCCGCCTTCCGGGCGGCGTCAGCAGCAACGGGACGAATCGGAATCCTTCATGAAATACATCACCTTGCGGCCAACGGCCGCGGCACTCGCCTGCCTGGGCGCCTTGCATGCCCAGGCAGACGACCAGACCCTGCCCGCAGTTACCATCCAGTCGGAAGCCATGCCGGCGGCGCGCGCCCAGCCCGCACACACCGTGGAAAGCGTGACGGCGCGCCAGGCGGCGGAGACCGTCAATGCCGTCAATACCGAAGACTTGTTGAAATACCAGCCCAGCATCCTGCTGCGCAAGCGCTACATCGGCGACACCCAGGCGCCGATGGCAACGCGGACCACCGGCGTCAATGCCAGCGCGCGCAGCCTGATCTATGTCGACGGCATTCTTCTCTCGGCCCTGATCAACAACAATAACCAGAATGGCTCGCCGCAATGGTTCATGGTGGCGCCGGGCGAGGTCGAACGCATCGACACCCTGTATGGACCCTACTCGGCCGCTTATCCGGGCAATTCCTTCGGCGCGGTGACCGAGATCAGCACCAGGCAGCCAACCGGCTTCGAAGCCGCAGCCGGCCTGACGCTGTCGAGCCAGAACTTCAGTCTTTACGGGCAGAGCGACCGTTATCCCGCGACCCAGGCCAGCGTCAGCCTAGGTGACCGCAGCGGCGACTGGTCGTGGCGCCTGGCCTTCAATCATCTCAGCAGCTTCAGCCAGCCGGTGACCTACCTGACCAGCGCGCAGTCGGCGCAGGCCGCGGGCGCGGCGACGCCGATCCAGGGCGCCATCGCCGAGCGCAACCGCAGCGGCGCGCCGATACAGATCGTCGGCGCCGGCAACCTGACCCACACCGTGCAGGACAGCGCAACGCTCAAGCTGGGCTACGACCTTCCCGCCGGCATGCGCGCGGCCTATACCCTGGGCTACTGGCAAAACAGTGCGCAAGCCGGCGCATCGTCGTTCCTGCGCGATGCCGGCGGCCAGCCTTACTACGGCGCGGCATCCGGGACGGTAGCCCTGAACGGCAACGGCTACGGCGCGGCTGGCCTGCGCAGCCTTTACTCCGCCAACACGACCGAGCAAGCGCACTGGATGCACGGCCTGTCGCTGCGCTCCGCCCGCGACCAGGCTTTCACCTGGGAAGCGCAGGCCAGCAACTTCAGCTATGGCAAGGACCTGGTCCGCACATCGACCGGTGCCTATGGCCGCAGCGACGCCGCCGGCCGCATCACCGATGCCGCCGGCACCGGCTGGAGCACGCTGGATCTTTCCGGCGGATGGCGTCAGGCCGACGGCGCGCGCCATCGCCTGACCGTAGGCGCGCATCTCGACCGCTATCGGCTGGAAAGCCCGAGCTACGCCACTACGCAATGGGAAACCGGCGCCGCCGGCGCGCTGACCGGCGATGCCCGCGGCAGCACCCGGACCGAGGCGCTGTGGGCGCAGGATGTCTGGCAGGTCGCGCCATCGCTGACGGCGTCAGTGGGCGGCCGTTACGAGCGCTGGCACGCCTATGACGGCTTCAATCTCTCCAGCAACGCCAGCGGCGCGCTGTTTCCGATCAATCAGCCCGAAGTGCGCCGATCCGGCTTCTCGCCCAAATTCTCGCTGTCGTGGCAAGCCGCGCCGCTGTGGTCGGCGACGGCTTCGCTGGCCAGGGCGCTGCGCTTTCCCACGGTCGGCGAGTTGTACCAGAGCGTGCAGACAGGCACCGCCTTTATCCAGGCCAATCCCTTTCTCAAGCCCGAGGACGTACGCTCGGCAGAACTGGCGCTGGAACGCAGCGATGCCGACGGCAGGCTGCGCCTGTCGCTCTTCGGGGAACTGGTCGACGATGCACTGGTTGCGCAGACCTCCACCATCGCCGGCATTGCCACGCCGCTGTCCTTCGTGCAGAACCTGGACCGCACCCGCCAGCGCGGCATCGAGCTGGTGGCCGAGCGGCGCAATGCCTGGGCACGCGGCCTCGACCTGTCGGCCAGCATGACCTACGTGGATGCCAAGATCGTGGCCAACAGCGGCTATGCGCCAACCGCCGCCGGCGCCACCTCGGTCGGGAAACGCACGCCGTATGTACCGGCATGGCGCGCCACCGCGGTAGCCACCTGGCGGCCGGACGAACAATGGAGCCACACACTGGCGGCGCGCTACAGCAGCAGGGTCTATGCGACCGTGGACAACAGCGATATCAACCCCGGCACTTACCAAGGCTTTCAGAGTTACCTGGTGCTTGATGCACGGGTGCAGTACAAGCATGACAGGCACTGGACGGTTGCCGCCGGCATCGACAACATCAACAACCGCAAGTACTTCCTGTTTCATCCCTTCCCGCAGCGCACCGTGTTCGCCGAACTCAGGTATCGCTACTGAGGCGGCCGTGACATGAAGCTGGTCGCCGGCCTGACCGTCATCGACCGGCGATCAGCTTCAGTCCGAGCCCGATGAAGATCATGCCGGCGATGCGATCGAGCCAGAGCGGCGCACCCGGCCGCCGTTGCAGCCACTGCCCTATGCTGCCGGAGAAATAGCCCAGCGCCCCGAACAGCACGGCGGCCTGCAGCGTGAATGTCAGGCCCAGCTGCACCGTCTGCAGCGCCACATGGCCGTTGTCGGCAATCACGAACTGGGGCAGGAAGGAAAGGAAGAACAGCACGACCTTGGGATTGATCGCATTGGCAAACAGGCCCTTGGCAAACAGCGCGCGCAAGGGCAATTGCGGTCCGGCCACCGTTCCCACCTTGGCGCCGCCGCGGCTGCGCAGCGCCTGCACGCCCAGCCACAGCAGGTACAGGCCGCCCGCCACCTTCAATGCGCCGAACGCCATCGGCGACGCCGCAATCAGCCCGCTGATGCCGACCGCGGCAAGCAGCGTATGGCTCAGGCACCCGAGCGCGCAGCCCAGCCCGAACACCATGCCCTGCCTGCGCCCGCGCGAGACGCCGAAGCCCAGCACCATCAGGTTGTCCGGACCGGGCGACGCGGTGATCAGGATGGCCGCGGCAAGGAAGGCGAAGAACTGTTCGGGCGTGAGCATGGACGATGGGCAGCGATGAATCGGAGCCGCATGATACCGCGCCGCGGCAGGATCGCGACGGCCCCGGCTTGCCGTCAGCCATCGAGTGCCGTTGCCAGAAGGCCTGCGACAGGCAGTCAGCGCAGCGTGTCGGCAGGTCGGGCTCGCAGGCTCACAGCACCTTGCCGGGGTTCATCAGCTGATGCGGATCGAGCGCCTTCTTTATCGCCGTCATCAGCCCCATTTCCACGTCTGACTTGTAGCGCCGTATCTCGTCGCGCTTGAGCATGCCCAGTCCATGTTCGGCCGAAATCGAGCCGCCGAACCGCACGGCGCTGTCATGCACGATCAGGTTGATGGCCTCCTGATGTTGAATGAAGGCTTCATCCGCCATCGCCTCCGGCGCCGACACGTTGTAGTGAAGGTTGCCATCGCCAAGATGCCCGAAGGTCACCATCCGGCATCCGGGAAAGGCCTGCTGCAGCAGCGCGTCGGTCTGGCCGATGAACTCGGCGATCGACGAAATCGGCACCGAGACATCATGCTTGACATGCTTGCCCTCGGCGGCCTGGGCCAGCGTGATGTGTTCCCTGAGGCTCCACAGTGCCCTGGACTGCGCAAGGGACGAGGCAACGACCGCATCGCACAGCACCGCGCCTTCCATCGCCTCCTCGACCACTGCTTCGAGCATGGCAGTGGCATGCGCTTCCGATTCGCTGTCGGAAATCTCCAGCAGCACATACTGCGCATGGGCGTCCTGGAATCCGGTCCGCATCTGCGGGAAATGCCTGGCCACCAGCGCAACGCTGAATGCCGACATCAGTTCGAATCCGGTCAGGCCGGCAGCGCAGGTGGCTTGCGCCATCGCCAGCAGGCGCAGCGCATCCTGCGGCGTGTTCAGGCCTGCCAGTGCCGTCACCTGCGCCTTCGGCTGCGGGAACAGCTTCAGCACGGCGGCGGTGATGATGCCCAGCGTGCCTTCGGCGCCGATGAAGAGGTTGCGCAGGTCGTAGCCGGTATTATCCTTGCGCAGTCCCCGCAGGCCGTCCCAGACCTTCCCGTCCGCCGTCACCACTTCCAGTCCCAGGCACAGGTCGCGCATGCTGCCATAGCGCAGAACGGCCGTGCCCCCGGCGTTGGTCGCCAGGTTGCCGCCGATGGTGCAACTGCCTTCGGCCGCCAGCGACAGCGGAAACAGCCGGTCCGCCTTGCTGGCCGCGTTCTGCACCTCTTCCAGTATGCTGCCGGCCTCCACCGTGATGGTGTTGTTGACGAGATCGATGGCACGGATGCGGTTCATTCGTTTCAGGGACAGCACGACCGCGTTTCCCGCAAGGTCGGGCACGCTGCCCAGCACCAGGCCGGTATTGCCGCCCTGCGGCACCAGCGGCACCTTCGCCTCGGCGCACAGGGCAACGACGGCCGCGACCTGCAGGGTATCGGCCGGGCGCAGCACGGCGGCGGCACTGCCGGTGAACCGGCCGCGCCAGTCGGTGAGGTACGGCGCCATGTCTTCCGGCGCGGTCAGCACGTGCATGGCGCCGAGGACCTCGCAACAGGCATGCAGGAATTCAGGACGGGTCATCAGCGTTGCTCCTCCTTGATTATTTCTCGCCCCAGGGCATGTCTTTCCACAATTTCTGGAATTGCTCGTCGCTTTCCTTGAGCTCGGCTTCATAGCGGTCCGGCGCCAGATAGCGCACTGGCGCGAAGGCCTGCGTTGCCTTCTTTTGGAACTCCGGGTTGGCGATGGCCTTCTCGGTAGCGGCCACGAGGCGGCCGCGTATGTCCGCCGGCAGGCCCTTGGGCGCAGCCAGGCCGCGCAGCGACACCAGGTTGATGTCGTAGCCCTGCTCCTTGAAAGTCGGCACATCCGGCGCCAGCAGATTGCGTCCCGCGCTCATCACGCCGAGATGGCGCAAGGGCGTGCCGGCCTTGGCAAACTGCTGGGCCTCGCCGATATTGACCGCGGCCACGTCGATCTGCTGGCCCTGCGCCGCGGTGCGCACTTCCGACGCGCCCTTGTACGGCACATGGATCATCTGCACATTCGCAATCTTCTGGAACAGCAGCATCGCCAGATGGTCGTCCGAGCCGGTGCCGGTGGTTCCCACGCTGATCTTTCCCGGCGTGGCTTTCGCCTGCCTTGCCAGCTCCTGCAGGGACTTGATCGGACTGTCGGCATGCACCGAGAAATTGCCCGGGTCGTCCACGATATTGCCGAGCAAATCGAAGCTGCGCCAGGTAAACGTCGTCTTGCGCTCGATCGGTATCGTCAACACGTTCGGCGTGTTGATCAGGCCTATCGTATAGCCGTCCGGCGCGGAGCGCGCCAGCTCGCTGAACCCGATCGCGCCGCCCGCGCCCGGCTTGTTGGAGACGACGATTCTGGCGTTGTTGCCAAGCTCCTTTTCAATAAAAGGCGTGAGCAGGCGCACCACCATGTCCGACCCGCCGCCCGCCGCGTAGGCGACGATCAGGTTGATCGGCTTGCTTGGGTAGGTGCTTGCGTCAGTCGCCGCGCCCACGCCGGGAGCGAGCATCGCCGCGACGGCCACCAGGGGCGCCAGCATGGCGGGCAGGGAATTGCGCTTGCGGGCGAACGGTTGTCTGGACATGGTTTGTCTCCTTCTCCATTGGGATGGATGGTTTTAATGAAAGCCGGGCAATCAGACGAGATGCCGGATGTGGATAAGCCGGCGCACGTGCTGGACCGTGAGCACATGCGCCACGATCTTGCTACAGCAGCGCTTGCCTGAGACGCTGCGCATAGACAGGCCAGACTTCCGGATTGACGAGCCGAGGCGGCCTGTTGCCCCCTGCCAGCAGGACGATCTGCTCCGCGGCGATCTTGGCGATGTTGTAGCGCGCTTCATGCGACACACCGGCGGTGTGGTGGGTGGCGACCACATTGTCCATCGCAAGCAAGGGGTGGTCGGCAGGCGGCGGCTCGACGCTCCATACGTCCAGCCCGGCGCCGCGCAGGTGGCCTGTCTGCAGCGCATGCGCCAGTGCGGCTTCGTCATGGATGCCGCCGCGCGCCGTGGTGATGAACAGGGCGCCCTGCTTCATCGCCCGGAAGGCAGCGGCATCGAACATGCCCAGCGTCTCCTTGTTGCGCGGGCAGTGCAGCGAGACGATATCGCAGCGGGCCAGCAGTTCATCCATGGCAACCGGCGTCGCGCCCCTCTGCTCTATTTCCTGCGCAGTCAGATACGGATCGGTCGCCAGGACCGTCATGTTGAACGCATGGGCCAGGATGGCCATGCGCGTGCCGATATGTCCCATGCCCACCAGGCCAAGCACCCTGCCGCCGATGTCGTGGCCCATCACCTCTTCCCGGCTGAAGCGCTCGCCGCGGCGCAGCCGCCGGTCCTGTTCGCACAGCCGCCTGGAGACCGCGATCATCAGGCCGAAGGCTTGCTCCGCCACGGACATCGCATTGCCGCCGGCCTGGTTCACCACGGCCACGCCGGCCTTCGTGCATGCCTCGACATCGATGGTGTCGTAGCCTGCGCCCGACGAGGAAACGCACAGCAGGTTCGGGCAGCGCAGCAGCAATCCATCGGTCACGTGCCACTGCGCGGGCAAGTCGTCCCGTGACGCCATCAGGTGATACACCTGCGCCTGCGCCAGCTTGCTCCAGGCTTCCTGATCGGCGCCGCTGATGGAAAACACGTCGAGCTCGACGCCGGCATGGCTGCCTACCAGTTCATCGAAAACCGGATTGGTCCAGGTGCCCGAGCGCACCACCTTGAGTTTGACTGTCATTACGCTGCCCTTTCGTCAGTAGCGATGTCTTCGAAGGGAACGGCCTGCCGGTCGAATGCGACAAGGCGCTCCATCGTCATTTCATTGATGCCGCAAATTCCCAGCATGGCCATGTTCCTGGAGACTTCTTCCTTCAGCAGCGCGATGCCGTGGGCGACTCCGGCCTTGCCGGCCACCGCGGCGGCATAGGCGAAAGGCCTGCCGACGAAGGCCATGCGCGCGCCCAGCGCAAGCGCCTTCAGCACATCCGAGCCACGGCGCACGCCGCTGTCGATCATCACCGGCGTCGTCCCGGCCGCCTCGACGATCTGCTGCAGTACAAGCAAGGGGGCGACGCTGCCGTCAAGCTGGCGACCGCCGTGGTTCGACACGATGATGCCGTCCACGCCGATGCGGCAGGCCATCATCGCATCGGCGCTGCCAAGCACGCCCTTGATCACCAGCGGCCCCTGCCACAGGCTGCGGATCAGCTTCAGGTGCTCCCAGGTGAAATGCCCGCGGTCCGAGAAATCCCTGACGACATTGGCAGACAAAATGGGCGCGCCGCGCGTGGCATAGTTGTTCTCGAAGTGCGGCATGCCGTGTTGAACCAGCGTGCGGGCGAACGTGCCGAGCAGCCAGGACGGTCGCGACATTCCATCCCATGCGAGACGCAAGCTCGGGCGCAACGGCGTTGAAAACCCGGTGCGGACATTGTTCTCCCGGTTGGCCTGGGCCGGCGTGTCGACCGTGATCACCAGGGTCGTGAAGCCGGCAAGCGCAACGCGTTCAATCAGCGCCTTGATCTGCGCGACCTGGCCCGGAAGATAGGCCTGGAACCATGCACCTTTTGACACCCGCGCCACTTCCTCCAGCGGAATCAGCGACGAGCCGCTCATGATCATCGGCACCCGTGCTTCCTCGGCCGCCTGCGCCAGCACGATATCGCCGCGGTAGGACGTCAATGCGCTCAATCCCATCGGCGCTATGCCGATCGGCGAAGCATAGGTCTCGCCGAACAGGGTCACGGTTTGAGAGCGCTTGGATACGTCCACCATCACCTTGGGCAGAAATGCATAGCGGCCATAGCTTTGCGCATTCAACCGCAGAGACGCATTGGTCTCCGCGGCTCCGGCGATGTAACCAAACAGCGGTCTCGGCAGGTGCCGTCTGGCGGCGGCTTCGAAGTCGTCCAGACAGAGCACCGACTGCAATCGGCGTGTCGACATCCTTGTCTCCCTCATGGCGGCCCTGTGCCGGCGAGGCCGGCAATTCTGGTTAGGCAAGCGGTGGATGGCCCGTTGGCATCAGCGCCCCAGGTCGCAGCCTTTCGCGGCCAGCGTCGCGTCCACCCAGCTACGGCCCCATGTGCCGTTCTCGATGTCGACCAGCGTTTGCTGCTCGTCCCGCGACTTCGCGCTCGCCTTTTCCAGTACGCTGCCGGCATCCCGCGGGTTGATCACCACAACGCCGTCCGCGTCGCCGACGATGATGTCGCCGGGATGGACCACAACGCCGCCGCAGACCACCGGAAAATTAATCTCGCCCGGGCCTTCCTTGTAAGGCCCGGCCGGCGTCACGCCCGCTGCATAGACGGGAATGCTGACGGTCCTGAGGCGGTTCACATCGCGGATCGCGCCATCGATGATGATGCCGCCCAGCCCGCGCTTGATCGCCCACAGCACCATCAGTTCGCCGATCAGCGCGTTGGACATGTCGCCTTGGCCGTCAACCACGATGATGTCGCCCGGCGCCGCCAGGTCGAGCGCCTTGTGCAGCAGCAGATTGTCGCCGGGCCTGACCTTGACGGTGAAGGCCGGTCCGGCCAGCGGGTTGTCGTTGTACGGCCTGATCGCCGGATGCATGCAGAAGGTGCGGTTGATGCTGTCGCCGATATTGGCGACCGGGAGATGCCTGAAGGCGTCGATGACGGCCGGGTCGGGACGAACGATCGCTTCGTTAATGCGCATACCCACATTTGGCATTTCAGTCTCCTTGAGTGGTTTTATTTGCCATGGACAGATCATAGGTTTGCAAAAGTCATCTGTCTAATATATGTTTTGTAGCTTACCCATACTTTAAACAGATACGATATGGAGTTACGTCACCTGCGGTATTTCGTCGCCGTCGCCGAGGAGCTTTCCTTTACGCGCGCCGCGGACCGCCTGCACATCGGACAGCCGCCGCTGAGCCAGCAGGTGCAGGCGCTGGAAGAGGAAATCGGCGCCGTGCTTTTCGACCGCTCGCGCCGCACGATACGGCTGACCGAAGCCGGGCGGATCTTCCTGGAGGACGCTTACCGCGTATTGGCCTTGGCGGCCGGCGCGGCGGAGACGGCGCGTCGGGTTGAAAAGGGCGAGATCGGCCAGTTGAAGATCGGCTTCATCAAGTCCACCGCCTTCACGCCGATTTTTCCGAAGATCATCAACACCTACCGCACCCGGTACCCGAACGTGAAGCTGGTGATGCAGGAAATGTCGACCATGCGGCAGCTGGCCGCCCTCGAGGACCACTCGCTGGACCTGGCATTCATCCGGCCGATAAATACCGATATTCCGACCCAGATCGCGATGACGACCCTCCAGAACCATCAGCTGTCAGTGCTGATGCCTGACAATCACCGGCTGGCGGATATCGCGCATTTGTCGATCGATGACCTCAGGAATGAGGACTTCGTGATGTTTCCGCGGGATGAGGGCACGACGCTGAACCTGGAGATCTATCGGCTCTGCGCCGAGGCGGGCTTTACGCCCAAGGTCACGATGGAAGCACGCGAGGTGGCCACGATCACGGGCCTGGTAGCGGCCCGCTGCGGCATTTCCATCCTGCCCGACCTGTTCCAGAGCCTGGGCATCAAGGGCGTGCTGTTCCGGCCCTTCGATACGCCCAGCGTGATCACCCAGCTGGCGCTGGCAAGCCGCGCATCGGAATCCGGCGCCATTCCGCGGGCGTTCTTCGATATCGCAAGGGAACTGGTTGCGCAACGGGATGGCATCCAGCCGGAGCGGGTGTAGAAACCAGGCATTTTCTGCCTGAGGCCGCGACGTTGATCTACGCCTCGGGAAGCGGCGCGTCAACCAGCAGATCCGGCGACAGCGCGCGTATCCTGCGGTCGACGAAGTAGCCGCCCGCTTCCACATAGCGGAGGAACGTCCGGCCGCAGCGCACGCATGCCGATACGTTGGCGCGGTTGCAGGGAAAATAGCGCGGCGCAATGGGCGCATCCGGCGATCCATAGCGTGTCCCGGCCGGATGATATTCCACGAATGTCGGCTCGACATAGGGGTCTTCCAGCAGCGTGCCCACGTCCCTGAAATCCGTGTCGGCCAGCGCCAGCGGAACGCTTTGCCAACTGCGCAGGGTGTGGGACGAACAGGCGCATGCGGCGCTGACGTTGGACGATGCAATCGCCAGGGAAACCAGATCGGGGAAGGTCAGCCTTGCCAGCTCGGCCATAAATGATTCGTCTTCTGAGGAAGGATTGAATGAGATCGCGTCGCCCAAGGATCACCGGCAAACAAGCCGGCAACGCTGCACTCTCCTGGCAATGGGAGCCAAGGTGGATTGACGTAATCTCTCGGAGCTTGCAACCATATCGCCCACTACAAGCACACCTTTGCCCCGTTTCACGCGCAGCCAAAGCCTTGCATCGGGTTGTGATACTGAGGCGCACCCGGAAAAGAAAACAGCCACTCGGAAGCGGCTGTTTTCAGTGATTGCTTTGGCGGAGACGGAGGGATTCGAACCCTCGATACAGGTTTAAGCCCGTATGCTTCCTTAGCAGGGAAGTGCCTTCGACCACTCGGCCACGTCTCCACACGTTGACGGTATTGCATGTCCGTCCAACGAAGTCCCGCATCATAACTTCTGAAGGGGACTTGGTCAATGGCAACCGGCGCTAAATCAGGCTTTTTCCAGCTCGAACGCCTTGTGCAGCACGCGCACCGCCAGCTCCATGTATTTCTCGTCGATCAGCACCGAAATCTTGATTTCGGAAGTGGAGATCAGCTGCATGTTGATGCCCTCTTCCGACAGCGTGCGGAACATCTGCGAGGCCACGCCCACATGGCTGCGCATGCCCACGCCCACCACGGACACTTTCGATACCTTGGTGTCGCCGACGATGTTGCCCGAGCCGATGTGCGCTTTCACGCTGGTGTTGAGCACGTCCATTGCGCGGTTGTACTCGCCGCGCGGCACGGTGAAGGTGAAGTCGGTCCTGCCGTCCACGCCCTGGTTCTGCACGATCATGTCGACATCGATGTTGGCGTCGGCGATCGGGCCGAGGATCTGGTAAGCGATGCCGGGACGATCGGGCACCTGCATGACGGTGATCTTGGCTTCGTCGCGGTTGAATGCGATGCCGGTGATGGTGGCTTGTTCCATGTGTGTATCTTCCTCAAACGAAATCAGGGTGCCGGAACGCGCTTCCTCTTCCAGCGGGATCATCGGGTCGGTCAATGACGACAGCACCCTGGTCGGCATGCGGTAGTTGCCGGCGAATTCCACCGAGCGGATCTGCAGCACCTTGGAACCGAGCGACGCCATTTCCAGCATCTCTTCGAAGGTCACGGTGCGCAGGCGGCGGGCGTCGCTGACCACGCGCGGGTCGGTGGTGTAGACGCCGTCGACGTCGGTGTAGATCAGGCATTCGGCCGCCTTCAGCGCTGCCGCCACCGCCACCGCCGAGGTGTCGGAGCCGCCGCGGCCGAGAGTGGTGATGTTGCCGTTGTCGTCCACGCCCTGGAAGCCGGTGATGATCACGATGCGGCCGGCGTCGAGGTCGCGCTTTACGCGGGCGTCGTCGATCGACTGGATGCGCGCCTTGGTAAAGGCCGAATCGGTCCTGATCGGCACCTGCCAGCCGGCATAGGACACCGCGTCCTTGCCGATGGACTGCAGCGCCATCGCCAGCAGCGCCACCGAGACCTGCTCGCCGGTGGAGGCCAGCATGTCCAGTTCGCGCGGATCGGGCTGGGCCATCACTTCCTTGGCCAGGCCGAGCAGGCGGTTGGTTTCTCCCGACATGGCCGACGGCACCACAACGATCTGATGTCCGGCGTCATGCCACTTGGCGACGCGCCGGGCGACATTCTTGATGCGCTCGGTCGAGCCCATCGAAGTGCCGCCGTATTTATGTACGATTAAAGCCATGGGAAGTGTGATGAGTGGAAAAACAAACGCACGATTTTACAGGCCGTAACACAGACTGACAAGAAGTTGCAAGCCGGGCTCGGGCGAGCGGCGCGAGCCGGCGCGCTGCCGCCAGCAGCCCTGCCAGGATCAGATCAATCGGGTTCCCAGCGCAGCAGCACGGCATCGCCCATCGCGGCATGCCGCACGTCCATGCCCAGGCCGGCAACGAACACCAGCTCGCCGTTCAGGTACAGCAGCGGCGACCAGAGCCGGCGCCACGGCGCGACCTCCGCCTCCTGGTACAGCGCCTTGAGGCTGCGCGACGGCCGGTTCGCCGCCACCTTCAGCCGTTCCTGCCCGGCGCGTGGATGCAGTATCAGCGGATGGCGCCGCAACTCTTCCTGGCTGATCCCCAGCCCGTCGGTGGGCTCCAGCACCAGCCTGCCGCGCCAGGCGGGCACAGGCAGTTCGGCTTCGCCCTCCCAGCGCAGGGTTATCGGCGCCTCCGGCGGCGTGCCGAGCCGGGGATGAAGTTCCAG
>Ga0308161_1004474_pt1 | contig 12775 bp, 10 predicted proteins | sample PhyFR2_FD_201034 | JGI IMG/M metagenome (GOLD analysis project Ga0308161, IMG submission 201034) | Phyllosphere microbial communities from UC Gill Tract Community Farm, Albany, California, United States - DLSLF.R2 | ecosystem: Host-associated > Plants > Phyllosphere > Unclassified | place: USA...
CAAAAACGACAGCCGGCGCCACCGTCGCTTACAAACCCTTAACGCCGATTTACCGCCGTTTAACGGCGCTTAACAGTCCGGCAAGCCAGAATGGGCTGAACGAATCGACGAAAGGATCACCATGAAACGCACCGCGCTCGCCGTCATCGGCACCCTGTTCCTGGCCGGCGCGCCCGTCCTGCATGCGCAGGACGCCGCGGCGCAGCCGGCCGGACAGGCCGCGCTGAAGCTGCCGCAGGCGGAAGTGGAACGGCTGCTCGAAGCTTACGCGCTGATCAAGCAGAACTACGTCGGCGAGGCCGACGACCGCACGCTGTTCGACGGCGCCCTGTCCGGCATGCTGGCCGCGCTGGACGCGCACTCGCGCTACCTCGACAAGGACGCGCTGCGCGACGTCGGCCGCGAGAATACCGGCGAATACGTGGGGATCGGCATCGAGGTCGAAGGCACCCGCGACCAGCTGCGCGTCGTGGCCGCCGGCGAAGGCTCGCCGGCCGAGCGCGCCGGCATCAAGGCGGGCGACGTGATCGTCGCGGTGGACGGCGCGCCCGTCGCCGGCATGGCGAACGACGACGTCGCGCGCCGCATGCACGGCACGCCCGGCACGGTGGTCGCGCTGGGCGTGGCGCGCCGCAACCGCATCGAGACGCTGCGCGTCACGCGCGCGCAAGTGCACAACGACACGGTGCACGTGCGCATGGCGGCGGCCGGCGTCGCGTGGATCCGCATCGCCGAATTCGGCGGCGCCACGCCGGCCGACCTGGCTGCGGCCTTGACGAAGCTGGACGGCAAGGACGCGCCGCGCGGCCTCATCCTCGACTTGCGCAACGATCCGGGCGGCCTCGTGTCGACCGGCGTGGCCGTCGCCGGCGCGTTCCTGCCGCAGGGGACCGTGCTGTTTTCCGCGCGCGGACGCGAAGCGGGGGCCAACGCCACCGTCACCGTCGATCCGCGCTACTACCGCCAGCCGGACCAGCCCGACGTGCTGGCCGGCCTGCCCGCCTGGACGCGCACCGTGCCGCTGACGGTGCTCGTGAACGGCTCGTCGGCGTCGGCCGCGGAACTCGTCACCGGCGCGCTGCAGGATCACCGCCGCGCCACCGTGATCGGCACGCGCACGTTCGGCAAGGGCTCGATCCAGTCCGTGATTCCGCTGTCGGCCGACAGCGCCGTCAAGTTCACGGTGGCGCGCTATTTCACGCCGGGCGGCCACGAGATCCAGGCGCGCGGCATCGTGCCCGACATCGTCGTCGCGCCCGCCGTCGCGGCCGACGACGACCTGCTGCTGCGCGAGGCGGACCTGGCGAAACACCTGCCGGCGACGCAGCCCCTGGCCGCGGCGCCGGACGCGAAACGCGAGCCGATCGAATCGACGCACACCTTCGGCACGCGCGACGACAAGGCGCTGCAGGCGGCACTGGCCGTGCTCGCGCCCGGCGACCGGCGCACGCCCCTGCTGTCCGGCCTGCTGCACAAGCTGGGCAGCGGCTTGAATCCGGCCGCGGCGCCGGCGGGCGGCAGCGGCGGCGCCGTGGTGGCGTCCGGCGCGCCGTAACGACAACGTCACGCGCACGTCAAACCGGTGTCACATTCGCCCCTCAGAATACGCCTCGCTCCTAGGGAAAAGAGCACGGCGGCTCGTCCGCCCTACCGGCGCCGGCGGTCGGGAAACATACCGGCACCATATTCGCAATGCGTCGCACGCACCGCGCAAGCGCGCGACGCAACCCCGTCGTCCCTGCGCAGGCAGGGACCCAAGTACGCATCTCCACTGTTCGAAACCTGGGCCCCCGCCTGCGCGGGGGCGACGTGTCGTGCGTATCCACTGCTCGGAGCTTGGGCCCCCGCCTGCGCGGGGGCGACGTGCTGTGCGCGGGGGCGACGTGCTGTGCGCGGGGTGACGTGCTGTGCGCGAGTACGGCGTGTCGTGCGCGGGGGCGACGTGTCGGCACATCGAACACAAACCGCGCGGTTGTGGCACGATAGCCGGCGGTCCCATACCCCGGGACCGTCAACGATAGGAGAACGTGTTGGATCCGAAACTCAAGACCCTGCTCGATGAACTGGCCGCCTTCGGCGATGCCCACGACGGCGATCCCGCCAACGGCAGCCGGCGCATGCTCAACATCACGCCCGACACGGGCGAATTCCTCGCCGTGCTCGTGAAAGCGACCGGCACGCGCCGCATCCTCGAAGTCGGCACCTCGAACGGCTATTCGACCTTATGGCTGGCAGATGCGGTGGCGCCGGCCAACGGCTCGGTCACCACCATCGAGCTCGCGCCCGAAAAGATCGAGATGGCGCGCGCCAACTTCGCCCGCGCCGGCGTGGACACGCGCATCACGCTGCTCGAAGGCGACGCCGGCGCCATGCTGGCGAACCTGTTCGACGCCTCGTTCGATCTGCTGTTCCTCGACTCGAAGCGCAGCGACTACCTGAACTGGTGGCCGGACATCCGCCGCGTGCTGCGCTCCGGCGGCCTGCTCGTCGTCGACAACGGCACCTCGCACGCGGACGAGATGGCCGCGTTCACCGCGGCCGTGCGCGCCGACGCGGGCTTCACGACGAGCCTCGTACCGGTCGGGAAAGGCGAGTTCCTGGCCGTCAAGGCCTGACCGCCTCCCCCGCGTTCGCTTAGAACCCGGCGCGTTCGCGCAGCCGTCCCTTCACGTGGCGGCGTGCGCGCGGCATCGCATCGAGCGCGCGCTCGGCCAGCACGCCTTCGATGAAGCCGAGCAGCCCCGCCTCCTGCGGCACGCGGTCGCGCAGCTGCACCACCAGTTCGCGCGCGACGAACGCATCGTTGATCCCGCCCAGCTCGTCCTGCAGGCCGGTCAGCAGGTCGTGGCGCTTCGTCGACTTGCGGCCGTGCGCCAGCGCGGTAAAGAATTCGCGCGCATAGCGCTCCTTCTTGGCCGCGATGCGCACCTTGTGCAGGTTTTCCGGCTGCTTCAGGTCGAACGTGCGGGCACGCTTGCGCACGCGCGCGGCGGCGTGCTGCACCAGCTTCGGCGCGGCCTTGGCGATCGTCTGCGCCAGCGGATCGGACGGCACGGTCGTGTGCTGCCAGCCGCGGCTCGCGATCCAGCCGCCCAGCGCCAGCATCAGCGTGGTATAGCGCGGGCTGCCGACGGCCGAGCGCACGCGCGCGCGATGGCGCTCGGCCTCTTCGCGCGCGGCCGCTTCCACGCGCGCCAGCGCCGGCTTGTGGTCGTCCGGCAGCGGCAGGCCGGGCAGCACGGATTCCAGGAACACGTCCCAGTTGCGCGCGTCGCCCAGTTCGCCCGCGAGCCATTCGATGTCGGCCGCCAGCGATTCCGGCAGCTGCACGAGGTCGCGCACCATCGCCTGGGCGGCGCGCAGGCGGCGCAGGCCGACGCGCATCTGGTGCAGGCTCTCGACGTCGCCCGCGATCACGCCCGGTTCGTTGGCTTGCATCTGCTGCAGGCAGTTCAGCAGGATCGCGCCCAGCGCCTCGCCCAGCGTGGTCTTGCGCTTGAGGGTGACCGGCGTGGCCTTGACGGCATGGGCCTTGTCGTCGGTCGCCATCGCATAGCCGCGCTCGGCCTTGCTGACGTTCTCGATGCGCACCGGCGTCTTTTCGTGCACCTGGCGGGCCAGCTCGTACAGCCGGGCCGGGTCGCCGTCCTTGATTTCGAGCTCCAGCTCGCGCACCTGCGTCGTGCGTTCGCCGTGCTGCAGCTCGCCGACGTCGAGCGCGCACTCGACGTGCGTGCCGTCCGGCAGCGCGAGCAGCCACGTGGTGCGCCTGGTGCGGTTCACGAAGACCGGCTCGGCGGCCAGCTGGCGCCCGTCCAGGGTGGCGGCGAGGTCCGGCAACGCTTCGCGCAGCTGCTTGCCGAACAGGGCGTGGTCGGGCGTCTCGGTCGGGATCTCGGCTTCCAGCTCGGTACGGCGGTGCAGGCCGGCGACGGCGCTGCCGCCGCCCTTCAGCGTCTGCACGTGGCGCTCGCCGGCGCTGCGTACGCGCAGGGCGAAGCCGTGCTTCCACAGGTCGAAGCCGCCGGTGTCGAAATATCGGTCGACGTGCTCCTGTTCGCGCGGCTTCGAGACCGCATGTTCGCGCAGCACGGCGGATTTCCTGATCTGGGTGGCGCTGGCGGCATCGACGGCCAGCTTGATTTCACATTCCATGATTTTCTCCTGTCACGACTCGCGTTTACTGTAGCGCATCGGCGCCGCCGGCGACGGACGGCTAGGCGCGCGGCGGCATCTGCCGCAGCGGCAGCACGCGGTGCGCGATGCGCTCGCCGGCTTCCTGCAGCCGGCGCAGCGGCGTCGGCGGTGCCAGCCTGTCGAGGCGGCGCGCGAAATGGCTCACGCCCGGCAACTCCACGCCAAACAGTTGCTGGCGCACCGGCGAGCCGGCGAAACGCTCGCGGTCGGCCGGGAACGCGCTCGCGTAGGGCTTCATCCAGAAGTGGCCGTAGGTATAGATCAGCGACGTGCGCACCTGGTCGGTCCGGTTGTCCTCCGCCATATGCAGCACATGGGTATTGAACAGCACGGCATCGCCGGCGCGCGGGACCACGCGGGTCACGGCGGCCGACCTGGCCAGCGTGGCGCGGTGCGGATTGACGTGCTGCGGCGGGAAGTGCTGGCTGCCCGGGATGAATGCCAGGCAGCCCTGCTCCGGCACGAGGTCCTCGAAAAAGACGTGCAGCTTGACGAGGAAATTGGGCGTGTGCGCGTGATTGACGCCCAGTACATTGGTCACGTCGGAATGGAATGGACTCGTGAAGGTCGGCCCCGGGAAGAACAGCCGCGCACTGGTCTCGTTGAGGGCGAGGTCTTCGCCGACCGTGGCGCGCAGCAGCGGCAGCAGCGCCGGCAGGTCGACCAGGTCCACGAAGACGGGATCGGCATCGAGGATCGCGGGGAGGTCGACGAAGCGCGCCCCGTCCGCGTGGCGTTGCGCCGTCTGTGCGGCATGGCGCGCGCGGGCGGCATCGAACGCGCCGCGCACGCGCGCGGTCAGCGCCGGGTCGAGCAGGCCGGGCAGATGCACGAAGCCCTGGGTGTCGAATTGCAGTTTGAGGTCCAGAAGATTGTCGGTACTGTACATGTCATTGTTCATCGGTTGTGCGGATGCAGCCTGCCATACAGGTCGGCGTAGCCGGCGACCATCGCGTCGACGCTGTAGTGCGCCTGCACGTGCGCCCGTCCCGCCGCGCCATGCCGGGCACGCAGGCCCGGATCGCGGCGGGATCGGCGGGCGGCACCAGGCGGCCCGTCTGCCCTTCCAGCACCAGCTGGGGCACACCGCCGACGCGGCTGGCGACGACCGGCAGCCCGGTCGCCATCGCTTCGAGCACGGTGACCGGCGTCGCCTCCGACAGCGACGGCAGGACGAAGACGGAAAACCCGCGCATGACGTCGGCGATGTCGGTGCGCGCGCCAGGCAGCCAGACACGGTCGGCCCAGGCCTCGCGCGCCACGCGTTCGCGCAGCGCCGGCAGCAGCGGGCCGTCGCCGACGATGGCCAGCCGCAGGTCGTGGCGCGGCGCCGGAAAACGTGCCAGCAGCAGGCCGAACGCATCCAGCAGGCCGGCGTGGTGCTTGATCCGGTCGGCGCGGCCCACCGTGCCGATCCAGGTCGGCGCCGGCCCCGGCGCGGCCGCGGGCTGGGCGCCGGCCGGCGCGTAGCGCTGCGTGTCGACGCCGTTCGGCACCGGGGCCACCTTGTGCGCCGGCACGCCGACCGTGTCGCGCAGCCAGCCGGCAAGGTCGGCCGACACCGGCACGTAGGCATCGATGGCGGGCGCGAGCCAGCGGCGCAGCAGGTTGTACTTGCGGTGGAGGCCTTCGATTTCGACGCTGTCGCGGCCATGCTCGGCATGCACGCGCCCCGGTACGCCCGCCAGCAGGGCCGTCGCCTGGTATTCGAGGGTGCCGATGTTATAGGTATGCAGGACCGCGGGCCGCAGCCGGCGCAGCAGCAGCCACAGTTTCACGTGCGTGGCCATGCCGTTGCCGGGCGGTTTGTCCAGCAGATGAAACGCGACGTCCGTGCGGCGGATGCGTCCCGCTTCGGTGGGCTGGCCGGTGAGGCAGATCACGGCGTGGCGGTACTGCCGGGCCGGCATGCGGTCGATGCATTCGGACAGCAGCGTCTGCAGGCCGCCGCAGTCGAAGCGGTACACGAGGTGCGCGACGAGCGGTACGTCGCGGTGCGGGTCGGCGGACGGCATCGGCGCTGCGGCTCAGTACGACAGCACGGCCGGGCGTATCGCGGCCCGCTGCGACGCCTGGTGGAACAGGCGGATCTGGCCGCGTGTCGTGTCGGCCCAGCTGAACCGCTCCGCATAGGCCCGGGTCGCCGCATGGTCCGGATAGCCGGCGCGCAGCCGCCTGACGCCGTCGGCCACGCCCTGCGGCGTCAGGCTGGGCATCAGCACGCCCGCGGCGGGATCGCACACGACTTCCGGCGTGCCCCAGACGTCGCTGGCGACGACCGGCGTGCCGCAGGCCATCGCTTCGAGCAGCACGTTGGCCCAGCCTTCGCGGCTCGACGCCAGCACCAGCGCGTCGGCGGCGCCGTAGTAATCGCGCAGCCGGTCCTGCGGCATCGCGCCGAGGAACGTCACCCGACCGGCAACGCCGACCCTGTCCGCCAGCGCCTGCAGGCGGTGCAGGTCGGGGCCGCTGCCGGCGATCATGAGGCACACGTCCGGCAAGGCCGCCAGCGCGGCGATGATGTGCTCGTGTCCCTTGCGCGGGTCCAGGTGGCCGACCGAGAGCAGCGTGAAGCGGTCCATCCCGAACGTCTTGCGCAGCACGGCGCGCTCGCCCGGCCGGAACAGCTCGAGATCGACGCCGTTGCGCAGCGTGGTGATGCGGCTGGCGTCCATGCCCGACCGGATCATTGCCGTGCGCAGCGCCTCGCACACGGTGATCATCGCCTGCGCCCGGGCGCCGGCCCAGTGGATCATCCGCCGTGCGAACCGGTATTTGAGGATCAGGTTGATGTCCGTGCCCAGCGCCGAGATCACGACCGGCTTGTTGAAGTACTTGCCGAGCATGGCCGCCGCGACGCCGTCCGGATAGAAGTAGTGCGCATCGATCACTTCGAAGTCGTAGCCCCGGTCGAGCAGGCCCGCGATCGTGCCGCGCGCCGCGCAGGCCAGCGTCAGCGGCGTGGCGTACATGCCCATCTTCGGGACGACCGCATAGCGGGGATGGAAGACCTCGACGCCGATCCGCATTTCCGCCCTGGGCGCCCGGGCAACCAGTCCGTATTCACCGAAGCGGCGATGGGTGAAGGGAAACCAGGGCACGGGCGCGACCACCTTGGCCTGGACGTCGCCGGTTGCCAGTTGATGCCGCAGCGTGGTCTCGGTAAAGATACCGTGATGCGGCTTGGCGGCGTTGGGAAACAGCGTCGTGAAGGTCAGAATTTTCATGGCGGTGCCACACGGCGCCATGGCCGGCAGCGGTCAGCTCTCGGTGTTCAAATTCTCTCATCCCCTACCTTGCTTTGCAATAAGTTAATATCTTATTTGCAATTATTTACAAAACAATATTCGAAAACCGTTCCATTATCCTTTTCGGGTTGTCACGCCGTTGTCATATTGGCGAACGAAATAAGGAATCCGGCACGCTGCGCCGCACAACGGCTGCGTCGCGTTTCCCGCGTATCCAGCCTTTCCAGCCGGTCAAGCCACCACGCCCCGCGCCCGCAGGGCCGCGATCTGCCCGTCCGTGAGGCCGACTTCGCGTAGCACGGCATCGGTGTCCTCGCCCAGGCGCGGCGCGGCCGAGCGGATGCTGCCGGGCGTGCCCATGAGCTTGGGCACGATGCCCGGCACCTCGACCTCGTAGCCGTCGCGCGTGACCTGTTTCACGAGCATGTCGCGCGCCCGGTAGTGCGGGTCTTCGGCGATGTCCTTCGCCGTGTACACCTTGCCGGCCGGGACGCGCGCCGCGCCCAGCGCCGCCAGCACCTCTTCCACGCCGCGCGGCGCCGTCCAGTCGCCGATGGCACCGTCGATCTCGGCCACGCGCGCGACGCGTCCCGCATTGCTGGCCAGATCGGGCGCGTCGGCGAGGTCGGGCCGGCCGATCGTCCCCATCAGCCGCTTGAAGATGCTGTCGCCATTGCCCGCGACGAGCACGACGCCATCGCGGCAGCGGTACGCATTCGACGGCGCGATGCCGGGCAGCGCGCTGCCGGCCGGCTCGCGCACGGCGCCGAACGCGCTGTACTCGGGCATCAGGCTTTCCATCACGTTGAAGACGGCTTCGTGCAGCGCCACGTCGATGACCTGGCCCTGGCCGCCGTTCACCTTGCGGTGGTACAGCGCCGTCAGGATGCCGATCACGCCGTGCAGCGCCGCGAGGGTATCGCCGATCGACACCCCGCAGCGCACCGGCACCCGGCCCGGCTCGCCCGTCAGGTGGCGCAGGCCGCCCATCGCCTCGCCGATCATGCCGAAGCCGGGCAGGTCGCGGTACGGGCCCGTCTGGCCATAGCCGGAGATGCGCAGCATGACGAGGCCCGGGTTCAGCCCCGACAGCACGTCATACCCCATGCCCCAGCCTTCCAGCGTGCCGGGCCGGAAGTTCTCGATCAGGACGTCGGCCTCGGCGACGAGCCGGCGCGCGATGTCCTGGCCTTCGCTGCTCCTCAGGTCGAGCGCGAGCGAGCGCTTGTTGCGCGACTGGACCTGCCACCAGACAGACGTCCCCTCCTTCATCATGCGCCAGTTGCGCAAGGGGTCGCCGCCGTCGGGCGCTTCGATCTTGATGACGTCGGCGCCGAAATCGCCGAGCGTCTTGCCGGCGAAGGGCCCGGCGATCAGCTGGCCCATTTCGACGACGCGTACGCCCGCGAGCGGGGCGGCGGGGTTGTTTGCTGTGTTCATGCTGCTCCTTCGCTTCGATGAATACCATGCGCATCCGACATGCTACACTTGCCGCATGCATAATCGACTGAACAACGTGGGAGCATGTCGCCGGAGGCCCTAGAAGCCTGCGATTGCGTTTTCACATCCACAGTTTCCAAGGGCCACAGCGAGAACCGTCTCCTGTGGCCCTTTTCATTTCCGGAGCCCCGATGGACCTGATGCTGTACGACACCTACGAACGCCGCCTGCGACCATTCACGAGCCTGGAGCCCGGCCGGGCCGGCCTGTACGCGTGCGGACCGACCGTGTACGACTACGCGCACATCGGCAACCTGCGCACCTACCTGTTCGGCGACCTGCTGCGGCGCGTGCTCGAACTGAACGGCTATAGCGTCCGCCACGTCGTCAACATCACCGACGTCGGCCACCTGACCTCGGACGCCGACAGCGGCGAGGACAAGATGGAAAAGGGCAGCCGCCGCACCGGCCGGACGGCCTGGGACATCGCCGCGTACTACACGGCCGCGTTCCAGCGCGACCTGGAGCGCCTGCGCATCCGCCCGCCGACCGTATGGGCGCGCGCCACCGACCACATTCCGGAGCAGATCGCGTTCATCGCCGAGATCGAGCGCAAGGGTTTTGCGTACCGCACGGCGGACGGCATCTACTTCGACACGGCGCGGCTGGAACGCTACGGCCACCTGGCGCGGCTGGACGTCGCGGGCCTGCAGGCCGGACACCGCGTCGAGGTCGGCGAAAAGCGCGCGCCGACCGACTTCGCGCTGTGGAAGTTCAGCGCCGGCGCGGGGCGCCAGATGGAATGGGACAGCCCGTGGGGCCGCGGCTTTCCCGGCTGGCACATCGAGTGCTCGGCGATGTCGACGCGCTACCTGGGCGCGCTGTTCGACATCCACGTCGGCGGCGAAGACCACGTGCCCGTCCACCATTCGAACGAGATCGCCCAGCACGAGGCCTGCCACGGCCACCCGCCGGCACGCTACTGGCTGCACGGCGCGTTCCTGCGCCTGCCCGACAGCGAGAAGATGTCGAAGTCGGACGGCAGTTTCCTGCGCCTAGACACCCTGCTCGAACGCGGCTTCGACCCGCTGGCCTACCGCTATCTCGCGCTGACGGCGCACTACCGCTCGAAGCTGGTGTTTTCATGGGAAGCGCTGGAGGCGGCGCAGACGGCGCTGGGGCGCCTGCGCCGGGCGTATCACCGGCTGCCCGGCGACGGCGGCGACGGTAGCATCGCCGACGCAGCAATGCAGGCGCGGATGCTGGCGGAGCTGAACGACGACCTGAACACGCCGCGCGCGCTGGCGCTGGCGTGGGAGCTGCTCAAGTCGGACGTGCCGGGCGCCGTGCAGAAGGCGACGCTGCGCTGGCTGGACGGGGCGCTGGGCCTCGACCTGGACGCGTGGCGCCCGGCTGTGCAGGCGGTGCCGGATGCCGTGCTGGCGCTGGTCGCGGCGCGCACCCAGGCGCGTGCCGACCAGCGCTGGGCCGATGCGGATGCGTTGCGAAGCCAGATCGAGGCGGCCGGGTTCGTCGTGCGCGATACGGCGGCGGGGCCGGTCGCGGAACCGGCCGGCCCGGCGGTGCCGGCGTGATGCCTCTTAGTCGAACTTGCTGAAGTCCGGCTTGCGCTTCTGGAAGAACGCGGTGAACGCTTCCTTCGCTTCGGCGCCGGTCAGCATGGCGCTGAAGCGCTCGTTCTCGACGGCGATCGTTTCCTTGACGAGCGCCGCGCGGCCGCGCTTCATCAGCGCCTTGGTCGTGCGGATCGACGCGGCCGGCAGTTTCACGAGCTTGGCGGCCTGGCCCTGCGCGAACGCGAGCAGCTCGGCGGCCGGCAGCACCTTGGCGACGATCCCCATCTCGAACGCTTCCTGCGCGCCGAACGCTTCGCCCAGCATCAGTTTTTCGGCGGCGCGCGTGTAGCCGGCGGCCTGCGCGACCAGCAGCGACGACGCGAATTCCGGGCACAGGCCCAGCTGCGTGAACGGCATCGAGAACTTGGCGTTGTCGGCGGCGTACACGAGGTCGCAGTGCATCAGCAGCGTGGTACCGATGCCGACGGCGGCGCCGGCCACCGCCGCGATGACGGGCTTGGAGCAGCCTTCCAGCGCCTGCATGAACTGGAACACGGGACGCGTTTCCGTCATCGCGCCTTCGCCCACGTTGTGCAGGAAGTCTTCCAGGTCGTTACCGGCCGTGAAGATCTCCGGCTTGCCGGCGATGAGGATGGCGCGGATGGCGGGATCGCTGTCGGCGGCGCGCAGCGCGTCGGCCAGGATCGTGTACATGGCGCCGGTGATGGCGTTCTTGCGTTCGGGGCGGTTGAATTCGAGGGTCAGGATACCGTTCGCGGTGGAAGTCAGGATGTCCATTGTGGGTTCTCCGTTGGATGCCGTTTTTATGGCTGATTGTTCGGGTTCCGGCGCTCAGCTTGGGTCCCCGCCTGCGCGGGAATGACGGTCTTGAGGTTAACGATGTAAAAAAGGGCGCTGCGGTTGTGCCACAGCGCCCTTTCCGTTCACGACGTGCGGATTACACGCGTTCGATGATGCCCGCCGCGCCCATGCCGGCGCCGACGCACATGGTGACCATGCCGTACTTCAGGTTGTTGCGACGCAGCGCGTGCACGACCGTGGCGGCGCGGATCGCGCCGGTCGCGCCCAGCGGGTGGCCCAGGGCGATCGCGCCGCCCATCGGGTTGACCTTGCTGGTGTCCAGGCCCAGGTCGCGGATCACGGCCAGCGCCTGCGCTGCAAACGCTTCGTTCAGCTCGATCCAGTCCAGCTGGTCCTGCGTGATGCCGGCGGCGGCCAGCGCTGCGGGAATCGCGACCTTCGGACCGATGCCCATGATTTCCGGCGGCACGCCGCGCACGGCGAACGACGAGAACTTGGCCAGCGGGGTCAGGTTGTGTTCCTTCAGAATCTTTTCGCTGACGACGATCAGCGCACCGGCGCCGTCCGACATCTGCGACGACGTCGCGGCCGTCACGCTGCCCTTGGCGGCGAACACCGGCTTGAGCTTGGCCATGCCTTCCATGCTGGCGTCGGCGCGCGGGCCTTCGTCCAGGTCGACGGTGCGGCGCTTGACCTTGATCTCGCCGCTCGCCAGGTCAGGCGTGCGGGTGACGATTTCGACCGGGGTGATCTCGTCCTTGAACAGGCCGGCCTGCTGCGCGGCGATGGCGCGGCGGTGCGATTCCAGGCCGAACGCGTCCTGGTCTTCGCGGCTGATCTTCCACTGCTGCGCGACCTTCTCGGCCGTCAGGCCCATGCCGTACGCCAGGCCGACGTTCTCGTCCTTGAACGTCTCCATGTTGATCGACGGGTGGTGGCCCATCATCGGCACCATCGACATCGATTCGACGCCGCCGGCGATCATCACGTCGGCCTCGCCGACGCGGATGCGGTCCGCGGCCATCGCCAGGGCGGTGATGCCCGAGGCGCAGTAGCGGTTGACGGTCACGCCGCCGACGGTGTTCGGCAGGCCGGCCAGCACGACGGCGTTACGCGCCACGTTGAAGCCCTGCTCCGCTTCCGGGAACGAGCAGCCGATGATCGCGTCGACGATCAGCGCCGGGTCCAGGTTCGGCACGGCGGCCATGGCGCCGCGGATGGCGTGCACCAGCAGGTCGTCCGGGCGGGTCTTGTTGAAGAAGCCGCGCGGCGCCTTGCCGATCGGGGTGCGGGTCGCTGCGACGATGTATGCGTCTTGAAGTTGTTTGCTCATGTCAGTAGTCCTTGTTGTCCGCGTATCTTTTAGTTACGTACCGCTCAGTTGCGGACAGGTTTCCCGGTCTGCATCATGCCCATGATGCGTTCCTGGGTCTTAGGATTGTTCAGCAGCGCGACGAATGCCTTGCGCTCCATGTCGAGCAGCCACTGCTC
>Ga0308161_1004475_pt1 | contig 12774 bp, 11 predicted proteins | sample PhyFR2_FD_201034 | JGI IMG/M metagenome (GOLD analysis project Ga0308161, IMG submission 201034) | Phyllosphere microbial communities from UC Gill Tract Community Farm, Albany, California, United States - DLSLF.R2 | ecosystem: Host-associated > Plants > Phyllosphere > Unclassified | place: USA...
CCGACCTGCTCGTCGACGAGCTGCTCACCGAGCTGCCGTCCGGCGTCACAGCGGACGGTGCGCGCGTCGTCCCGATCCTCAACGGCCTCGGCTCCGTCAAGTACGAGGAACTCTTCGTCGTCTTCGGCGCCGTCCAGCGGAAGCTCACCGACGCCGGCATCGTCGTCGTGGAGCCCGAGGTCGGCGAACTCGTCACGAGTTTCGACATGGCGGGCGTCTCGCTCACCCTGTTCTGGCTCGACGACGAACTCGAGCAGCTCTGGGCAGCACCGGCCGACGCCCCGGCGTACGGCAAGGGCGGCGCCGTCCCGCAGCAGCCGGTGCCGGTCGAGGTCCTCGAAGCCGGCGTGGTCGTGCCCGTGATGCCGGGCACCGAGGAGTCCCAGGCCGCAGCAGTCCGCGTCGTGAGCGCGATCGCCGCGATCCGCGCCACCATCGACGACCACGCCGACGAGCTCGGCCGCATCGACGCCGTCGCCGGTGACGGCGACCACGGCATCGGCATGCAGCGCGGCTCCACCGCCGCCGACCGTGCGGCACAGGACGCCGCCGCCCGTGGCGCCGGCGCCGGTTCGGTCCTCGCGATCGCCGGAGACGCCTGGTCCGACAAGGCCGGTGGGACGTCCGGTGCGATCTGGGGTGCCGCCCTGGAGGCACTGGGTCGCGTCCTCGGCGACGACGAACGCCCGTCGGCCGCCACGGTCCAGAGCGCGGTGCACGCCGCCACCGAAGCCGTCCTGGCATTCGGGGCCGTCCCCGGCGACAAGACGATGGTCGACGCGCTCGTGCCGTTCGACCAGGTCTTCTCCGCCCGGGTCGACGCCGGTGACGAACTCGTCGACGCCTGGTCGGCCGCCTCGGCTGCAGCACAGACCGCGGCGGACGCCACGGCCGACCTGTTGCCCCGGATGGGCCGCGCCCGCACCCACGGCGAGGACGCCGTCGGCACCCCGGACGCCGGCGCGATCTCGTTCGCGCTCATCACCGCCGCGGTCCTGGCGACCATCGCCGTCCCCGCCTGACCCCCACCACGAAAGGCACACCCGCATGAGTGAGCAGCAGTTCCGCATCGTCGTCGGTTCGGACGACGCCGGCTTCGACTACAAGGAGGTCATCAAGGCCGACCTGGCGAAGGACCCCCGCGTGGCCTCCGTCGTCGACGTGGGCGTGGACGCCGACGGCCACACGGCCTACCCGCACGTCGCCGTCGACGCCGCCCGTCTGGTGGCGAACGGCGAGGCCGACCGCGCGATCCTGGTCTGCGGCACCGGCCTCGGAGTCGCGATCGCGGCGAACAAGGTCCCCGGCATCCGCGCCGTGACCGCGCACGACTCGTTCTCGGTCGAGCGCTCGATCCTGTCGAACGACGCCCAGGTCCTCTGCATGGGGCAGCGCGTCGTCGGGGTCGAGGTCGCGCGCCGGATGGCGAAGGAGTGGCTCGGCTACACCTTCGACCAGACGAGCGCGAGCGCCGAGAAGGTCAACGCGATCTGCGCCTACGACGGCTCCGCCCCGGTCGGGACCGACGCCTGATGCCCGCGACCACGGCAGCCGCCCCGGTGACGATCGGGGTGTCGCTCAAGATGTACTTCAGCCACGCCCGGACGCTCGAGTGGGCGGCCGCCGTGGCCGACATCGCCCGGAGCCACCCGGCGGTGCGGTCCGGCGCGGTCGAGCTCTTCGTGGTGCCGACGTTCCCGTCGCTCGTCCCGGTGCGTGCGGTGATCGGGGACGCCCCCGTGACGCTCGGCGCGCAGGACCTGGCGTGGGCGGACAGCGGCGCCTTCACTGGCGAGGTCTCCGGCGCCGAACTCCGTGAGATCGGGGTCGACCTCGTCGAGATCGCACACGCCGAGCGACGCGAACTGTTCCACGAGACGGACGACGAGATCGCCGGCAAGGTGCACGCGGCGTACCGCAACCACCTGCGGCCCCTGGTCTGCATCGGCGAGACCGAGCGCGCCGCCGACGGCGACCCCGCGGCCGCGATCGCCGAGGTCACCACGCAGCTCGACCGCTTCACCGCCACCGCGACCGCCGACGGCCTCGCCGGACCGCTCATCGCCGCGTACGAGCCGGTGTGGGCGATCGGTGCTCCGCAGCCCGCGCCCGACGAGCACATCGTCGCGGTCCTGGCCGGCATCGAGCAGCACCTGGCGACCCGGCCGGAGCTCGCCGGGTCCGTCGCGATCTACGGCGGCAGCGCCGGTCCGGGCCTGCTGACCCGCGGTGCCGGACGCATCGGCGGCCTGTTCCTCGGCCGCTTCGCCCACGACCCCGAGGCGATCCGCACGATCCTCGACGAAGCCGAGGCGCTGGCCGCGACGCAGGACGGAGCACCGGCGTGACGTCCCTGCTCGGCCTCTCCACCTACGCCTACTTCTGGCGCCTGTCCGACCGCGTCCCGTCGCCGATGTCCCTCGACGACGCCCTGCGCGACGCCGCCTCGCACGACGGCGTCGACCTGTTCCAGATCTGCGACCACCTGCCGCTCGACACCGCGACCGACGAGCGCCTGGCCGCGATCCGGTCCCTGGCCGCCGACCTCGGTCTCTCGCTCGAGGTCGGCACCCGCGGCACCCGGCCGGAGCACCTCGCCCGGTACCTGCACGTCGCGCAGCAGCTCGGCGCCACGCTCGTGCGGAGCATGTGGACGAGCGGCGACGACCAGCCCGACACGGCCGAGACCGAACGACGCCTGCGGCAGGCGCTCCCCGCCTACGAGCGCGCGGGCGTGACCCTCGCGCTGGAGACCTACGAGGTCGTCGCCACCGCCGACCTCGTCGCCGTCGTCCAGGCGATCGGCTCCGACCACCTCGGCATCTGCCTCGACCCGGCGAACACCGTCGCCCGACTCGAACACCCGGCCGACGTCGTCGCGATGACCGCCCCGTACGTCGTCAACTGGCACGTCAAGGACTCCGCCTTCACCCGCTCACCGGGCTGGGTCGGGTTCCAGTACACCGGCGTCCCGATCGGCACCGGGGTCCTCGACCACGACGCCGTCCGTGCCGCGGTCGATCCGGACACCCGGGGGATCAACCGCGTCATCGAGTTCTGGCTGCCGTGGCAGGACGAGCACGCCGGCGCCGAACCCCTGCCGGGGGAGACCCCCGCACAGACCACCACCCGCATCGAAGCGGCGTGGACCGAACACACCATCGAGTACATCAGGAGCAAGGAATCATGACCGACACCGTCACCACCACCCACACCGTCGCTGCCGGATCCGGCACGGCCGACGTCACCGTCGCCGTGATCGGTGCCGGCGGCAAGATGGGCACCCGCGTCTCGAACAACTTCGCGAAGAGCGAGTACACCACCCTGTACAGCGAGGCCTCGCCCGCCGGCCAGGAGCGCATCCAGGCCCTCGGCCGCGAGATCACCGACAGCGTCGACGCCGCGAAGGCCGCCGACGTCGTCATCCTCGCCGTCCCGGACGTCCTGCTCGGCACCATCTCGGAGCAGCTCGTCCCCGTCATGAAGCCCGGCGCGTCGATCCTGACGCTCGACCCGGCCGCCGCTTACGCGGGCCTCCTCGCCAAGCGCGAGGACATCCACTACGCCGTGGCGCACCCGTGCCACCCGTCGGTGTTCCTCGAGCGCACCACCAAGGCCGAGTGGGACGACACCTTCGGTGGCATCGCCGCCCCGCAGGAGGTCATCGCGGCCTTCGACGCCTCGGAGTCGCTCGGCGACGAGGGCGACCGCGCCAAGGCCGTCGCCGAGGCCGTCATCACCACGATGTACGCCCCGGTCATCCAGGTGCACTGGGTCACGGTGAAGCAGCTGGCCGTGCTCGAGCCGACCCTGGTCGAGACCATCGCCTGCATGATCGGCGACTTCCTCAACGACGCCCTCGAAGAAACGGTCACCGGTGTCGGCGTGCCCCGCGAGGCCGCCCGCGCCATGCTCTACGGCCACACCTGGATCGCGCTGACCAACGGCCTGCGCGGCTCGAACCCGTTCTCCGACGCCTGCCACATCGCGATGGGCTACGGCCGCGAGAAGCTCATCAAGGAGGACTGGAAGCAGGTCTTCGACGACAGCGAGCTCGACTCGGTCATCGCGAAGATGCTCAAGATCGACGCCGTCCGGCGCTGAGCCGCACCGCCACCGACCTCCGCGCCGACCCGTCAGCGCGCCCGGACCGGAACGCCCCGCCGACCCCCTTCCGGCGGGGCGTTCCCCGTGCCGTCGGCGGCCACGAACCCGCGCGGCCCCCACGCCTCCGCCAGCGTGATCGAGGCCACGCCCGGCACCGTCAGCGCTCGCGCCGCGTCGGCGAACCACCGCTCGGAGGCGGGCGTGTGCTGCGCCGGGTCCGTCGCGTCCGGAACGGTCTCCGGCCCGTACCCGTGCTCCACGGTCGCGTCCGTCACGACCCGGATCGGCGCCGTCGCCACCGCGTTGAACCGTGGCCGCAGCGTCACCGGTCCGACGTGCAGCGCCCTGCCGGCGGCCAGCCTGGAGGCGCTGCTCACCACCCAGCGCTGCATCCGGATCGACTCGGTCACCTGTTCGGGCGACCGGTCGTGCATCTGCGGCGTCACGCTGCAGGTCAGCGGGCCGTCCCAGCCCGAGAACACCGCGATCGAGCGGTTCAGCTCGGTGAAGTGGGCCCGGGTACCGGCGACGACCTCCAGCGCGCCGACCGCTGCCACCGCTCCGCGCAGTGCCCGCTGCAGCGCCGGCGTCGTCACGTGCGACACCGGGTCGAACGCCCCGACGCGAGCCACCGGCCCGCCCGCGAGCACCGCGTCGATCGCCGCGCGCAGCAGCACCGGGTCGTCGGTGACGAACCGGACGTCCAGGGGAGCGCCACCCGCGTCCCGCCGGGCCGAGGCGAGCACCGCCTCGACGTTCGGTGCCCCGAGGACCGGTTCGACCAGGATCGGGAACCCGCGGAGCAGGTCGGCGTCGTCCGGGCGCGCATCGACCGGTGCCGAACCCGCGAGCAGCTGGAGCGTCGGCGACGGCGTGACCACGGCACCGGGACCCGGCCCGTCGAGCGCCGCGAGGTCCGGGGCGGGGGAGGCCGCGCCTCCCGACCGGGTGCCCGGAACACCTGCCGGATCGACCGCCGTCGCACGCAGGGCGAGCCCCTGCCGGACCGTCGTCCCCGGCGTGATCGCGACCGGGAACGGCTCGGCGAGCGGCGTCGAGTACGTCTTGAACGAGGCGTCGGTCCAGTTCCGCTGGTCCTCGGTCTCGAACACGTTGCCGGTCAGGTCGAGCGACAGCGCGGTCGCGCCCACCGACCAGTCGAGCCCGGCGACGTCGACGGCCGGCTGGTGCGGCGCGATCCAGAACGGGAACGCCGTCGCGGTGGTGTCACCGGACGGATGCCGCACCGTGAGCGGCTGCCCGGCCAGGGTCGGCGGGTGCAGGACGACGAGCCCGACGCGGTTGCGGCGGAAGGCCCGTGTGACCGTCCCGACCGTGGAGACCCGCAAGGTGTCATCGTCGAGCGTGACCTCGAGGACGGTGCGCACGACCTCGACGCCGTCGTACCGTGCGCTGGTCTCGATGCGGATGCGCCCATCGTCACCGTCCACCGTGCGTGTCAGAACGGTGTCGTCAGCGGTGCGCCAGTCGTGGTCGCGGACGACGAACCGGACGGCGCGCAGGACGAGCACGCCCCGGAGCGTGACGTCGGCGAGTTCGGCTCCGCGCAGGACCAGACGCCAGGGCCCGACGGACACGATCTCGTCGTTCGACGTCGCAGTCATGGTGCATGCCTAGCACCGGTCAACCGGTTGGGCAATGATGGGCGTGACGGAGCAGCGCTGCTCTGAGGACGGAGTCCCACATGACCGCACGACTCGACGGCCGGACCGCACTCGTCACAGGAGCGGGGTCCGGCATCGGCCGCGCGATCGCCGACCGCTTCGTGGCCGAGGGGGCCACCGTCGTCTACGCCGACCGCGACGCCGAAGCGGCCGCCGGTGCCGCCGCCGCCGGTGCCGCCGCCGCAGCCGGCCCGACCGCGATCGGCCTGACGATGGACATCGCCGACGAGGCGAGCGTGGCCGCGGGGTTCGCCGACCTGGCCGAGCGTGGTGCGACCCCCGACGTGGTGGTCGCGAACGCCGGAGTGCAGCTGTTCGGCCACGACGCGAAGGTCGCCGACCTGTCGCTCGAGACCTGGGACCGCACGGTCGCGGTCAACCTCACCGGCACGTTCCTGACGATCAAGCACGCCGTCCGGGCGATGCTCGCGGGCAGCACCGGCGGGTCGGTCATCGCCACGGGGTCGCCGACCGGCCTGAACGGTGAGGGCGCCGACTTCGCGGCGTACTCCTCGACCAAGGGCGGCATCCACGCACTCGTCCGGGCGACTGCGATGGCCTACGCGCGGGACGGGATCCGGGTGAACACGGTCGTGCCGGGCTACACCGAGACCGGCCTCGTGTCGGCGATCTCCGGCGACCCCGAGGCCCGTGCGGCGATCGTCGCCCGCACGCCCCTCGGTCGCCCGGGCACCCCCGACGACGTCACCGGGATCATGGTCTACCTGGCCAGCCCGGAGTCGTCCTACGCCACCGGGGCGGAGTTCCGCGTCGACGGTGGCATGACGAGCCTCTGACCCGCCGCACGCCCCGCCCGTCCTGCGGAAGCGACAGTGTTCCACCGAACGTTCGCGGCACACTGTCGCCCTGACGGGACAGTCGCCGCAGCGATGACGAGGTCTGTCGCTTCCGCGGACAGGTCCCGCCCGCCGCCGAACCGCCACACCGCCCTGGAGGCCCGGCGCGTCCCCGTCAGTCCGTCTCGCGCCCGCCGTTTGGCCGCGGAACGCAGCACGTGGTTCCGCGGCTCCCGGCACGCGTACCGTCCGTCGCGATGACCGAATCACCCACCGCCACCGCCCCGTCGAACTACGAGTCCGCCGACGGTGTGGACCCCCTCCACGTCACCACCTACCGACAGGTCCGCAAGGCCGCCCGCCGCGGACACGCGCTGCCCGGTGACGCCGGAGAACCCTCGCTCGCCGACCTCGTGAACGCCCGGAAGAACGGCACCGCCGACTCCCGCTGACGCAAGCTCACGATCCGGTCTCGGCGAGGTCTCGATCGGGACACGACGACGCGAACGGCACCACGGCGCTGCCACGATGTCGTCCATGGTCTCCTTCCGGTCCGCACTGCCCCTCGTCGTCGTGAGCGCGGTCCTCGTGTCCGGCTCGCTCGCCGGTTGCTCGGCCGGCGCCGACGCAGCGGCGCGGTCGACGTCGACCCCGAAGGCGACCTCGGAGACCTCGGACGCCCAGCCCGCGGGCGGCGCGACGGACCCGATGGAGGAGGACCGGAGTGCTGCGGCGATCTGCGGCCAGATCAGTGCGCTGACGACCATTTCGCTGAACGCGACGGTCGGGCGGAGCCAGGGCGATCTCTCCGAGGCGCAGTACCAGGCACTGATCGCGGCGGAACGCTTCGGCTACGAGCACCTGTCGAGCAGCGACGAGGAGCTCGACGACGCGATCGACTACGCGCACGAGTACCTCGACGCGCACCCCGCACCGAAGTCCGGGCCGGCGCTCGAGATGACTCCCGAGTGGGAATTCGTCGGGCGGACCCTGATCACCGCGTGCCGGGGTGCAGGGTCGAACGTCGTGGGCACCGCCCAGTACGGCGGCTGACGTCCCTGATCAGGGTCCCGTGACCGCCGTCACCAGGGCGTCGAGCGCCCGGTCGAGCTCCGGCATCGTCACGGCGCCGTAGCCGAACACGATGCCCGGCGGCGTGCTGCCGGGTGCGAGCCCGTACTCCTCGAGCGACGCGACGAGCACCCCGGCGTCCGCCATCCGACGCGCGATCTCCGCCCCGGTGGTCGGACCCGACCACGTGACCACCGCGTGCAGCCCGCCGTTCAGGGCACGGGCCTCCAGGCCGGCGACGTCGCCGAGCCGAGTCGCGATCCGGGCCCGGCGGTGCGTGTAGTCCCGCCGGACCCGACCCAGGTGCCGCCGCAGCGCACCCGTCCGCAGCAGGTGCACGAGCGCGGCCTGCACCGGCTCGGCGACGACCGCGCCACGTGCCCGACGCGCACCGAGCACCGCGTCCGTCACCGGAGAACCCGCCGCTGCAGTCGTCGGCAGCACGAGGTAGGCACACCGCAGCCGGGGGTCGAGCGTCTTCGAGAACCCGCCGACGTGCAGCACCACGCCCTCGGCGTCGAGCGCGGCCAGCGCGGGCACGGGCGCGCCGCGGTGCCGGAACTCGGAGTCGTAGTCGTCCTCCACCACCACGGTGCCGGTGACGGCGGCCCAGGTGAGCAGCCGCCGGCGCCGGGCGACGGGCATCACCGACCCGAGCGGGTACTGGTGCGTCGGGCTGACGAGGACGGCGTCGATCGGTCCGGCGGCTTCGAGTGCGTCGAGGTCGAGGCCGTCTTCGCCGACCGGGACGCCCACCAGGGACCCACCCGCACTCGTGACCGCACGGTGTCCGGTGCGGTACCCGGGGTCCTCGACGGCGACGACCGGAGTGCGACCCAGCAGCCCCCGCAGCGCCTCGGTGACGAGTGACAGTGCCTCCGAGGTCCCCGCGGTCACGAGCACCCGGTCGACCGACGCCGTGAACCCGCGGGTCAGGCCGAGCTGGGCGACGACCTGTGCGCGCAGGTCGGGGGAGCCGAGCGGGTCCGCGATCGCGTTCCGGAGCGGGGCCGACGCCGCTGCGTGCCAGGCTGCCCGCCAGTCCCGCTGCGGGATGGCGGTGACGGCGGGGATGCCGGGACGGCAGTCGATGAGCGAGGACGTCGGGTCCGGACCGTCCGGATCGGGGGAGCGGGCGCCGACCGGAGCCGAATCCGGCGTCATGCCCGCGTCCACCGTCACACTCGCCGCGACCCGCGCGAGGGCACCGTGCCGCGTCCGCAGGTACCCCTCGCCGTCGAGCTGCTCGTACGCCGCGACGACGGTGCCCCGGGCCACCCCGAGCTCCGCCGCCAGCGCCCGCGTCGAGGGCAGCGCATCGCCCTCGCGCAGGGTGCCGGCGTGCACCATCCCGCGCACCCGTGCCACCACCTCGGACACCTTGCTCGACTGGTCCACCGTGATCGCCCCGATCTGGTCCACGCACCGGACCACTGGTGACCCTAGCGTGACGGCATGCCCACCTCGAGCCCCGAAACAGAACCGACCGCCGACGGCCCCTCGCTCCACGTCCGCCGTCTGCGCGACCGCCAACTCGACGACCCCGCCGTCCTGCACGCGATCCTCGCCGAGGCCCACCTCGCCCACGTCGGCATCGTCCGCGGCGGCCACCCCGTCGTCCTGCCGTTCCTCTGCGCCGTCGGGGACCTCGGCGACGGCCCCGTCCTGCTGCTGCACGGCTCGACCGGTGGTGGGCTGTTCCTCGACGCCGGGGCCGAGGGCGTCCCGGTCGCCGCCACCGTCACCCACCTGGACGGTCTCGTCTTCGCACGCTCCACCAACGACAGCTCGGCGAACTACCGCAGCGCGATGATCGCCGGGCGCGCGACCGTGGTGCCGACCGAGCTGCGCACCGAAGCCCTCTGGCAGGTGGCCGACCACCTCATGCCGGGCCGCCGAGCCGAGGTGCGCGAGATGACCGCGAAGGAGGTCCGCGCCACCCAGGTCCTCCAGCTGCCCCTCGACCGCGCGAGCGTCAAGGTCCGCGCCCACGGTGTCGGCGAGGACCCGGCCGACGGCGAGGACCACTCCGTCTGGGCGGGCGTCCTGCCACTCGCGGTGCGCGCCGGTGTCCCGATCTCGGGGGACATCTCGGGGGACAGTCCGGTGGACGCGTCGGTCGTCGCGCTGTCGGCTCGCCTCGACCGCCTGGCGGCCGACCGGGAGGCCCGGATCGCCGACGCCATGCGGGTCCCGCCGGTCTGAACCCGGGTCCACAGCCGCGGGCCGGCTCCGGAACGCCCGTGCGCGCCGTCGGAGTGGCCTGCGAGCGGTGCTCGTTCCTGTGACCAGCCGCAGGAACACTCCGGCGCTGCCCAGCCGCAGGCACCGTCGTGACCAATACGTTACTTTCCGGACCGCCGAGTGGTCCCGACCCGGAAGGACCCATGGGACGCCACACCCTGCCTGCAGCAGCCGACGACCGTCAGCCCGCGCGGACGCACACGCACCCCGCGGTCGACCCCGCGCCGCTGACGCCGGACACGCAGCAGTCCCGTCCCCGTGGTCGCCGCTCGGCCCTCGGCCCCGCGGCCGCCCGCTCCACCTTCGTCGAGCACCCGAAGCCGGCCCGGACCGTGCGGATGCAGCCGCGTCCCGCTCCCGTTGCGTCGTCGGCCGGCAGTGCGGTCCTGAGCCGGACCGCCACCCTGCGGGCCGAGCGCGCCGTCGACCCGCGGCACATCCGTCGCTCCGCCAACGCGAAGCGCGCGGCGATCCTGCTCGCCCCCGCGATCGCGGTGACCTCGAGCCTGACGCTCGCCCTGCCCGCGAACGCCGACACCCTGCCCGCGGACACCCGCTCGGGCACGACCACGGCGCAGGCCGCCCAGACCTTCACGGTGGCGCACGACGTCCAGGTCCCCGTGGTCTCCACCGACGGCATGACCACGACGACGACGATCGTGTCGTACCCGACGCTCGACCTCCGCTTCGGGGTGACGACCGCGCAGGCACAGTCCGCGTTGTCCGCCGCACTCTCGGCCGGCGGCGACCGGGCCACGATCGTGCAGACCGCCCTGCAGTACATGGGGGACCCGTACGTCGAGGGCGGCGCGAGCCACGAGGGCATCGACTGCTCCGGGCTCACGATGGTCGCCTACCAGGCGGTGGGGATCCAGCTCGTGCACTACGTGCCGACGCAGGACGCCGTCGCCACCACGATCCCCGAGTCCGAGGCACTGCCGGGCGACCTCGTCGTGTACGACGACGAGGACCACGTCGGCCTGTACCTCGGCCAGGGACTCGTCCTGCAGGCACCGCACCCGGGCGAGGTCGTCGACATCGTCCCGATGTACTCGGCGGCGCACCACTTCGCGCGCGTCCTGCCCGCCGGCAGCTGACCCGACCAGCCGTGGTGCGGCCGTGGTGGTGACCAGCAGGACCACCCGGACGGGGCGTCCCCACCGATCACGGGCCTCCCGTATCCTGGAGTGATGGCTTCCGACACCCGCACCCCGTTCGAACAGCAGCAGTCTGCTCGTCCGCAGGTGCGCCCGCGCACCGAGGGCTGGAAGCAGGCCACCGACACCGACGGTCGCCCGCTGCTGCAGTTCGCGTCCCCGAAGCGTGGCAAGCCGCCCGTGCACCTGGCCGACCTGACGGCCGAGGAACGCGAGGCCCGCGTGAAGGAACTCGGCCTGCCCGGGTTCCGCGCCAAGCAGCTCGCGACCCACTACTTCCAGCACTACACGTCCGACCCGGCCAAGATGACCGACCTGCCCGCCGCCCAGCGGGAGCAGCTCGTCGCCGGGATGCTGCCGCCGCTCCTCACCGAGACCCGGCGGCTGGCGACGGACAACGGCGACACGATCAAGTTCCTCTGGAAGCTGCACGACGGCGCCCTGGTCGAGTCGGTCCTCATGCGCTACCCGGGCCGCATCACCCTGTGCGTCTCGTCCCAGGCCGGGTGCGGCATGAACTGCCCGTTCTGCGCCACCGGCCAGGCGGGGCTGACCCGCAACATGTCCACCGCCGAGATCATCGAGCAGATCGTCCGGGCCAACGCCGCGATCGCCGCCGGTGAACTCGGGGGCGATCCCCGCAAGGGTGGCAACGACCGCGTCGACGCCGAGCGCGTGACGAACATCGTGTTCATGGGCATGGGGGAGCCGCTCGCGAACTACAAGCGGGTGATGGACGCCGTGCGGTTGATGGTCGCGCCGCAGCCGAACGGTCTCGGCATGAGTGCCCGCGGCATCACGGTGTCGACCGTCGGCCTGGTGCCGGCGATGATCAAGCTCGCGGACGAAGGGATCCCGCTCACCTTCGCGCTGTCCCTGCACGCTCCCGACGACGAGCTCCGCGACGAGCTCATCCCGGTGAACTCGCGCTGGAAGGCCGACGAGGCGATCGACGCCGCCCACAACTACTACGTCAAGACGGGTCGTCGTGTCTCGATCGAGTACGCGCTCATCAAGGACATGAACGACCACGCCTGGCGAGCCGACCTGCTCGCCGAGAAGCTCAACAAGCGCGGCAAGGGGTGGGTGCACGTCAACCCGATCCCGCTCAACCCGACGCCGGGCTCCGTGTGGACCTCGTCCGAGGTGCACGTGCAGGACGAGTTCGTCCGCCGACTCAACGCCGCCGGCATCCCGACGACCCTGCGCGACACCCGCGGCAAGGAGATCGACGGGGCGTGCGGGCAGTTGGCAGCGGCCGAGTAGGTCGGTCCGGTTCGTTCTGGAGGCACGGTGCGGGTTCGCACCGTGCCTTCCGTCGTTCCCGGGGTCGCGCTCACCCCGTCGATCCCCGGAAACCCGGGGGACACGTGCCGTTCACCCGACTGCGACACGCCCGGGAGGGGCGACGGTTGGCAGGGCCCCCGGGGCGTGTGTAAAGTAATCACTCGTTGCCGCTGAGGCGGAGAACGGAACGGCCGAGACGGTCACAGGGTGCAAGCCCTGGATGCGCAGTCCGGACGGGGTCCCGCTCAGGCAACATCCCCCCGAAGAAGTCGAAGTGATTCGACGTGTCTGACGGTGGAACAAGACGAATGCCTCTCTGGCGGAACCTTTCGGGGTCGAGCGGGGAGTGCGTCTGGTCCTTGAGAACTCAACAGCGTGCACATTGTCAATGCCAATTTATTGATTGACCTCGTGCCTGGTCGGCTT
>Ga0308161_1004481_pt1 | contig 12752 bp, 12 predicted proteins | sample PhyFR2_FD_201034 | JGI IMG/M metagenome (GOLD analysis project Ga0308161, IMG submission 201034) | Phyllosphere microbial communities from UC Gill Tract Community Farm, Albany, California, United States - DLSLF.R2 | ecosystem: Host-associated > Plants > Phyllosphere > Unclassified | place: USA...
TCCAGCTGGCCAACACCACGGCGCCGTTCATCCTCATCTCGAAGCTCCGCCCCGCCATGGCCGCGAGCACGGGACGCCGCACCTACGTGGTGAACGTCAGCGCCATGGAAGGGGTGTTCGGCCGCGCGTACAAGGGGCCGGGGCACCCGCACACGAACATGGCGAAGGCCGCCGTGAACATGCTCACCCGTACGAGCGCGCAGGAGATGTTCGAGACCGACAACATCCTGATGACGAGCGTCGACACCGGCTGGATCACCGACGAACGGCCGCACCCCACGAAGGTCCGGCTCGCCGAAGAGGGCTTCCACGCGCCGCTCGACCTGGTCGACGGGGCAGCCCGCGTCTACGACCCCATCGTCCGGGGCGAAGCCGGCGAGGACGTGTTCGGTGTCTTCCTGAAGGACTACGCGCCGAGTTCGTGGTGACCGGCCGTCTCCTCAGACCTGGAGCTGCCGCCCCGCGACCCTCGATGCGCCACTGACGAACTGCTCGAAGACTGCACGGGCCGACAGGTCTGCGCCGATGTCGAGGTGTGTCGGGACGATTCCCCGTTCGTCGGACACCATGAGTTCGGCGTCGCCCGAATCCCATACGAGCAAGTCGTAGGCGATTAGATCCGACTCCACCAACAGGTGGGTGCTCCGGTTGCCCCGGTCTTCGGGCGAGCGCCGCAGCGCGGTGTTCACGGCGTCGGCCTCGAGCTGCACCATCAGGAGCGAGCCCCAGCGGTGGAAGTCATCCGAGATGGACAATGCACACCCGCTCTCGCTCCCGCCGGGACGGACGGCCCGCCCGCGAGGTGTTCGGCTTATTCGCGGATGCCAGTGCTGGCAGGGATCGCGGTTCCCAGTGACGACGGGCGTTCCACGGGTTTCGGAGATCCGTTCCACCGGCCGATTCGTCAATAGGAGTCGCACTTCCCGATGAGCGGAAGGATGTCCCCGCAAGTCGGACAGGCGGCTCGGCGCCGGGCACCGAGAGATCCAGCACGAGCTTCGTTCCCGTCACGGAGGCTGTTGACTTGGTGCACGACGAGCCAGTTGACTCTGATCGTAGTGTGGGTTCACAAGCGCCTCCGGAGGGCGATTCCTTCTCCGCGCGACGAGAACCCGATGGTGTATCCGATCTGACGTGGCCGCCGTCGCGGCGGATGGCGCGGACGCACAGCTCCCACGCTTCGAAGCGTTCCACCGGGATGTGCTCGACGCGGTGAATCACCGCGTGGTTTTCGAACGGGATTCGCTGCACGCGGAGCGCCCCATCGAACGTGTCAAGCTGCCGCAGGTCCGACTTCCACCACGGCTGCGGCGCGTTGCCTGCATCGCTCAGGGACGTCCCCTCAAACCCGCTCGACGTGTTCGTTGGCTAAAAGTCGAGCCCCTCGAGGAAACGACGAGCTTCTTCGTCGTTACGACGTCCTTCGTCGCGATATGAATTGGCTATCTGTCGGAGCGCACCAGCAGTTCGCGGATGTGTCGCGTCGATTAGATCGGCTTTGGCTTCGAAATCAGCTGCTAGGTCAAACTCTTGTTGGCCGCCATCAGTCATCCCCCTTGAGGTCACCCCCCGCATGTTGTGCACCCCGGCCACGAATCCGCGCTCCATCCGATCGCTCGGCGCTACCTCAAGCACATCCCGTACGGCGCGCGTCGGAAATGTCCCGTCCGGGTCCGTTGGGGCATGGGCGAAGACCTCGCCGATCTGCAACTCGCCAATGTCGAGACGGTCACTTTCTGCGAGTAGCGCTCGCGCTGACTCGAGCCACGTTCCAAGCGCAGCCGCGTTCACATTCCCGTTGGCGTCCGTGCCGGGCACCACGCGCCACTCGTGCAACAAGCGCCACGCGTTCGATGCGAGGGCCGTGTTGACGTCTCGAGGTTCATCGTCACCGCTCGGAGTCGCCGGCTTGAACGCCAGCTTTAGGACTTCAACGAACCACTGAGGATCTTGCGCGAGGAGTCGTTGTAGCGACGTCGCCCCGCCCTCGAAGTGAAGCAGCGGAAGGAACTTCCACTCGAGACGCGCTATCTCCCTCTCGTCGACGCTTCGTGAGCGTAGGAACTCGAGAAGCCGAGAGACGTCATGTTCTGACACGCGTCCAGATTCTGGATCACCGGGCCGGTATTGCGTCAGGGCATCGACCACGATTCGTTCAGCGTCGTCGACCTCGAGCCTCTCGACATAGAGACTGAGGGTGTCCACAGCCATGGCAACGCGACCGTGGCTCAATAGTTGGCGAGCGACTTCACTGGTGTGACCGAAATCAGCTCCTCGGCCATAAGGGACGAACTCTGCCCAGTACGCGGCGTCGACCGCATCGTCGAGATCTGCCAGCGCCGCCCAGGCCTGGCTCACATCCTCGACTGTCTGGAGCAACCGCGCTTGCGCCAAAGGACGCCCATCGAGCCTCTCCACCCAAGCGGCCACTCCGCTCATCGATCGGTCGAAGCGCGCGCGCGCGAACGCGTCTGCGAATGCTGCGCGGGCTTGAATTTCGCTGTCCAACTCGTCAAGCGCAACGTCATCGTGCTTTCGATCGACGCGAGCCGCCGCGAAACCTAGCGCTGACGGCATGGCTACATCTGCGGAGAGATCTACCAGTCGGTGGAAACCCTCGGCTCCGATGATGCGGCTGACCGCGTCTGCCCTAATCCGCTCGAGTTCTTGCTCGTAAGCCTCATAGCCGTCGCCGATCGAGATGCCGATGGCCGGCGTCCAGTCGTCGAACAGCCACTTGTATCGCTCGGCCGCGCTAGACGGTGCGAGCCGAGCGGCCGCATCTGCGAGCGGCCCCAGCCACTCTTCCGCTAGAGACCACTCAGAGTCGGAGAACTGACGGTGCTTGCGCACGAAGTCTTCGATCGCATCCCAAAGCAGAACGGACTCAGACGAGTCGAGTTCCTCCGGTCGGAGGGTTTCGAGTGCCTCAATTGCCGATCGCTTGGCGCGATCGGGCAACCGATCAAACACGCCGACGACTTCGGCCCAGCGCTTCGGGTTGCGGGTCGCCCCATGTATGACCCGCTCAGCAATCGCCTCGACCGACTTATAAATGTCTGGCAAGTGGGGTTCTTTGTTCGCCCCTCGCGCCCACTCCCGGAAACGCGGCTTGTGAGACTCCATTGCCATTTCCGATGGCCCGGGAAGCAACTGAAGCGAGATCGCCCAGGTAACAGCCTCGTGACGAAGAAGGAGCGAGTCGAGCACAAGCAGGCGCGTCTCCGCCGACGCGCTCGTCTGCGGTAGCCATGGCCTGAACACTCCATGGAGGCTCGTCGTCGGACGGTTGCTCAGCCTCCCGCCCGGGTCAATCTCGGCGAGAGAAGCGAGCACCTCTGCCGCGAAGCCCACATGCCGACTTGACCACGCCACGCTCTCGAGTCCCCAGAGCAGCCCCGTGTGCGGGCTGCTCACTTGCCAAGCATCCGTCTGATCCTGGAAGAAGCTCAGCGCTAAAGGTGCAGGACCAGCGGTCGCTTTAGCAACCGCTCGGAGGAATACATCTGGCGCGGCCTCAGCGAGCAACGGGAGGACGTCCGACATCGACGCCCAAAGCTGCGCGGATGCATCCTCGTTCGCTCGATCGACGAGGTTCCAGACGACTCGCTCAGCCCACTGGCGCGCCGAGCGACCTCCAGCGAGCCGGACTTCGTCTCCACGGCTTCCAAGGAGCGCTACGGACCTCGCGAGGCCACTTCGAAGATCGGTTGAATGAACCCGCGTCTTGCCATAAACCGCGGCACTCCAGCGATCCTCAAGAGGCAGTTCGAGTCGTGGGTCAACAGCACCAAGAACGGTCTGCACCGCGATTTCGAGTCTTTCGAGGTCGCCCTCGCGAATGCTGAGGCGGGCTGTGCGCCAGGATTCCTCGGGCGCAGCGACGGCCCAAGTTGCTCCAACCCGGGTGAAGATCGGATCGGCCTGACGCGCCAGCCCTTCCAGTAGCTCCGTCAGGTGGGACTGGCTCTCATCGGCGAGAGCCTCGACGACCTCCACGTCGCCACTCCGATGCTGATTCCACGCCCCCGCGAGCCAGAGCCGCCTTATCATCGGCGCCGCCAGGTCAGATGCCCACTGATCCGGGTCCATTTGATCGAAGGGCCTGGCCACGCGCTGAAGAGCGAGCAAGCTCTTAGTGCCAGCGCGCACAAAGCGATCGAGGTTCTCATCGGGAACCCCCGTTTCCCGTAGGGCCGTACGCAACGCCAGATGATCATGCGGAGGCAGTTCGATGTGGGCATCACCCTCGGTCACCACAAACACAACGTGGTGATTCTCAACGAGATTCGCCTCGCGCTGTAGTTGCTCCTCGTAAGGAAGGAGAATCAAAAGACTTGAGGTCTGGTCAAGTCGTCGCAGCGATGTACCGTCGTGCACCAACAACGATCGCGACAGCATCGGCTCAGCAGCGTCAGGGTCCTGCGCCATCATCGCGCAGGCAGCGAAGGCCAATCCGTCGTCCACACTTGCAGCTCGGATGAAGGTGCGACCCACGTCGACGGCTAGCCGCCTCAGCAGCTCTGCTGCCCTGTCCTCTCGACCGGCGAGGACGACTCTTGCAGTCAGCCGCGGATCGAATCCGCCCGAGAACCGACGCCACCAGTCCTCGATCGTCGCGACCCCGCCCGCCGGCATATCGAGAAGTTCAGACAGCCAGATCCGAATTGCGGCAGACTCTTCGAGCGCCTGCTCGAGATCATCCGCGTCGAGAACTCGCACGTCTCGCCACTCGCCTTCGGCGCGGCGCGCCTCCTCCCACTCCCGCTTCCTCGGCCAACGCCGCGGTGTGACAAAGACGAACGTCGTGGTCAACTTGTCGACTCCGAGCGAGTCGGCGGTCCGCGCCTCGTAGTCACTTTTCGCCTTCGAAGCGGGATCTTTATTTGTCCCCATCTCCCATACACTCACACCCTCGGGCACGAATGACGTTCCGCGCGTCGCTTCGACGGTACCGTCGTAACCAGGCAGACCCACGCCTTCTCCGCCGCGCATCTCGACCCGCTGGACTTGGTCGTTCTCATGACGAATCAACCGACGGACCAGACGCGGAAGATCCGCTTGCGCCGATCGCTGGTCGGCCCATCGAACAAGGTCTGTACCGTCCGCCAAGTGCGGCGAACCCCCGCCTGCCTTCATCCCCACGACCTCCTCGACGCAAGCCTAGGTCCTCGACGGCGCGATGCAGGATACCGATCACGCTCGGCGCAGCCTACGGTTCCTCTCGAAGCGCGGGTCGTCGATGAGCACGTCACGGGTCCGGCCGTGCAACGTCACGCCGACGAGCCCGAGCCCGGCTGCGCGGTCCAATTCGACCGCGGCCTGGTGCGGATCGGCGAACGGCAGGGTCGCCATCGCCTGCAGCGGGTCCGGAGCGGCCGCTACCGCCGCAGCTGCCTCGTCCTTGGCGTCACGGCTCTGCGGCACGGCGTCTGCTGCGTCCGGCCCCTCCCCTGGGTGCCGGGCGGCGCCAGTGAGAGCACCTGTACGGCGAAACCCTGCGCGTCTATGGCGGCGAGTCGGTCCACGCAGACGTCGGCGAGGGCGCTCGCAGGCGCTCGCGGGTGCCCTCGGGGTCGTCCAGGGCAGCGTCGATCGCACTCGTCTGCAGTCCGATCGCACTGAGGCCATGAGTGAGCGAATCACGGAGCTCGCGCGCGATCCTGATCCGCTCCTACGTCACACGACGCGCGACGAAGCCGCCCCGGCGGCCTGCAGCGACCTTGCTCGTCGCGCCTCGGCTTGAACGGCATCCTACTGGGCTCGGATTGTCAGAGCTGCTCTGATCACATTCCGAAAACAGCCCTACTATGAGAAAGCGAAGGCCTACTCAGGCCATAGCATAGCCACGAAGCTCCACAGTCCGACCGTCCGGATCCGCGACAGTGAAATCGACGCTACGAGCGGAACCTCCAACCGCCGTAGTAGCGACACCCTTTGCCCTTAAGTCGAGGAGGACATCGCCCGCATCCGGAATTGTTAAAACCAAGGTTTCCCCTCCGGCGGCCGACACTGAGGGAGAGAAGATGATCTCTATGCCCTCCCGCGAGCAGACCACGGACCCATCCGGCCGGGGTGCTGATGCCACGAATCCGAGCTGATCAGCGTAAAACCGTCCCGTCCCAACTGGATTGACGCAAGGAAGTCCGATTGTGAGATGCGGACCCGCAAGCACCTCTCGGCAGTCGTCGATGAACTGTCGCCGGTTGGACGCACTCCAGTCACGATCACCCAGGTACGCATTCAGTAACTCAGGAATGACGAAGAACGCCACATCGAGAAACGCGAATAGACCTTTATCCTCGCGCCCCAATGGGGTCGGGTAATGAGTCTCACCTAGAGTAATAGCGAACTTCCCATCATACCCAAGCTCGAAATCATAAAGGGCAGGGTGCGCACCATCACGGACCTTGATCTTGATCGGTCCGAACTCAGCTCGCACCATCGAGATCAGTGTGAGCAACTCAAAGCGGGAAGTGTCAACTCCTTCAGTTAGGGAGGTCGCCCGGTACGCGGCGTCTTGGGACTCAACGACCCGAATCTCATTCAACTGAAGACGACCGGTAAGGGCCTTGTCGTGGTGCTCGCGCCAGATTAGCCACAGGAAGAAGTCGTTATCCCTCGGTCGGGTCTGCCCGACTGCCAACTCAAGAACACTGTTGCCGTCGACCGCAGAAACGGCCGATGCAAGGGCGTCGCGGATGATGGCTAACGATTCTTCGTCACGCACCGTTATGAACCCATCGAGTCTCCCGGGTACGGAAGAATCGGTGATAACGACATCCGAAGCACAAAGCTCATGCGCAGCAGGATCGCGAATCTGAATGCCAAGGTCCTCTGCGCGACGCTTTGATGGAACCCACCAGTAGAGGCGCGCAGCTCCGAATGTCGGAGCGCTCCGCTGCGCGGGTTTCAGCCCGGCATTTCCAGGGATAGGGCTGCCGCCCCATTTCGACTTTCCATGCAGCGGCGCAGTTGGGTCATCGATCGAACCCCAGCCTTTGACAAATCCGGTTAGGGACGGTCGAGACTGATTAATCGATGCTAGGACCTGCTGGAGTGATGCGCTGGTGTTGATGCGGATAGGAGTAGCAGACAGCCGCCCCTCTGTAAGGTTAGACATTAGATGGCGAGTCCTTGATGTGGATCTTGTCGACGGCGTGGGTCAATTTGAAAACGACACTAAGCAGAAAGGGCTTTTTGCCCTTCTCGAGACTGTAGTAGATGGTCGAGGTTAAATCATTGAACGGCTCGTCGGCGCTAATCGCCCACTGGATACCACCCCAGTCCGCACCCGCAACCGGCAGCTGCCTCGCAGCCAAAGCAAGATACGCCGTGTGTTGATCCTGACTGATCTCCCCCGGTCGCTCCCTGCTGAAGAAGATATGCTCGCCGCTTTGCACAGCCAGGCGAAGCGACTCACCACGGGAAGCAAGGAAGAAAAAGAATACCCGACCAAGACCTCTGGTGCGGATTGCAGCCTTGCACTCAAAGAGCTCTGCAGGTGAATCGACTCGATTCCCGTAGATCGTGATCGAGCTGCCATCTATCTCGTTGCCGGTCGCGCGGGAAGACCACGAGATAGTGACAACCGACCTAGCCAGTAGGAACGCAATGATAAGACCGGCCAGCAAGCCTCCGACGACGGCACCCGAAAGGTCAAGTAACACCTCCTGAAATGCATCGAGTGCGATGCCCCAGTCCCTGAACCAGTCATCGAGATAGACGGCGAGCAGAACCGCAACTAAGAGACGGGCAGCGTCCGAAAGAAAGGCGACGAACCGTTCCCACCTAGAGTCCTTGCTCACGACGCTGTTTGGAGCGCTTGGGCCGCAATATCAGCGATGGCCCCGGCCGCATCTTCCGTCACAGCGTCGATCTCACCGCGCCTCCGAATCTCCGCCGTATTCATCGCCGAGTCTACGAGATGGATCGCAGCGATCGCTCTGGTGAAGGCCTCATTGTTAAGAATCCCTAGCACGCCGTCGATTTGCTTATCCTGCCAATTGTCCAAAAGTTGCGCATTGGCGGTCGACTGTTCATCTCCGCGGAGTAGGTGCAAGTAAGCGTCAGTTACCGTGAAGCGGTCGACCGTCCATTTACTCGAACGGGCGGAGTCGGCAATCAGAAGCAAGTCATACGAACCCCAGGTCGGCCGAACTTCATCCGGCAGTGCCGCGGCATTTGAGCCCGGAGGAATACGCTTCACTATAGCTGTAATCCGCGAGCCGCGAGGCTGGCGCTTGAAGAACACCTGCATGCGGATCAATGTGACGTCCCCCTGGATACGAAGCCCGTGACAGGGCTGAACATGGCTTAGGCCTCTCGGGTAGCGGCCTGCTTCGGCACCAGCCTAGACAGGGGCACCGACCTTTCTGCGAGACACACGCCGACGCTGCTCGGCGAGACCAGCCCGCAGCACGCAAGGCTACGGCTGTACGACCGCTCTGTCTAGGCGTCGATGGACATATGAGAAGAGGGCGAAGGCGTCGTAAAAGTCTTCCAGATTCTCGTTACTGTCAACGCGATTGCCGTGGGCGCGCGGGTTACGGTAGTGACCGTGTATACCCAGCAGGAGGTTTTTGAATCCCTTATGCTCACTGACCTCACTCTCGGTAACGAATTGATTGATCAGCATTCTAGGACGAACACCGCCGCCTGTGCCAAATACGCCGTTGTAAAGCGCATCTCCGTCGCCCGCCAAACCGGTCAGGCTCCGGACCCGCGAGGGCACGCTTTTCGATGCCTCAGCGATCGCGTGAAAGAGAGACCTGGTCACGAACTCCTCTGAGCAGTATCGAGTGAGTTCGTGGTGCAGCCCCCTTCGTGTCAACTCCGTGAGCAGCCGGCCTGCAAGCTCCGCGCCTTCCGCAAGCGTGCTCGCCTGTTTCGCGCGTCCAAGTTGCCCCGTTTCAGTGACCCTCCAGCCAAAGAACACGATCGCTTCATTTAGTTCGTCGCGAAGAGACGTGAACCGTGCCGGATTTTTGGCGTAACGACTGGGATGCATACTTCGCGCAACAAACGCCGCGACAACATTCCCCACACTCTGTCGATTCTGCTTCTCATACAAGGCAGTGAAGAGGCTATTCCTCTTGTTGCCTGCTTGGCGAGAGGTGATGTTGACTTGCTGCAGGAGCTGGTCAATCTCTGCGTTCGACAGCCCCGGAAAATCCGTTTGCCCCAGGACATCGCACAGCGCCTTGACGAAGGCGACGTCGAAGACGGGGAGCTTTCGTGGTTCGGGCACACCTCATCATCGCTCATCGACACGACCACGTGTCAAGGAGATCCGGGGGAAGCTTCCCGAGGCCAGTGCTACGGACATCCGCCTCGTCGTAGGCTGAGAACGATCAGGCGGCACTCGGGCAGGTGAAGACCTTGGCCATACGCGCTCACCGCGAAATCGGGCAACCGAATGCCGCTGGCCGCACAGTGACAGGCTCGCGCTCGCGCCGATAACGCTCATTGTGTCGGTTCGCCGAACGCAGTTGTCAGGCGACGAAGGTCAGCCCGGCGGCAGCGAAGTCGGGGCGAACGCCGGCTTGGTGGAAGATGTGCAGCACACGGTCGGTGAGCGTTCTGCTGCCGGCTCGGTCGAATCGCGCACATCGGTCCAGCGCTGCCATCATCGCCGCACCGTCCGTTTCGAGGTAGCGGATGAAGTCCCTATAGGCGGGGGCCATTGCTGAGTCGGCAGCTCGTGCCTGGCCGCTGTGCTCGTCGATCGCCGCAAGCCAGAACGCTAGCTCGTCGGGATGCGTGCCGAGCTTCCCGAGCGCGGCCTGCGGCGCTTCTCGCATGGGTCGCTCGCGCCGTACCTATTCCTGCGCCGCGTCACGAGCGGCGTCGCCGAGCGGGCTGTGCGCACGCCACTCGCCTGACTGGCTCAGCGTGTGATGGGTCCAGCCAGAGCCGTCAAAGTATCGCCGCCCGGAAGCGTCGAGCGGGTCGGTCCGCCAGCTAGGCGCACTGATCGGTGGCTCGGGTGCTGGCACCGGTGGCTTTTCAGTGGGTGCGGGTGAGACAGGCGTCGCTGTCGGCGCCCAGCGCGCTGGCCGTCGGGCGAGTTGAATTGCGAGCGCGTCCCAGTCACCGAGCGTGCGCGGTGTGATCTCGAAGACGTCGAGGCCTGCTCGTTCGGCTGCCCTTCGCTTCGCTGCTTAACGTGCGTCGTAGTCGGGGTTTCCGTGTAGCCCCAAGTACTCGATGATGAGGTCGCCGACGAGGAAGCCACCGCGGTAGTTCGTGCCGGGGTAGGGAGGTTCGCGGGTGTGGGCGATGACCTGCTTGTGAAGCCAGTCGTCAATTGTTCGCTCCCCGTAGGACAAGCACAGTTGTCCGTCGTCGGCGATGGAGCGCACCCCGCGGCTCATACGTTCGGTGCCGTCGCCGAGCACGCCAGATGCTGCGAGCGCTCCATGCCAGCTGCCGAACAGTTCGTTGGCTGTCGAGCGGTTCGGCCAGTCCCAGAGGAGTCGAAAGAACGCAAGTAGCTCCTCGGGCGACGCGTCTCTCGGGTACTCATCAAGGAACGCGTAGCCCGGACCGTCCTGCCGAGGGATGGCGCCGGTGACCGCGTGGTACTGCTTCATACTCGCGATGATTTGGTCCCACGTCAGCTCAACACCTCTGGGGCGTTCGCCAGGGCCAATCTCAACGAAGCACTCCGGGCAGATCATTCGGGCAGCGGTCTTGTTCCGAGTCGCATTCACTCTTCGTGCTGTCGGGACTGCTGCAGGTTCGGTTGACTCCTGAGAGGTAGGGGCATTGGCTCCTGCTGGAAGGATGTGCGCCATGGTGAAGGCATATCCGGAAGAGTTCCGCCGTGACGTGATCGCGGTCGCCCGGAAGGGCGAGGCGTCAGTGCGGCAGGTCGCGAAGGACTTCGGTGTGTCCGAGTCCTGCCTGGCCCGCTGGTTGCGCCTCGCGGACCGTGACGACGGCATCAGTGTTGCAGCGTCGCCGTCGGCGAATGCGGTGGAGCAAGCCGAGCTGCGGGAGGCGCAGAAACGGATCCGGCTGCTCGAGCAGGAGAACGAGATCCTCCGCCGGGCAGCGGCGTACTTCGCCCAGTCTCAACTCCCAAAATGATCTACCCGCTGGTCCTTGAACTCGCCGACGATGGTGTTCCTGTCGCGGTGGCCTGCCGGGTACTGGGCTTCTCGAAGCAGGCGTTCTATCGGTGGCGTGCCAGCCCCGTGTCAAAGCGGGACTGGGACGACGCGCACCTGACCAACGCAGAATCGTTCTTCGCACTCCTGCAGAAGAACGTCCTCAACCGGAAACGATGGACGACGCGAGAAGAGCTCCGACTGGCGATCATCACCTGGATCGAAGCGACCTACCACCGGAAACGACGCCAACGCCGTCTCGGGAAATTGACCCCGATCGAATACGAGACGATCGTCAACCCACAGGTCACACTCGCGGCCTAAACGAACGAGTCAACTCAACCTGCAGCAGTCCCGTCTGCTGATGGGTGGGGCTCCGATGGCGGAGTGGGTCCTGTGGTGATTGTAGAAGTGCAGCCAGCCCGGGAGCGCTTGTCGGCGTTCGGTCTCTGATCCGTAGAACCGTGCGTATGCACACCCCTCGCCGAGAGTGCGGTGCCGATCTTCCAGTTGCCCTTGGTGGTCTTGCCTGTCCGAAGCGCTGTGGCAGCTTTGTGTTTGTCGCCTTGCTGCTTCCCGACGAACCGCCAGCCGCCGTCGTCGGGGATCTTCCCGAACTTCGTCACGTCCACGTGGACCATCCCGTCGGGAGTCGCGTGTTCGTAACGGTGGATCGGTTCCCCGGTGATCCGGTCGATGTGGGAGAGCCGATTGATGCGGCACCGCACGAGGACGGCATGCACCGTCGATGCTGGAAGGCCGAGCTCGCCGCCGATCTGCACCGGACCGAGGCGGCGCCGCCACCGCGCTTTCACGATCCGTTTCACCAGTTCCGGCGGCGTCTTCGTCGGCATCCGGTGCGGACGGCTGGAGCGATCTGTCATTCCCGCAGCGCCATCGGTCCGGTATCGGGCAGCCCACTTCCGGGCCGTGATCGGCGACACCATGAACATCTTTGCCGCCGTGGTCGCGGGCCATCCACCCTCGACGATCAGCCTGGCAAGACGAAGACGGGCGCTTGGGGCCAGTGCAGCGTTAGCGTGGGACACGAAGGCCTCCTGGTCGGTGAAGCGGTTTCTAGACAGCTCCACTCCACCACCGGGAGGCCTTCTTCGATTAGCGCGTCAACGACCACCCAACGACACAACATCCCTGGACATCACAGCTAGGCGCCGTCGCTCGCTCCGAACTGAACAAAGACCAACTTCGCTCGAGAGCCCAGCCGATGCCCCCTGCCCGGAGACGGGTCAGGGGCTTTCGTCGTTCACGGAACCGCTCACGTGCCAACAGCTCGGCCCCACTTCTCGGTCAGCACGAGGGTCCGGGCAGCGCGCAAATGACGTCGAGCAGCTCCTGCACGCCTCACGAGCAAAAGAATGACCAGGAATCCCGCAAAGACCGAACTGGCCCCCGCTCCGCCTCCAGGATTCGAACCCGGACCTAACGGCACCAAAGGCCGTCGTGCTGCCATTACACCAAGGCGGAACGCACCGAGGGGTGCTCTTCCATCTTCCCACGACCGACGAGGCTGGCTGTCCGCTCCGGGTTCGGCCAAGATGGAGGGATGCCGCATGAGGACGAGGTCGATCGCATCGTCGCGGCGTGGGGTCGTGAGCGTGCCGACCTCGACTTCGGCCC
>Ga0308161_1004484_pt1 | contig 12747 bp, 14 predicted proteins | sample PhyFR2_FD_201034 | JGI IMG/M metagenome (GOLD analysis project Ga0308161, IMG submission 201034) | Phyllosphere microbial communities from UC Gill Tract Community Farm, Albany, California, United States - DLSLF.R2 | ecosystem: Host-associated > Plants > Phyllosphere > Unclassified | place: USA...
GAGCATGAATATTAGAAGAACCTTCCAATTCTTTTGACTTGGAGCGTAGCATCGCTTAGTCTTCGATCCACTCTCGTTGGAGCGGTGTGATTTGTCACTGCTTTTTGAATTCAAAGCTCGTTCGACCTATTAGGTATTTATCTTTCAAAGGCTAAAGAATTCGAGGAAAAAAATATGGCGCGTTCTGCAATAATGAATGTCATGGTTCAGGCTGCGATGAAAGCGGGACGCTCATTGGCGCGCGATTACGGTGAAGTCCAGAATTTACAGGTATCTCTGAAGGGACCTGCGGATTATGTCAGTCAAGCGGATCGTAAAGCCGAGCAAATTATCAAATCGGAATTACAAAAAGCCCGTCCGGACTATTCTTTGTTGATGGAAGAATCGGGTGAGACCAGAGGCGCGGACGACCAGCATCGATTCATTGTCGATCCACTTGATGGCACCACCAATTTTCTTCATGGTATACCCATGTTCGGGGTGTCAATTGCACTGGAGCGTCAAGGCCAAATTGTTGCTGGTGTAATTTATAATCCCGCGCTTGACGAGCTTTTTACTGCTGAGCGGGGTGGTGGCGCATTTCTAAATGATCGCCGGTTACGGGTCGCGAACCGCCGCAAGCTGGAAGATTGTGTCATAGGAACAGGCATTCCCCATCTTGGACGCGGTCGACATGGGCACTACCTGATAGAGCTGCGAAACATCATGGCAGAGGCTGCCGGTATTCGCCGTTTTGGCGCTGCAGCGATTGATCTTGCTTATGTCGCAGCGGGCCGTCTTGATGGTTTTTTTGAAGATAATTTACAACCCTGGGACATGGCGGCTGGCTTGCTGTTGGTGCGCGAAGCTGGCGGTTTTGTGAGCGATAAAGACGGGGAACAACAGATCTTCGGCAAACAGAACATTGTAGCTGGCAATGAGCTTATTCACGCCATTTTATTAAAAACACTGCAAAAACAGGTTTAGCCGGTGTTTTATTCGCCCCGTCCGATATAATCGTTTTTTGTCAGAAAAGGGGTTATTTGTTCGCAGGAAAACGGCTATTTGATCGCAAGCTTGCGCAAGCAAAAAGGGTACAGCGTGTCACTATCCCATGGAGCAAAAGCCGTTTTGCAAGGCAATGTTTAACTTAACGTTATGCAGATTGACGACATTTTATTAAGTATCCATGGGCCGTTTAGCGGGTGAAACCTCAAATATCCTTGATGCTTTCTGCCATCGAAAGCGGTTGTAAAGCTAACGCAAATCACGAACGATCAGCGGTTGGGAAAGTTGTCTTCTAAATCCGATGTTTAACCTTCGAACGGTGGACGCCATTTTCAATTTTTTTGGGAAAATTGCAGCTTGGCAAGTCGCGCATAGAGGTGGCCTTTGGCCACCAACTCAGCATGATTGCCACTTTCTACGATTTTTCCCTCTTCCATGACCATAATACGGTTAGCCTTGAGAACAGTTGCGAGGCGATGGGCAATAACCAAAGTCGTCTTACGCTGCATCAAATCGTCAAGCGCTTTTTGCACCAGCATTTCACTTTCTGCGTCAAGTGCCGAGGTGGCTTCATCTAGCAATAGAATCGGTGCATCACGTAACACTGCCCGCGCGATGGCGATACGCTGTTTTTGGCCGCCAGATAGGGTGATTCCCCGCTCACCAATCTGAGTTTCAAATCCATCTTTCAAAGCCATGATAAAGTCATAGGCTTGGGCGGTTCGGGCTGCCGCAACAATATCTTCTGGCGACGCATCGGGGCACCCGAAGGCTATATTTTCGTGTAATGTTCCATCAAAAATCGCAACATCTTGCGGCACATAAGCGATTTGTTCTCTTAATTTTTTCGGCTCGGTATCAACAATATTGACACCGTCAACAGTTATCGCCCCTTTTGAGCAATCATAAAACCGCAATATGAGAGAGAAAATAGTGCTCTTGCCTGCACCCGAGGGCCCTACAAAGGCAACCGTTTCGCCTTGCTCCACCGCAAAGCTAATATTTTTGAGAATTGGTTGATCTGCTCTTGATGGGTAGGCAAATTTAACTTTATCAAAAACAATGTTACCTTTGATTGGCAGTGGCAGTGCTACGGGATTTGCGGGTGCAATTATAAGTGGCTTTTCACGGAGCAGTTCTGCCAAGCGCTCGGCTGCCCCTGCTGCTTGCGCTAACTCAGCACCAACTTCTGATAATTGACCGAATGAGCTGGCCGCAAAAACAGCATAGAGGACGAATTGGCTCAGTGACCCGGCACTCATCGTCTTATTCAAAACGTCATGGGAACCAATCCACAAGACCGCAACGACCGAGCTGAAGACCAAAAATATGGCAAAGCCCGTTAAAAACGACCGCGCTAATATTGATTGCCGCGCGGCATTAAAAGCAGTATCAACAAATTCGCCAAAGCGCCTTGCAACAAACTTTTCCGCGGTGAATGCTTGTACCGTCCGAATAGAAGAGATCTGTTCACCAGCCATCGAGTTCGCTTGCGCCAAACGGTCTTGAGCAATGCGGCTACGCTTGCGAACTTTACGACCAAATACAATCAGAGGGATAACAACGATCGGAATTGCCACCAGCACCATTGCCGATAATTTCGGACTGGTGACAACCATCATAATAATCGCTCCAAAGGCGAGTATTATATTGCGAAGGGCCAGTGAGGCCATAGATCCCACTGCCGATTTAATCTGGGTGGTATCTGAAGACAGCCGCGAAACAATTTCACCAGAATGCGAAACATCGAAAAACCCCGGAGAAAGGTTTATCACGTGAGCAAACACATCTCGGCGTAGGTCGGCGACCATCCGCTCACCCAAAGTAATAACAGAGAAATATCGACCAGCAGACGCAAGCGCTAGGGCCGCTGCAAGAAAAAACATAAAGCCAAAATAAGAATTGGTGACCGCGCCATTGAAATTGTTAAATCCATGGTCAAGCATACGACGGATGGCAATCGGCAAAACCAACATAACAAGAGATGCCAAAATTAGGCTGATCAAAGCGCTGGCAACGAGATATTTGTATCGTTTTATATAAGGTACTAATGAAGATAAAGGACGTAAGGTGATTTGCTTACGCTCGGACTCGATTTTATCAATATTTTTTTGACGTGTCGCCTTTACCATCTTTATTGTGCCCTTGTTATCTGCGTCACGCTGATGTATAGGCAACAGCAGATTGATAGAAATCGGTTATTTCCGTTTTTTCTTTAGCAAATGGAAGAGTAGATAGCACCCGTAAAATGATGATGCGCTGGTTCTTCCCGTTTTTAAAATAGAGAGTTACGTTATGAAAGCTGCAATTCATCCAGATTACCACACAATTAAAGTTGTGATGACCGATGGAACAGAATATTTCACCCGCTCAACCTGGGGCAAAGAGGGCGATACGTTAAATCTTGATATTGATCCCACAACTCATCCGGCATGGACTGGTGGTTCACAGTCGCTGGTAGACCGTGGTGGCCGTGTTTCGAAATTCAAGAGCCGTTTCGGCAATCTTGGAATTTAATAGGCTTAATTATTACTATAAGGTTTGTTGAACCGGTATCGGTCGATCACGCAGGACAATACAAGGTAGACACAACTTAATTTGCAAAGAACCGCATCATTGGTGCGGTCTTTTGTTATAATTAAGTGTCAATCAGCCAGGTTTAATCGCGGTCACCATACAGCATCTGCACGTGCGGTGCATTTGCGTTCATTGTCGTTCACTATAGTAATTCCGACGCTCTAAGGTGCGACAACTGAGACGTCTTTCCCAAAATCAGAAAGCGGAGATTTCGAATGAGTTGCAACCATGGAGTCTGCGAATTACTGCAAGTTGCGCGACTCTGGAAGCAAGCCACGCTACTGTTATTATACAATGTGAGATAACCAACAGTTTTTGCATCAATAAATTCTAGGCTAAAATTGCTTCTTGCTAAAAGACGCAAACCACGGCACAGCGCCGCCGTGTTAAAATGAAGCGAACAATAGAATGCTATGCAATCGTTGTTAAGCAGATAATTTTGCTAAGACTTCTTCACTAACTTCGAAATTGGCATAGACATTTTGTACGTCATCGTCATCTTCCAAAGTGGCGATAAGCCGCAGGACCGATTGCGCCTTCTCTTCATCAACGGGCGCGGTCGTAGCTGGTTTAAAAACCGTTTTTATCGATTCAGCCTCACCCAGCGCGCTTTCAAGTGATTTTGAAACATCACCAATATCTTCAAAGGCGCAAATTATCACATGCTCTTCCCCATCAGACTGGACATCTTCGGCACCGGCTTCAATCGCCGCTTCCATGATTTTATCAGCGTCACCAACAGTCGCTTTATAAATTATTTCACCAACGCGGTTAAACATAAAGCCGACAGAACCTGTTTCGCCCAAGGCACCGCCCGCTTTGGTAAAAGCCGCACGTACATTTGATGCAGTGCGGTTGCGATTATCTGTCAGTGCTTCGACGATGAACGCCACACCGCCTGGGCCATAACCCTCATAGCGTACTTCATCATAATTCTCAGCTTCACCACCCGAAGCCTTTTTGATTGCTCTCTCAATATTATCCTTGGGCATGGATTGAGCTTTGGCATTTTGGATCGCCAGCCGTAGCCGCGAATTCATCGTTGGGTCAGGTAAACCTTGCTTTGCAGCAACTGTTATTTCACGCGCTAACTTCGAAAAAACTTTTGAGCGCATTGCATCTTGGCGACCCTTGCGATGCATGATATTTTTGAACTGGGAATGACCAGCCATAGCACACCTTTTTCGTTGGAGCCGGAAACACAGAATCCCGGCAAATCTTATGGTGAATAAATGACCGCCTTATACGGAAAAACCGCTAAAAGGTAAAGGGCGCGGCAACCATTTTCATCGCCGCCGGTCTACATGGCTTGGCGAGCCTCGTCCGCTAAAGATACCTGAAGTTCCGTGCGAACTTGCTTAATTTCATCTCGAAAACTACAGTCTTAACGATCCTAAGGGATTAGATTTATGTTACCATTAAACTTTAATCTAATCTTTAGACGAGCTAGCAGTAAACCTTGGCTCTCCTTTCTACGCGTTGAGCATGTATGACAAAAGCCTACCTGCTTCAAATCAATCAATCGGTTCTTGATAAATGGCTTTAGGCGCGCGGTAAAGTGTAACGGCATATGAGCGTGAAGCCGCCTGACAATTCATTGGCGAAATTTTCCACGCTTGAAACCTAATCTGCTATAAGCTGCGCGACCTTTCGCTAACTACCAAAAATCGGGCATGGCTTGCTGCAAACGGGGCCCGAGACGCAATGGCGAAACTTTATCGGCAAGTCCGGTGCGATCTGATATTTCCACACACAGGCCACAAATCGTTGCCGGCCCATGGGCGGGCTCAAAGCGGCCGCGCGGCAGTTTCGTAATAAACCGGTTGAGTGGCTCTTCTTTATCCATGCCAAGCGACGAATCATAATCGCCACACATGCCGGCATCACTCATATAAGCGGTACCACCCGATAAAATTTGAGCATCAGCCGTTGGAATGTGGGTATGAGTGCCAACAACAACACTGGCGCGCCCATCCAGAAAATGACCAAAACACTGTTTTTCGCTGGTCGCTTCAGCGTGGAAATCGAAAATGATAGCGTCCGCTTGGTCACCTAAAGGGCAATTGCCAATGATTTTTTCTGCCGCTTCGAATGGATCGTCAAGGTCAGGGTGCATAAATACCCGTCCCATGACATTGGCGACAACAACACGGGCACCGTTGCGGGCGATGAAAAGGCTGGAGCCCTTTCCCGCTGTCCCATTTGGAAAATTAGCCGGGCGTAAAAACCGCTCAGCACGGTCAGCGTATACCAGTGCTTCTTTCTGATCAAATGCGTGATTACCAGTGGTTACGACATCACAACCTGCAGCAATAATTTCATCATAAATTTTTTCAGTGATACCAAAACCAGCGGCAGCGTTTTCACCATTGACGACGGTAAAATCTAGTTTTAAGTCGCGGATAAGTGTGGGAAGTTTCTCTAATACTGCGGAACGCCCCGATTTGCCAACAATATCACCTAAAAATAAAAATCGCATAGAACCTCATACAGCCTACAATTAACTATGAATACGACATAAGCCCAGTTCCGTTAAAATGGCGTCCATCGCGACATCAAACACGTCCGTTGCCACGCGGTCGACAGATTGAGCGCAGAAACCTACACCAATCAAAAGCGGATCAAAACCTTTTTCACGCATCATTGCGATAGCACGATCATAGTAACCACCACCGTAGCCGAGACGATGACCTAAATTATCGAATGCTGCGAGTGGTAGCAATATCATATCGGGTTCACATTCACCACAATAGCTTGCAGGGCATTTTATGCCAAAGTCTGATGGAACAAGATTGGTTTGACGATCGAATGCGAAATTTCTAAATACCATGTTGGTTTTATTGATCACGGCCGGCAAAGCTAATTTATGTCCTCGTCTCTCAAGCGCTCGCAATAGCCAACGGACATCAATTTCACTCCGAATAGGCCAAAACCCAGCAATCGTTAATTGCCGATTGTTTGATCGCAATTGCGCATAAAACTCGAGTAAATCATCATCATATTGAGCGATTTTCCGTGCTGCTTCATCACGGAACAGTTTAGAGAGATTATCTCGCTCTGCTAATTTTTTCCGTCTCTGGCTTGGTTTTTGCAGCACTTTTTTTCTACTCTGGAAAGAGGCGACCGCGACTACCGATGGAAAGATATTGATCCCGGGAACCTAGCAACTAGGTGGGTGCCGTGTGACAGTGCCCACGAGCTCTGCCAGGGACAGCTCCCTTAAAGATCAATAAGGCCCCGGGGATGCAGTTATTCCTGTCGTGTAGCGCAGAACGCCAACGCCATTATATAGGTAAATGATTGCGGTTTAAAGAGTGCAGACATTTTTAATTGTTTGTAGCAATCGTTGCGATGAGCACGACGCGGTCGCATGTGCGCCAGCCTGTTGAAACCTGAACCTTAAGCGATCGCTCGCTAATAAACGTTACAAGCCGGATAAACCAACTCTAACCGCTCAAAGGGCATTGGCACTGAGCGCCCCTGATTAGTACTGAGGCGGTATATTAAATCAACGTAAGAAAGCAAGAGACTTGGCAAGCAACCTTTGCTTCATGTTTTTGCAACCATTAATGGCCGGCGCGCGATGTATCGACGAGTTCCACGAATTACGCCGTCCATCACGAAACAAATAACGTTAGCTCCGCCGATTACTCGTTTGAAGTGCGGACTTAATAACAGTCCAACAATCGTTAGGGCCTCTAACCACAGCGCTATTAAGTTGCGCGATCTGTTTGTTGGTCGATCAATGCCGATAAACGGGATTGCCATTTGGGCATTTGCGGATAAAGGGCCAGCGCTGAAGAATAGGCATCAATCGCTAAATCTTTATGGTTGGTCATTTCCATAATAGAACCGAGAAGCGCTAAAGCATTATAATTTCTTGGCTCACATTGCAAAACATGATTGAGATCCAGCATCGCAAAAGCTATGTCATCTACCTGCATGTGCACGGCGGCACGGCGCATCCAACCTTCGCTATAGTGGGGCGATAGCGCGACCACGTTATTTAAAAAATCTAAAGCTGCAACATAGTTTTTTTCATCAATTGCTTTCTCTGCCCATTGCATCAAAAGATCTGTCGTGTCTGAGCCTGATTGATCCCATAGGCCCTGGATTTGCCTGCTAATTTTAGCGGCAATTTTGACATCCGCAGCGCGTTTCAAATCAAAAAATAATTTGTCTAACAGCGCCTGCTTTTTTATAGCAAAATAATGACTATGTGTATCAGCTCTGATGGCTTCATCGGAACTCGGTTTTTGTGGAATGATAGCCTGATCGGCATCATGGGTCTCTGCGCTGTCAATTTGAATAAGTGAGGGATTAGTTGTTTGAGCCAGACAAAAGATCGGTGGCCCACTTAACAAGCCAATAAACGTGATGAGCCATAAATGATGTATGCGCCCCAATTTAAAACCTTTACACATAAGCCTCAACGAAGACCTGCAGCCTCTGCACATTTAAATGCAAATTTCAATTAATCAATCGTAAAGATAACAATTGCTGCTTAAACTAAAATACCGTTCGACAAACAAAAATGGCTCCGAATCGGAGCCACTTTGGAAAATTGAGAACCAACTAACCCTGACGCGCTTTATAGCGTGGAGCGGTTTTATTAATGATGTAGATACGCCCCTTACGACGAACCAGACGATTGTCGCGGTGACGGGTTTTAAGAGCCTTCAATGAATTTTTGATCTTCATGATGATCACCTGTGCTTCTGGGCCCTGTCACGGGCGAAAAAAGACGCTCAATATGAACGTTAAAACTGGGTCGTTCCTGCTCTAAATTGCTGAATTTGTCAACTGAAAATACCATAAGCAGCAAATAAAATATCATATTTTAAGCTTATTACGCGGCATCAATCGAGTAACGTGACCCATTTTACGCCCATCACGTATTTCATCTTTGCCATAAATATTAATCAAACTTTGGGGTTCTTCAGCAATTTTTGCAAGCTGTAAGACTTCCTCACCAATAAGATTTTCCATAATACAATCACTATGGCGCAGCGGCAAACCCAACGGCCAACCAGCAACGGCCCTTATATGTTGTTCAAACTGTGAGATGAGGCAGGCAGCCTCTGTCCAGTGTCCTGAATTATGGACACGGGGCGCAATCTCATTAACAAGAACTGTGTCATCGGCTAAAACAAAAAACTCGACACAAAGTACACCAACATAGTTTAACCCATGTAGCACGTTTGTTATAGAATTATGCGCCAATTCGACAGTTTTCGGCGAGATGTTCGCTGGAACTTTGGATTGATGCAAAATACCTTGGTGGTGGATATTCTCAGCAATATCAAAAATCTGAATATGTCCATCGTAATCGCGGGCAGCAACGGCGGATATTTCTTTAGTATAGTCGACCATGGCTTCAAAAATCGCTGGCGAATGGCCGATTTGCGCTAAAGCTTCTGAAGCTGTGATCCGGCCGCTGTCCTCAAGCCGGATTTGGCCTTTACCATCATAGCCGAAGCGACGCGTTTTTAAAATTCCGCGTTTGAACTTTTTGATAGCTGCGACAAGCGTTTCCTCGTTTTCAATGGCGCACCATGCTGTGGTTTTAAGACCAGATTGGTTTAAGAAAGCTTTTTCTTCCACGCGATCCTGCGCTACTGCAAGCGCTTTAGAACAGGGGCTTACCCGCGTTGATAGACCGATGAAATCGACCGTTGCAACTGGTAGATTTTCGAATTCATAGGTAACGACATCTGCACGGTCGGCCAGTTGCTGCAACGCAGCCTGATCGTCATAACGGGCGTCAATATGACAATTTGTAACTTGTGCTGCTGGGCAGTTTTGTTGAGGTTCAAGGACGATTGTTTTAAAGCCGAGCCGAGCCGCCGCCAAGCATAACATACGCGCCAACTGCCCGCCGCCAATAATGCCAATCGTGGAACCCGGTGTTAACGGTGTCAACTCAAACATCCTCATCTTCTGGGAATTGAGCAACTCCCGCTGTTTGCTTGTGGCGCCATCGATCCAAACTTTTGGCAAGTTTTTGATCATATACCGCCATCATGGCAACGGCGAGAAGCGCGGCATTGATCGCGCCCGCTTTACCGATTGCTAACGTGCCAACAGGGACGCCCGCAGGCATTTGCACAATTGACAATAATGAATCTCGACCAGAAAGGACACGCGATTCCACCGGCACCCCGAAGACGGGTAATGGCGTCATCGCCGCTGTCATTCCTGGCAAATGTGCAGCACCGCCGGCGCCAGCGATAATGGCTTTAAAGCCGCGGTCTTTTGCGCTTTTTGCAAAATTAACCAGACGATCCGGAGTGCGATGGGCGGAAATAATCAGAGCCTGATATGAAACAGCCAATTCACGCAAGATCGCAGCTGCATGTTTCATTGTATGCCAATCCGATTGGCTGCCCATAATAATTGCGATTTCAGCGTGATCAATCAATTCGGTCTTTTGCACCATAGTCCTATAATCTCACGGGTTTTAAGCGATAATATCAGGTACGATACGATCTTCTAACGTTTCGAGCTGATCTTTAATAGCCAACTTTTTCTTTTTCATACGCTGAATAGCCAACGGATCTGATCCGCATTGCATCATAGCAGTAATAGCGATATCGAAATCAGCGTGATCCTGCTTCAATTTCGCAAACATCAATCTTAAAGTTGCCTGATCTTGTTCCGACATCGAATGCGTCCTTCATTGAGCGAGCATCAGGCTTAAGCCCTAAAAGCCTATAGCACATTTAGCGCAAAGTAAAAATCTTCAAATAGAAATCGACAAGTGACCATAACTCTGTCACATTAACGGATTGAGATAGCAGTCGTCTTTAGGGCACCAGAGATACTATCTCAAATCGTATAAAGGGAGACTTTAATGGCTATTGAAGCACATCTTAAAACGCTTAAAAACAAACATCAGAAGCTGGAAACCGCGCTGGAACACGCTCTTGCAGCCCCTTCTATAGACGATCTTTTTATTAATGAATTGAAACGAAAAAAATTACAAATCAAAGATGAAATCGCCCAAATCCAAATGAAACGTGCCTAATTTATATATTTGCGATGTCAGTGAGGAGCGTCCTGTACCACGCTCCTCTGTTTTCAGATTTTTCGGTACACCCAAACCACACATAGAGACCAACCCGTTGAGCTTTTAGTGCGGTTTTCCGTTGAAAATCACTTTGAACTTTTAAATCGCATCCAGTTGCCAGCGTTCATCGAATTACGGCCGCTGGCTTGGCCCTTGGCAGCGCGTCAGTACATCAATCTGAGCTAACGCACTTATGTTTTAAAGTGTTGCCAGGCTGGCATTGAGATAGCAAAACTTTTTGCCGGCTCGAATCACCCCTGCTTCTAACTTTACCAAGGCACGCTGATAGCTTTCGTTCACTGCCTTTTGCGATGCTGCAACAGCTGGCGTTATCGACATTGAAGGCAACAAGTTCGACGAAGCTTAAATGTTTGGAATGCTGGTTTGGTCAGATTACCATTTCAACATAGGCTCAGGCCGATGGTTGAATAAAAATTTAATCTATTCAATCTACAGTTTAGCATGGCGCAAGTGACCACTCGTAACGTTAAAATTTTGCATCGACAATCGAAGGTCAGCTTTCCTTAAAGGTAAAACTCACTTATCATAATTGCCAATGAGTAAGAGTGCGACCATGAACTAACAATGCGTGTTTTACAAAAAATGATGTAAGCACTTTTTGAAATTTTTACCAAACTCTAAAAATGAGGTTTCCATGCTAGTTAAGAAAATGAAGGCGATAGAAATTAGTAGCTTTGGCGGCCCGCAAGTGCTCAGAGAAGTAGAAACTAGTATGCCACAACCGGGAGAACAAGAAATTCTTATTCGTGTTCATGCAGCAGGTGTCAATCGCGCTGATGTCGCCCAGCGCCAAGGCAACTACCCGCCACCAAAAGGCGTTTCGCTGTTGCCGGGCTTGGAAGTTGCAGGTGAGATTGCAGCTTTAGGCAACAACGCTGACCGCTTTGATTTAGGTGACAAGGTGACAGCGTTGCTGCCAGGCGGCGGCTATGCCGAATATGCCGTAATCCATCAAACAAACGCACTCCCGCTCCCAAAGGATTTCGACTTCATACTAGCCGCTGCAATTCCGGAAAATTACTTCACAGTGTGGAGCAATGTATTTGACCTCGGGAAACTAAAATCGGGCGAAACCTTTCTGGTTCACGGTGGCACCTCAGGAATTGGCACGGCAGCCATCCAACTTGCAAAAGCATTTGGTGCCCGTGTCATTGCCACCGCAGGAAGTGACGAAAAATGCCAAGCCTGTTTAGATCTTGGTGCCGACCATGCCATAAACTATAAAACCAGCGATTATGCCAGTGATATTCTCAGCTATACTGATAACCACGGCGTCGATGTCACCTTGGATATGGTTGGTGGCGATTACGCCAATAAAAACTTTAAAATTGCAGCACATGAAGGGCGCATCGTCCAAATCGCTTACCTTCATGGCAATATGGCAACCGTCAATCTAAACTATATCATGAGAAAGCGACTGCATTTTACTGGTTCAACGTTGCGTGAACGCGATGTTAGTTTTAAGGCCAAGATCGCCAATGAACTATACCAGCATGTTTGGCCCCTTTTTAATGATAAGTCCATCAAACCGATCATCGACAAAACCTTTCCGCTGCATGAAGCTGATAAAGCGCAACAACGGATGGAATCCAGCCAGCATATTGGAAAAATAATTTTGGAAATAGACTAAATCCTGCGCCCTATATCGTTGAGCGCGTTTGCGTGCTTAAAAATTGTTTCAAGCCTTACGCTTTGACTGCACAGGTTTGAAGCCTTGGCTGATTGTAAATTTTTTACAAACTGGCTTAGGATTGCGCGCGCCAAGGCGTTGTTAAATTTTTTCCGGCAGCAACTCAGACCGCGTCGAATGCTTAGAATGAATCTTCCCTTCGTTGAACTATGTTATGAGCCTCATTCATAGGTTTAATTACGTATTAGGCCAAGCTACTTATTACGGGGAAACAGCACCGAAGCACGTGAGACAACCATAATTCAACATTTAGCGACCGAACTCTCGAACTTTGTTAGCCTCTAATAGTCATTCACGGATTTACGATATGTTTGTCCGAATTGTCGAAAGCATTAGCGCGAACCAAAATTGAGGGTGTATCATCGGTTAAATCGTCAAAATTTACTTCATTATTGTATTTTAA
>Ga0308161_1004487_pt1 | contig 12743 bp, 9 predicted proteins | sample PhyFR2_FD_201034 | JGI IMG/M metagenome (GOLD analysis project Ga0308161, IMG submission 201034) | Phyllosphere microbial communities from UC Gill Tract Community Farm, Albany, California, United States - DLSLF.R2 | ecosystem: Host-associated > Plants > Phyllosphere > Unclassified | place: USA...
TCTCGCGCAAGTCGGACAATCCGTCCATCACGCGCGACGTGTCGGGCGAGGGCGTGCAGCAGGCGCTGCTGAAGCTGATCGAAGGCACGATGGCGTCCGTACCCCCGCAGGGCGGCCGCAAGCACCCGAACCAGGATTTCGTGCAGATCGACACGACGAACATCATGTTCATCTGCGGCGGCGCGTTCGACGGCCTCGACAAGATCATCCAGAACCGTTCGGAAAAGTCCGGCATCGGCTTCGGCGCCAGCGTCAAGAGCCAGACCCAGCGCTCCGTCAGCGACATCCTGATGGAAGCGGAACCGGAAGACCTGATCAAGTTCGGCCTGATTCCCGAGCTGGTCGGCCGTCTGCCGGTCGTCGCCACGCTGGCCGAATTGACGGAAGAAGCGCTGATCCAGATTCTCGTCGAGCCGAAGAATGCGCTGATCAAGCAGTATTCGAAACTGCTCGACATGGAAGGCGCGGAACTGGAAATCCGTCCGGCCGCATTGCACGCGATTGCCAAGAAGGCATTGGCGCGCAAAACGGGCGCACGCGGTCTGCGTTCCATTCTCGAGCATGCATTGCTCGACGTGATGTATGAATTGCCGAGCCAGCAAAATGTCGTGAAAGTCGTGATCGATGAAAATACGATCACGAACGGCGCGAAACCTTTGCTGATTTACAGCGAATCGGCCAAGGCTGCCGGCGAAAACTAAAAATTTCCGGGCGCAAACACAACAAAGGTATTGAATCGCCGAGTCGAGACGGTACAATTAATCTCAACAAAAGACGGCTTCAATCGAAAAGCCACTCGCGGCCGACGCTGTGTAGTGGCTTTTTTATTTGAATTCACCACTTTTGTAGAAACGGCTATTATTCGTATCAAGTTAAAGTATTTTACTTGTAGAAAATATTTCCAGGCCGGTCTTGTGTTTCGACAGTGTGAGCCCACATCGTCTACACGCTTTCTATAAGGTATGCCATGACAACTGCAAAATTGACCGAGCAAATGACGCTGCCCCTCCTGCCGCTGCGCGACGTGGTGGTGTTTCCTCATATGGTGATACCGCTGTTCGTTGGCCGCCCGAAATCCATCAAGGCACTCGAGGCCGCCATGGAACAGGGTAAGAGCATCATGCTGGCCGCCCAAAAGGCCGCCGCCAAGGACGAACCTTCGGCCGCAGACATCTACGAGATCGGCTGCGTGGCCAATATTCTGCAAATGCTGAAGCTGCCCGACGGTACCGTGAAGGTGCTGGTCGAAGGCGCGCAGCGTGCCCAAATCACGAACATCAACGACGGTCCGAGCCATTTCATCGCCGAGCTGACGCCGATTAACTCGGAAGTCGGCGACGACTCCGAAGTCGAGGCGATGCGCCGCGCGATCGTCCAGCAGTTCGACCAGTACGTCAAACTGAACAAGAAAATCCCGCCCGAGATCCTGGCTTCGCTGGCCGGCATCGACGACGCCGGCCGCCTGGCCGACACGGTCGCCGCCCACCTGCCGCTGAAACTCGAGCAGAAACAGGTCATCCTGGAGATCTTCAACGTCGCCAAGCGCCTCGAGCACCTGCTCGGCCAGCTGGAAGGCGAACTGGACATCCTGCAGGTCGAAAAGCGCATCCGCGGCCGCGTCAAGCGCCAGATGGAAAAATCGCAGCGCGAGTATTACCTGAACGAGCAGGTCAAGGCCATCCAGAAGGAACTGGGCGAAGGCGAAGACGGCGCGGACATCGAAGAGCTGGAAAAAAAGGTCATTGCCGCCAAGATGCCGAAAGAGGCACTCGACAAGGCAATGGGCGAGATCAAGAAGCTGAAGATGATGTCGCCGATGTCGGCCGAAGCCACCGTCGTGCGCAACTACATCGACACGCTCGTCTCGCTGCCGTGGAAAAAGAAATCCAAGGTCACGATCGATCTGGAAAAGGCCCAGCAAGTGCTCGAATCCGACCACTACGGCCTGGACAAGATCAAGGAACGCATCCTCGAGTATCTCGCGGTGCAGCAGCGCGTCGACAAGCTGAAGGCGCCGATCCTGTGCTTCGTCGGTCCTCCGGGCGTCGGCAAGACCTCGCTGGGCGAGTCGATCGCCCGCGCGACGAACCGCAAGTACGTCCGCATGGCGCTGGGCGGCGTGCGTGACGAAGCCGAGATCCGCGGCCACCGTCGTACCTACATCGGCTCGATGCCGGGCAAGGTGTTGCAGTCGCTGGCGAAGGTCGGCGTGCGCAACCCGCTGTTCCTGCTCGACGAGATCGACAAGATGGGCGCGGACTTCCGCGGCGATCCGTCGTCGGCCCTGCTCGAAGTGCTGGACCCGGCGCAGAACCACACGTTCTCGGACCACTACGTCGAAGTCGACTTCGACCTGTCGGACGTGATGTTCGTGGCGACGTCGAACTCGTTCAACATCCCGCCGGCGCTGCTGGACCGGATGGAAGTGATCCGCCTGTCGGGCTACACGGAAGACGAGAAGACGAGCATCGCGCAGCGCTACCTGCTGCCGAAGCAGATCAAGGCGAACGGCCTGCGGGATGAAGAGATCAAGATCGAGGAAGGTGCGATCCGCGACATCATCCGTTACTTCACCCGCGAAGCCGGCGTCCGTTCGCTCGAGCGCGAAATCTCGAAGATCTGCCGCAAGGTCGTCAAGATGCTGCTGCTGAAGAAGGACAACAAGCGCGTCATCGTGTCGGCCAAGAACCTGGACAAGTTCCTGGGCGTGCGCCGCTACGATTTCGGCGTGGCCGAGAAGCAGAACCAGGTCGGCCAGGTGGCCGGCCTCGCCTGGACCGAAGTCGGCGGCGACCTGCTGACGATCGAAGCCGTGCAGGTGCCGGGCAAGGGTGCCGTCATCCGTACCGGCACGCTGGGCGACGTGATGAAGGAATCGATCGAAGCCGCCCGTACCGTGGTGCGTTCGCGTGCCCAGCGCCTGGGCATCAAGAACGAGGTGTTCGAGAAGACCGACATCCACATCCACCTGCCGGAAGGTGCGACGCCGAAGGACGGTCCGTCCGCCGGTATCGGCCTGACGACGGCCCTGGTGTCCGTGTTCACCGGCATCCCGGTGCGCGCCGACGTGGCGATGACGGGCGAGATCACGCTGCGCGGCGAAGTCCTGCCGATCGGCGGCCTGAAGGAAAAACTGCTGGCGGCCCAGCGCGGCGGCATCAAGACGGTCCTGATCCCCGAGCAGAACGTGAAGGACCTGACGGATATTCCGGACAACGTCAAGAACAAGCTCGAGATCGTGCCGGTACGCTGGATCGAGAAGGTGCTGGAAGTGGCGCTCGAGCGCCAGCCGGAACCGATCGTCGAGGCGGCTCCCGTGGCGCCGGCGGTGCCGGCGGCGACGGCCGACGGGCAGGGCGGCGTGGTCAAGCACTAAGCCTGCGTCACAGGGCTCGCAACATCGGCAAACGGCACCTTCGGGTGCCGTTTTTTTTCGTGTGTCGATGCGTGCGGCGCCGATCGATATGCCCTGTCGTGCCTGCCCGTGCGCGAATCGCGCAACCTCCTGGCCGTTGCGAGTGCGTTACTTGACACAACGCATTACCGGCTTGTCTAATACGCGCTTGCGGTTTTTGCCCGCGGTCAATCAGGCCGATGCGCGCAGGCCGCCTCCAGAACGTACAACGAGGGAAGATAGTGAACAAAACTGAATTGATCGAAGAAATCGCCAAGTCCGCCGACCTGACCAAGGCTTCCGCGGCGCGCGCCCTCGATGCCATGATCACCGCCGTGACGACCACCCTGAAGAACAACGACAGCGTGACCCTGGTCGGCTTCGGCACGTTCACCGTGGGCGAGCGCGCCGCGCGCACCGGCCGCGATCCGCGCACGAAGGAAGCCATCAAGATCAAGGCCGCCAAGGTTCCGAAATTTAAGGCTGGTAAAGCACTGAAAGATGCAGTAAACTAATGCCTCCTCTGCGCTGACACGCAGCAGGAAGCAGCCGGCGATCAGGCCTCATGGTGTGTGTGACGGTTGCGTAGTACCCAGTATTTCGTGGAGCGGTAGTTCAGTTGGTTAGAATACCGGCCTGTCACGCCGGGGGTCGCGGGTTCGAGCCCCGTCCGCTCCGCCACGAAGCCTGCAGCGTTTGCTGTAGCGGCGGTGGATTGCGAAATACACGAATTTGGAGCGGTAGTTCAGTTGGTTAGAATACCGGCCTGTCACGCCGGGGGTCGCGGGTTCGAGCCCCGTCCGCTCCGCCAGATTGATAAAAAACAGGCGAACCTAGGTTCGCCTTTTTTTTTGAGTTTTCGATAACGCATTTTCAACCTTGATTGGCTGACCATGTTTGAATTTATCCGTAAACACCAGCGCCTGATGCAGTTCCTGCTGTTGCTGCTGATCCTGCCATCGTTCGTACTGGTGGGTGTGAGCAGCTACAACGAGCGCGGCAGCGGCGATGGTGTGGCCACCGTGGACGGTAAAAAGATCACCCAGCAGGAATGGGAAGCGGCCCAGCGCCGCCAGCTCGACCAGGCCCGCCAGATGATGGGCGCGCAATTCGACCAGAAACTGTTCGAGACGCCCGAAGCCAAGCAGGCCGTGCTCGACCAGCTGGTCGCCGAGAAGGCCATCAATGCCGAGATCATCCGCCAGCACCTGACGGTGAGCGATGCCGCGCTGCAAAAGGCCATCATGGACATCCAGGCCTTCCGCAAGGATGACGGCACGTTCGACATGGACCGCTACAAGGCTGCGCTGGCCGCCCAGGGCATGACGCCGGAAATCTTCGACGCGCGCATGCGTCACGACATGGCCGTGCAGCAGCTCGTCGGTTCCGTGCAGCAGACCGCGTTCGCGCCGCGCGCCGTCGCGACCCGCCTGTCGGACCTGAACGACGAGGAGCGCGAGGTGCAGGAGCTGCAGTTCCCGGCCGCGAACTACGTCTCGCAAGTCAAGGTCACCGACGACATGGTCAAGGCGTACTACGACAAGAACGCCGCCCAGTTCCAGATCCCGGAAACCGTCAAGGCCGAGTACGTCGTGCTGGATTCGGCCGCGGTCGAAAAACAGGCGACCGTCACCGACGCGGAAATCGCCGAGACCTACAACAAGAACACGAAGCGTTTCACGACGCCGGAAAAGCGCAGCGCCAGCCACATCCTGGTGACGGTCAAGCAGGGCGCGCCGGCCGCGGAGGATGCGGCCGCCAAGGCCAAGGCGCAAGCCATCCTCGACGAGCTGCGCAAGAACCCGGGCGATTTCGCGAAGATCGCCAGGGCGCAATCGCAGGATCCGGGCTCGGCGGAGCTGGGCGGTGACCTGGGCGTCGTCGAGAAGGGCGTGTTCGACAAGCCGGTCGAAGACGCGATCTTCAGCCTGAAGGAAGGCGAGACGAGCGGTCTCGTGCGTTCGACGTTCGGCTACCACGTCGTCAAGGTGACGAAGGTCGTGCCGGCCACGCAGAAGACACTGGACGAAGCGAAGACGCAGATCGCCGACGAACTCAAGAAGGCCAAGCTGTCGGCCAAGTACACCGAAATGGCCGAAACGTTCACGAATACCGTGTACGAGCAGTCGGACAGCCTGAAGCCGGTCGCCGACAAGCTGGGCCTGACGGTCCAGACCGTGGAAGGCGTCACCCGCACGCCGAACCCGGCGCTGGGCAATGCCCCGGTCAACAATCCGAAGTTCCTGAAGGCGATCTTCGCGAACGACGCGCTGACCAACAAGCGCAACACGGAAGCCGTCGAAGTGGCGCCGAGCACGCTCGTTGCCGGCCGCGTCGTCGAATTCAAGCCGGCGGCCAAGCGTCCGCTGGCCGACGTGGAAGGCGTGATCCGCCAGCGCGTCACGCAGGAAGAAGCGACGAAACTGGCACGCCAGGCCGGCGAGGCCAAGCTGGCCGCCGCCAAGGCATCCGGCGACGCCGCGGGCTTCGGCGAGACGAAGACGCTGTCGCGCACCAAGCAGCCGCCGATCAACGAGACGGCCGCGCTGGCCGTGCTGAAGGCCGACGCGAGCAAGCTGCCGGCGTACGTGGGCGTCGAGATCCCGGGTCAGGGCTACGGCGTGTACCGCATCGCCAAAGTCACCCAGCCGGCGCAGCAGGACCAGGCGCGCCGCAAGCAGGAGGCGCAGCAGATCGGCCAGGCCTACGGCAATGCCGAGACCTACGGCTTCGTCGAAGCGCTGAAGCGCAAGGCCAAGGCGAAGGTCAACGTCAAGGCGGCGGACCTTGGCACCAAGTCCGAATAAGCCGCACGCGTCACGCAAAAAAAGCCCGGTCCGCTCGCGCGGCCGGGCTTTTTCCTTTGCGGCGCCGCCGCGGCTACAATCGTACCGTTACCACAACGGAGCGTTACTCATGACCGTCACCTGGACCGACGCGCTCGACGCCGTCGACTGGCAAGAGCTGTCCGACCTGTACCGCAAGGCGCCGCTGGCGGCGAAGGAACCCGACCGCCTGAAGACGGCGTTCTCGAACAGCATGTTCCGCCGCTTCGGCTACGAGGACGGCGTGCTCGTCGCCGCCGGGCGCGCGCTGGCCGACGGCGTCGACTGCTCGTACATCTGCGACGTCGCCATCCTGCCCAGCCACCAGGGCCGCGGGCTGGGTCGCGAGATCGTGGCGCACCTCGTCGCGCTGTCGCGCGGGCATGCGAAGATCCTGCTGTATGCCGTGCCCGGCAAGGAGGGCTTCTATGCGCGCCACGGATTCCGGCGCATGACGACCGCGATGGCCGTGTTCGACGATCCGGACAAGGCGACCGAGCGCGGCTACCTGGCGCCCCAGTGAGCCGTCAGGCCAGCGTCCCGCGTTCCAGCAGCGAGAGGTAGCGGCGGAACGATGCGGCGACGGCCGCGCGGCCGTCCTGCACGATCTCGGCGTCCTGGAACGCGCCGTAGACGGCATCGTAGTCGTACGGCGCGAGGCGCTCTTCCATGACGCGCACGGTGGATGCGGGCAAGGGCAGGTAGTTCGGGTAGGAGTACATGAACGAGACGTGGCTCCCGTCCGGCACCACCTGCAGGATGTCGCCGCTGAGCAGCGCGCCGCGGCCGGCGCAGCCCTGCGGCCAGTGCAGCACGGTGCCGCCGTCGAAATGCCCGCCGAGCCGCACGAGGCTCACGTCGCCGGGCAGGCGCACGGCGTCGCCGGACCAGAAGCGCAGCGCCGGGTCCGGGCGCATGACCCACTCCCGGTCGGCCTCGTGCAGCCAGACTTCGCAGCCGAAGGCGTGCGCCCACTCGGCCATCGTCGTGTAGTAATGCGGATGCGAAATCGCGATCGCGGCGATGCCGCCCAGGGCGCGCACGATGTCGAGCGTGGCATCGTCGAGCAGCGCGATGCAGTCCCACAGCACGTTGCCGGCGGGCGTACGCACGAGCAGCGCGCGCCGGCGATGGCGGCCTTCGGTTGCGTCGCCAGCGCGTACAGGTCGGGCTGCAGGCGCCGGAAACCGTTCTGGTGGCCGCGCCGCAGCTGCGCCAGCGTGGTCCAGCGCTGGCCTTCCGCCGGCACGTACTGGCGCGCGTCGCGGCAGATCCGGCAGGCGGGCGGCGGCGCGTCGGAAGGGGCGTATTGCGTGCCGCAGGTCGTGCAGAGGAAAGCGTCCATGGGCCACAGGATACGGCAACGCGCGCCGCGCCGGCGCGCGCAGGAAGTAATCCTGGCTCAGTCCCGGTGCAGCTGGCGCGCCGCGGCCAGGAAATCGTCCTTCGAGATGCCGGGGAGGGTGAGCGCGTCCGCCTGCGGATAGCGCACGAAGTTGCGGTCGATCGAGCGCAGGTACGCAGGATCGTAGTGCTCGACGAGCAGCTGGTCGACCAGTTCCGGCATGCGGCCCGTGTTGGCCAGCTCGTGCCAGGCATCGATGCGCGCGCGTCCGTGCAGCTGCACCAGGTGGTCCAGCTGCGCGTTCAGCGCGCCCGGGTCGGCGCAGAAATGCTCGTAGTCTTCCATCAGCAGTTGCACGCGCAGCGGACGGTCCAGCTGCAGCGCGATGCAGGGCGCGGCGCGCATGCGCTCCATGACGGCGTCCGGCACGCGCAGGTTGCCCACCTTCTTGCTTTCCGATTCCACGAACACGGGGCGGGCCGGGTCGAAGCGGCGCAGCTTGTCCCAGATGCGCGTCTCGAACATTTTCTGCGTCGGCTGCGGCTCGCCCGGCAGATGGCCGAGGACGGAACCGCGATGCGCCGCCAGCCGCTCCAGGTCGAGCACCTGCGCGCCGATCGCATCGAGCGTCTCCAGCAGGCGGCTCTTGCCGCTGCCGGTGGTGCCGCACACGACGCGCAGGTCGAGCGCGGGCGGCTGCTCCAGCGCCGTGGCGACGTAGGCGCGGTAGGCCTTGTAGCCGCCGTCCAGCTGCACGACCGGCCAGCCGATCTTGGCGAAGATCAGCGCCATCGAACCACTGCGGTTGCCGCCGCGCCAGCAATAGACGAGCGGCTTCCAGTCCTTCGGCTTGTCCGCGAACAGCGTCTCGATATGGCGCGCGATGTTGTGCGCGACGAGCGGCGCGCCGATCTTCTTCGCTTCGAACGCACCGACCTGCTTGTACGTCGTGCCGACGAGGATGCGCTGGGCGTCGTCCAGCACGGGGCAGTTGATGGCGCCGGGAATGCGGTCGAGCGCGAACTCGGACTCGCTGCGGGCGTCGATGATGGTGTCGAACCGGTCGAGGTTCGGCAGGACGTCGTCGACGCCGAGGACTGCGGGGTATTTCATTATCGTTTGACGAGAGGCGCGAATTGCGGCCAGATGTTGTTGAGGATGGTCGGATGGGCGGTCGCCAGCGGGTGCAGCCGGTCGGCCTGGAAATTGGCCGGCTCCTGCGCCACGCCGTCCAGCATGAACGGCACCAGTGGCACCTTGTACGTCCCGGCCAGGTCCTTGTACATGCCGGCGAAGCGTTCCGTGTAGGCGCGCCCGTAGTTCGGCGGCATGCGCATGCCGACCAGCAGCACGCGGGCGCGGTTCTGCTGCGCCAGCTGGATCATCGTGCGCAGGTTGTCCTCGGCGGCCGTCACCGGCAGGCCGCGCAGGCCGTCGTTGGCGCCCAGTTCGAGCACGACGACGTCCGGCTTGTGCTGCTGCAGCAGCACGGGCAGGCGCGTGCGGCCGCCGCTCGTCGTCTCGCCGCTGATACTGGCATTGACGATGTGGGCGTCGATCTTTTCGGCCTTCAGGCGCTGTTCCAGCAGGGCGACCCAGCCGGTGCCGCGCGCGAGGCCGTATTCGGCCGACAGGCTGTCGCCCACCACGAGTACGGTTTTTGGGGCAGAATAGGCGCTTCCCGACGCGGCGAATGCCAGGACCGCGACGGATCCGATCGTCCATTTCTTCAATAAAGCAAGCATGCGTGATATTCCCGAGGCGTCAAAAGGCAGTACAGGCGAGGGCGGCGCGAACCGGCCGGCGATCGACGTGCGCGGCCTGTCCAAGCGGGTGCAGGACGCCAGCGGCGAGCTCACCATCCTGCACGAGGTGGATTTTACCGTGCAACCGGCCGAGACGCTTGCCCTCGTCGGCGCGTCCGGTTCCGGCAAGTCGACCTTGCTGGGCCTGCTGGCCGGGCTGGACGCCCCGTCGACGGGCAAGGTGCTGCTCGACGGCACCGACATCTTCGCGCTCGACGAGGACGGCCGCGCCGCGTTCCGCAAGGCCCGGCTGGGCTTCGTGTTCCAGTCGTTCCAGCTGCTCGCGCACCTGACCGCGCTGGAAAACGTGATGCTGCCGCTGGAACTGCGCGGCGAGGCCGATGCGCACGCGAAGGCGGAGGCGATGCTCGGCCGCGTCGGACTGGCGAGCCGCCTGCGCCATTATCCGAAATACCTGTCCGGCGGCGAGCAGCAGCGCGTCGCCCTGGCGCGGGCGTTCGTCACCGAGCCGCCGCTGCTGTTCGCGGACGAGCCCACGGGCAGCCTCGACGCCGCGACCGGCGAGGCCGTCATCGGGCTGATGTTTGAGCTGAACCGCGAACGCGGCTCGACGCTCGTGCTGGTCACGCACGATCCTGCGATGGCGGCGCGCTGCGGGCGGACGCTGACGATTGCGGCGGGGCGGATCGTCGGCTGACGCACGTGGACGCGTTCGCAGCGTCGTCGCCCCCGCGCAGGCGGGGGCCCAAGCTGCGCGCGTTATCGTGATACCCGAAGTGCATGGTACTTGGGTCCCGGCCTGCGCCGGGACGACGGTGTTCGCCTATCAGCCGCTGGCACCTGAATCGTCGCCCCCGCGAAGGCGGGGGCCCAAGCTGCGTGCGTTATCGTGATGCACGCAGTACCCGGGTCCCGGCCTGCGCCGGGACAACGGTGCCGAGTTGGCGAGAGGATTCAATCGCCCGACGACGCTTCACGCCCCCGCCCCACCCGCCACCAGCGCATTCAGTTCCGCCCGTATCGCGCGCGGCAGCTCGCCTGCCGTCAGCCCGATCGGCCCCGCGCCGCCTTGCACCAGCCGGTCCGCCGCCGCCCCGTGCAGCCAGACCCCGCCCAGCGTGGCCTGCCACGCCGGCCAGCCATGGCCCAGCAGCGTGCCGATCAGCCCCGCCAGCACATCGCCCGTGCCGCCCGTCGCCAGCCCCGGGTTGCCCGTCGGGTTGATCGCCACCTCGCCGTCCGGCCGGGCGATGACGCTGCCGGCCCCCTTCAGCACGACGACGGCGTTGAAGCGCTGGGCCAGTTCGCGCGCGTTTTCAAGACGGTCGGCCTGCACGATGCCGGCCGTGACCCCCAGCAGGCGCGCGGCTTCCAGCGGATGCGGCGTCAAGACGGTCGGCCCGGCATGCGCCGCCAGGCGCGCGGCGAGGTCGGGGCTGGCCGCGCATAGATTCAATGCGTCGGCGTCGACCACGAGCGGGCCGGCGCCGTCGATGACCTGCGACAGCGCATGCGTGGCGCCGGCCGAGTCGCCCATGCCGGGGCCGGCGACGATCGTGCGGCCCTCGAACGCGAAGCCGGCCGCGTCGCGGAACATGATCTCGGGCTGCAGCGGGTCCAGGCCGGGGCCGCCGTCGACGGCGGCCACGAACACGCGCCCCGCACCCGCGAACAGGGCCGCCCGCGCCGCCAGAATGCCGGCACCGGCCATGCCGCGCGCGCCGCCCAGGATGGCCACGTCGCCGAAGCTGCCCTTGTGGGTATTGCGCCGGCGCGGCGCCAGAGCGTCCGCGAACAGCGCCGGGCCGTTCAGGCGCGCCTGCGCCACCGCCGTGTGCAGGCGGCCGGTGCCGAGGCGGTCCACGTGCACGCGGCCGGCATGGTCGCAGCCGTCGCCCGTGTGCAGGCCCGGCTTGTCGCCGAGGAAGGTGATCGTGTGCGTGGCGCGCACGGCGCCGCCGTCCGGGCCGACCACGCCGCCCGTGTCGGCATCGAGGCCGCTCGGCACGTCCAGCGCCAGCACCGGACACGCCAGGCCGTGCGTGCGCTCGGCGAGTTCGCGCGCGCGGCCGGCGAGCGGACGCGCGAGGCCGATGCCGAACAGGCCGTCGACGACGAGGCAGCAGCCGTGCGCCTCGCCCGGCGCGTCGACGAAGCGCGCGCGGCTGGCATGGGCGCGGGCCAGCGCCACCTCCGTCTCGGGCGACGGCAGCGGCCCGGCCAGGTGGATCACGTCCACGCTGGCGCCGAAGTTAGCGAGGTTGGCGGCCACTTCGAGGGCGTCGCCGCCGTTGTTGCCGGGGCCGGCGAGCACGAGGATGCGGCCGGTCGGCAAGCCGTTCAGGACTTCGAGGGCGTAGGTCGCCGCGGCTTCGCCGGCGCGGCGCATCAGGGTGTCGGGCGGCAGCTGCGCCCCGGCGGCGGCCTCGATGGCGCGGATCTGGGCGACGCTGTAGAGCGGATTATCCATGGGGGCTCCGAAAACGCGCGACGGCGCGAACGGCGTATTGTCGCAAAATCCGCGCGGCGCACGACTACAATAGGCGCTCGCATGCTATCGAACGAGAGGACATACATGGATTGGCAGTTCTGGATCGACCGCGGGGGCACCTTCACCGACATCGTGGCGCGCCGTCCCGACGGCAGCCTCGTCACCCACAAGCTGCTGTCGGAAAATCCGGAACAGTACCGGGATGCGGCCGTGGCCGGCATCCGCCACCTGCTCGGCCTCGCGCCGGGCGCGGCCATGCCTGCCGGCGCGATCGATGCCGTCAAGATGGGCACGACGGTCGCCACCAATGCGCTGCTCGAGCGCAAGGGCGAGCCGACGGCGCTGGCGATCACGCGCGGCTTCGGCGACGCGCTGCGCATCGCCTACCAGAACCGCCCGCGGCTGTTCGACCGCCACATCGTGCTGCCCGAGCTCCTGTACGGCCGCGTGATCGAGGTCATCGAACGCATCGGCGCGCATGGCGACGTCGTCGCCGCGCTGGACGAGGACGCGGCCCGGCGCGACCTGCAGGCGGCATACGACGCCGGGATCCGGGCGCTCGCCATCGTCTTCATGCACGGCTACCGCTATCCACGGCACGAGGAAGCGGTCGCGCGCATCGCCCGCGCCATCGGCTTCACCCAGGTCTCGGTGTCGCATGCGGTCAGTCCGCTGATGAAGCTCGTCGCGCGCGGCGACACGACCGTCGTCGACGCCTACCTGTCGCCGATCCTGCGCCGCTACGTCGACCAGGTCGCCGGCGAGCTGCCGGGCGTGAACCTGCAGTTCATGCAGTCGAGCGGGGGGCTGACGGACGCGCGCGCGTTCCAGGGCAAGGATTCGATCCTGTCCGGCCCGGCCGGCGGCATCGTCGGCATGGTGCGCGCCAGCCGCCTGGCCGGGTTCGAGCGCATCATCGGCT
>Ga0308161_1004488_pt1 | contig 12742 bp, 12 predicted proteins | sample PhyFR2_FD_201034 | JGI IMG/M metagenome (GOLD analysis project Ga0308161, IMG submission 201034) | Phyllosphere microbial communities from UC Gill Tract Community Farm, Albany, California, United States - DLSLF.R2 | ecosystem: Host-associated > Plants > Phyllosphere > Unclassified | place: USA...
AGGGGTCTTGTAGCAAAGGTGGAGTGCATAGGCGGCGATCGCAGCACTGACCGCACTCTCCGCCGTCAGCTTGCCTTCCGTGGTGTTTCTGCCGCAGAAGATCATCACCTTGTCGGCATCTGCCAGGGCGTCGACGCTGGCGAGCAAGTGCCTGGAGAGAGACTGCTCGGATACGATGTGGAGTTTGTGGGATTGTGGCGCTGTCATGAGCTTCGAAAAGCTTTTCACCAGTTTTTGCGCCGGCGCTTTGTTCAGGTATCTCTTGTTCAATGCCTCTCCGTCAAAAACCGGCGGCGGAAAGATGTCCTTTTTTTCTTCAATTCGCCTCAAGTCCTCCTTCTCCAGCTTGATGGACCCTTGCTTATTCCTGCTGTCGCTTGAATCCGCAACAGCCGTCGACGAGACGAAAGTGCTGCGCCAGTACGCACGATGCGGCACGGAACTTCGCAGTTCGCGCCAGTCGGGAAAGGCGGACGGCGCGCCGCGCGCCCTGACCGAGAAACGGCCGTTGCGCAGCTTGGCCGCAAGGCAGTTTCCGTGGTAAGTCAGCCTGGGCTGGGCGGCTCTAGCAGCAATGGTCTTTAACATGATGGCTCCCGGAAGTCGTTGTTTTCTGCATTCGTAATTTGCCTCCATGCCGCAAGCGCTCGTGTTGCATCAGGCGCTCGTCAGCGCTGCCTAGCCTGTGATGCGTATCGCGGCAGGCAGGCGTTGCTCACGCATCTGATGCCGCGTCTGGTGGGCGTCCAGCCACCGCTTCCTCTTGCAGCACGCGACGTCGCTTGCACCAGGCTGCACCTGAACACAAGCCAGCCTTGCGCATTGGCCGCTGAGCGGTGCTGTTGTCGAATAGCGGAATGCTGGTCCATGGCATGGCGATGCCGCAGCTTATTGCGCATCATCAAGAGTTCATTGCTTCACTTGCGATACGCCAGCATGGCGACATGGACACGGTAGTGCCGCAATAAAAAAGATAGTTCAGTCTGGAAGCGCGTGCGGAGCAGTGAATGCGCGCGTTGAAAGAGGGGGGCGCTCCCGGCCGGCGTGGCGGCGCGGGAGCGGTTGTTGCCTTACTTGCTCAGCAGCCGCATGCCGCGTTCAAGCCCATCGATGGTCAGCGGAAACATCCGGTTATTCATGATCTGCCTGATCACGGCGATCGATTGCCGGTATTGCCACAGGCCTTCCGGCTCCGGGTTGAGCCAGATGAACTTCGGAAACATGTGGGTGAAGCGCTGCAGCCATTCGGCGCCGGCTTCCTCGTTGTTGTACTCCACCGAGCCGCCCGGCTGCAGGATCTCATACGGGCTCATGGTGGCGTCGCCGACGAAGATCAGCTTGGTGTCCGGCGTGTACTTGCGTAGCACGTCCCAGGTCGGGAAACGTTCCGCATGGCGGCGCCGGTTGTTCTTCCACAGGTAGTCGTAGACGCAGTTGTGAAAGTAATAGAACTCCATGTTCTTGAACTCGGTCTTGGACGCCGAGAACAGTTCCTCGGTGCGGGTGATGTGATCGTCCATCGTGCCGCCGACATCCAGCAGCATCAGCACCTTGATGTTGTTCTTGCGCTCGGGCTGCATCTTGATGTCGAGGTAGCCGGCATTGTTGGCGGTGGCGCGTATCGTGTCGTCCAGCGCCAGTTCTTCCTCCGCGCCTTCGCGCGCGAACTTGCGCAAGCGGCGCAATGCGACCTTGATGTTGCGGGTGCCGAGTTCGCGTTCGCTGTCGTAGTCGCGGAAGGCGCGCGACTCCCAGACCTTCACCGCGCTGCGCTTGCCGCCTTCGCCGCCGATGCGTATGCCTTCCGGGTTCTCGCCGCCGTTGCCGAAAGGCGAGGTGCCGCCGGTACCTATCCACTTGTTGCCGCCTTCATGGCGTTCCTTCTGTTCGGCCAGCAGTTCCTTTAAGCGATCCATCAGCTTGTCATAGCCGAACTTCTCGATGGCCGCGCGCTGCTCGGGCGTGAGCTCGCGCTCGATGCGCTTCATCAGCCAGTCTAGCGGGATTTCCGGGTGCTTCTCGAACAGGGTGTCGACGCCCTTGAAGTACATGCCGAAGGCCTTGTCGAACTTGTCGTAATGCGCCTCGTCCTTGACCAGCGTCATGCGCGAGAGGTAATAGAACTCGTCCAGCGATGGCGCAATGACCTGCTTCTGCATGGCCTCCATCAGGATCAGGTATTCCTTGATGGAGACGGGGATCTTGGCGTCTTTGAGGGTAAAAAAGAAATCGATCAGCATGGTGTCCTACCGTTCGAGTTTGTAGTGCAAATGGCGCTTCACGGTCGGCCACTCGGCGTCAATGATGGATAACACCACGGTGTCGCGCAGGCTGCCGTCGGCCATGCGCTGGTGCTGCCGCAGCACGCCATCCTGCTTCGCGCCCAGCCGCGCAATCGCTTCGCGCGATTGTTGATTCATCCAGTGGGTGCGGAACTCCACTGCGATGCATTGCAGCGCTTCGAAGGCATGGCCCAGCAACAGCAGCTTGGCCTCGGTATTGATGCCGGTGCGCTGCGCCCGCTTCGCATGCCAGGTATGGCCGATCTCGAGCCGCCGGTTATGCGGGTCGACATTGAAGTAGCGGGTGCTGCCGACGATGGTCTCATCGCGCGTGTCGCGGATGATGAAGGGCAGCGCATGCTGGCTGCGCATGGCGAGCGCCGTCTCGATCCAGGCGCGCATGGCTTGCGGCGCCGGCACCGAGGTATACCAGAGCTTCCAGAGTTCGCCGTCGGACGCCGCTTCCACGAGCGCGTCGTGGTGGCTCATGGCCAGCGGCTCCAGCCGCACGTAACGGCCCGACAGCGTCACCGGCTCCATGAAAACCATGTCTGCCTCAGCGGTTGTTGCGCGACATGAAGACCAGGCGCTCGAACAGGTGCACGTCCTGCTCGTTCTTCAGCAGCGCGCCATGCAGCGGCGGCACGGCGCTCTTCGGGTCCTTGGCGCGCAATGCCTCCGGCGGAATGTCTTCGGCCAGCAGCAGCTTGAGCCAGTCCAGCAATTCGGAGGTGGATGGCTTCTTCTTCAGGCCGGCAACGTCGCGCACTTCGTAGAAGGTCTCCAGCGCCTTGGCTAGCAGTTCCTTCTTCAGGTCCGGAAAATGCACCTCGACGATCTCGGCCATCGTGTCCTTGTCCGGGAACTTGATGTAATGGAAGAAGCAGCGGCGCAGGAAGGCGTCCGGCAGTTCCTTCTCGTTGTTGGAAGTGATGATTACCAGCGGCCTGTGCTTGGCCTGCACCATCTCGCGGGTTTCATAGACATAGAATTCCATGCGGTCGAGTTCGCGCAGCAGGTCGTTGGGGAACTCGATGTCGGCCTTGTCGATCTCGTCGATCAAGAGCACCACGCGCTCGTTGGCGGTGAAGGCCTGCCACAAGACGCCCTTGACGATGTAGTTATGGATGTCCTTGACGCGCTCGTCGCCCAGCTGCGAATCGCGCAGCCGCGACACGGCGTCGTACTCATACAGACCCTGCTGCGCCTTGGTGGTGGACTTGATATGCCATTGCATCAGCGGCATGTCCAGTGCAGCGGCCACTTCCTCGGCCAGCATGGTCTTGCCGGTGCCGGGCTCGCCCTTGATCAGCAGCGGACGCTGCAGCGTCATGGCCGCATTGACTGCAAGTTTCAGGTCGTCGGTGGCTACATAGTTCTGGGAACCTTTGAACCGTGTGTCTGGTCGCATGATGTCTCGTCGTCATGAAAAAAAGATAGGGACGAGTATAAGCGAGAAACAGTTGGCAGGTATCCGGCAACCGAACGCTCGCTGTGCGCATCAGTTGAGCGCATCGGTCTGCCATTGCCGGCATGGTCCGAAACGGATGCCATGCCTTCCTGCTGCATGAAATACCAGGGAGTTTGATGAAGATGTTTGTATTGCGGGCCTGGGCTGTATGGCGCAGGCTGCGCCGCGGCACGTCCTCGCGTCACCGCAGTGTGCGGCGCGCAGTGCAGGTGGAACAGCTGATGCGGCGGGCCAATCCGTTCGCCGGCTGGAGCGAGCGCGCCAACTGGATGATCGACGTGGCCGAGTGGCTGCGGCATGACAGCCGCCGCCTGCTGCGCGACGGCGACGGCCGCCACGGCCGGCTGGTGTTCCTGCTGGACTGGCTGGACAGCCACCGCGACGTGCGCCGTCTGGTGCAGACGGCGATCCAAAAAACCCTGCGCGAGGCGATCGGTCCGGAGCTGTTTGCCGAGACCGGCATGCAGCGCGAGCCGGCCGTGCTGGCCGAGCTGGCGTCGCGCAGTATGCAGATGCTGCTGCCGCGGCCGCCGGCACGGCATGACATGGGCGCGCTGCTGTGCGCGATGTTTCCCCGCCCGGCCGATGCGCTATTGCTACGGGAACTGGACCCGGCGACGGCTTCCCGCCTGTGGCGCCTGATCGCCGACGACGCGATCTCCCACGGCTACCTGCAGCAGATCGACGAGGCCATGCAGCACCTGGCCACGGCCGTCATCGCAGCCGGCACCAGCCCGGAATTCAGGCGCCGCCTGCCGCCGCGCATGCCAATTCAGGCCACGCCTTTCATGGCGCTGCGGCGCGAACTCGAACGTTATCTGCATGTGCCGGGACAGGATGAAGCGGCGCTGCGCAGCGTGCGCATGCTGATCGCGGTCTGCCGCGCGCAGACCGACAGCATCTATGCCGAGCTCGATGAACACGGCGTGTCGGTATCGCTGGTGTCCCAGGTCGAGCGCATGCGTTCGCAGCTCGACCGCATGGCCAGCCTGATTGCGCTGCGCGGCGCCGTGCAGGGCGGGCAGGGCGGCGCCGCGCTGCTGGCCATGCTGGCCGACCTGCTATGCGCGCAGCACGGCCAGAGGCCTTCCGTAACCGGCCTGGCGAGCCGCAGCCTGTCGCTGGTGGGCCGCAAGATCGTCGAGCGGCAAGGCAGGCATGGCGAGCGCTACATGGTCGAGAATGCCGGCCAGTATCGTGCGGCATGGCGATCAGGCGCTGCAGGCGGCGCGCTGCTGACCTTGCTGGTGCTGCTGCAGCAGGGCGTGCCGGGCGCGCTGACAGGCTTCGACGGTTTCCTTGGCGGGATGTCGGTTGCGATTCCGCTAGGCGTCTGGCTGCTGGCCATCTCGGCCTGCGGCGGCCAGTTCGGGGCGCGCCAGCCAGCCGTCACCACGCCGGCGCTCGGCGCCAGAATGGGCGCGCTGGACACGGTGGAAGGCTTGCGTGGCCTGTTGGCGCAGGTGGCGCGCCTGCTGCGTGCGCAAGCCGCCGGCGTGCTCGGCAATCTCACCGCTGTGGTGCCTGGCATGCTGCTGCTTGCTGCTGGCGTCGGCTACCTGAGCGGTGCGCCGCTGATGTCCATGGCACGGGCGGGCGCCCTGATCGAGCGGCTCAGCCTGGTCGGCCCGGCGCCGCTGTATGCGGCTGGTACCGGCGTGCTGTTGTGGCTGGCCGGACTGGCGTCGGGGTTTGCCGACAACTGGTTTGCGCTGCACCGGTTGCGCGATGCGCTGGCCCACCAGCGCCGCCTGGTCTACGCGCTGGGACCGGGCAGGACGCAACGGCTGGCAGGCTGGCTGGAACGGCACGTGGCCGATATCGCGGGCAGCCTGGCACTGGCGACCCTGCTCGGGCTGGCTCCGGCTTTCGCAACCTTCTTCGGCCTGCCATTCCAGGTGCGGCATGTCACCCTGGATGCGGCAGCGCTCGCAGCGGCCGTGGCCAGCCTGGGCTGGCCTGCATTGACGGAGCCTGCGTTCTGGCTGGCTGCAGCCGGGGTCGTTGTGTCGGGGCTGATGAATGTGGCGGTCGCATTCGCCTGCGCGTTCGGCCTGGCATTGCATGCGCGCGCAGTGCCGGCGGCGGTCAGGCGGCGGGTATCGGGCGCCGTGCTGCGGCGCTTGCTGGCATCGCCCGGATCGTATCTGCTGCCGGACCGGCATCAAGCCGATGCGCCGAAGCCGGATTTGCCCGGGCAGCGCGATGAGGAAGAACGCAAAACCGGCCGGCGCTGAGGGCCTGCACCGCTCGCCGGATAGCCTGGCCGCCTGATCGCTTCAGGCTTCATGCAGTGCATGGCGCAGGCTGGCTTGGGCTGCTGGCTACGTCGGTACTATGCCTTCCCGTCCTCGACGTCGCTGGCGTCATCGGTGTTGCTGGCCTCGTCCGCAACGCCGCCGTCCTTGTAGTCTTCCACCATCAATGGATTCTCCTGGTCGGCGGCGGCGCGCATTTCCGGCGGCAGCGCCTCGTGCTCACGGGCGCGCGCCATCAGCACGTCGACGTTGGCGATCTTGCGCTCGACTTCCTCCGCCAGCGTGCGGCCGGTCAGCTTGCCGGGCAGCGGAAATTCGCAGGCGGCCGCCATTTCCACCGCCGGGTCGTTCATGTCCATCGACGCGTCGGGCGACTGCTCACGGCGCGCAAGATACAACTTGAGCGCCTGCAGCCTTTCTGTCATCTGTTCCAATTGCGCGGTGCTGATTGCCATGGTCCTCTCCTTGATCTGTGCATGAGCACCGGTTGGAGCCACAGCGCAACCGTAAAATTCCGCCCTGGCGGTTGATGGCGCGCATCATGGCCGCGCTTCTCTCCTGCCCAGCCGCAGCGTCAGCACGACCCCCGCTGCCAGCACCATGCAGGTCGCGGCAAAGGCGGCCCGGAATCCGCCCGCATGCTCGATCAGCAGGCCGGCCGCCGCCGGGCCGGCAAACTGGCCGACCGCATAGAACAGGGTCACGAAGCTCACTGCCAGCGGCGCCTCATGCGGCGCCACCGTTTCCGTGGAGGCGGCGAGGATGGCGCTGAACATGCCGGAGAGGGTGCATCCCACCACCAGGAAATGCGCCGCGAAGCCGCCCAGCACCGGCCAGATCACCGGGATCAGGGTCGCCACAAGCGTCAGGCTGACGCAGATGCGCAGCACAGCCGGGCGGCCGTAGCGGTCCGACAGCCAGCCCCAGCAAGGGCTTGCAAAGATCGACAGGATGCCGCTGGCCGCGGCCAGCTTGCCGGCGGTCAGCGCGGACAAGCCCGCTTCCAGCGCGAAGCTGTACATGAACACCGCCTGCACGATGTAGGTGATGCCGACCACGCCGTACAGCAGGCCGACGGTAATCACATGGCGGTCGCGGAATACGCGGGCCTTGTCGACCTGCTGCTTGCCGGCGGCGCTGGCGGAGGCCGGGTTGCGCAGCAGGAAAAACGCCGCCGTCAGCGCCATCAGCGCAGTGGCGGCAAACAGAGCCCATGCCATGCGCCAGCCGTTCTTGCCCAGCGCGGTATTCAGGTAGGGCACCAGGGCGCCCGTGATCAGCAGGCCGAGGCCGACGCCGCTGTTGGCAATGCCGATCACGGCGCCGCGGCGTTGCGGAAACCAGCCGGCCAGCAGGGAGATTACCGGGGTATAGCTGAATGCGGTGCCGAAGCCCAGCAGCGCCATCAGCCCGATCAGCACGCGGTAGTCCGAAGCCAGCGCCAGGCCGCTGAAGCCGGCTGCCGTCATTGCCACGCCGCACAGGACGGCGGCGCGGCCGCCCCAGCGCGCGGCCGCCATGCCGGCCACCATGATCAGCACCAGGTAGCCCAGTGCGCTGGCCGTGCCCAGGGTGCCGGCCTGCTGATAGCTCAGACCCAGCGCGGCGCGCATGAAGGGAAGAATGAAGCCATAAGCCAGCCGCGCAAACACCACGACCACCATGATCACCAGCGCCCCGGCGGCAATCATTGCCCAGCCGCGGCGGCTGATGCCGTCATTGCTGTTCATGATGGCGGATCGTGTGCCGGCCTGTTCAGGCGCCATGCCGTTGCTCCCATTGCTCCCATTGCTCCCTTTGTTTCTGGTGCCCCGGGCCTGGCCTGGCAGTGCGGTGGAAGTATGGCGGGGCAAGCGGTGAGGACCGCGGCCCTGCGGGCCGTGGCGGTATGGGTGGCTGCATGCAGCTGTCTCCATGATGTCGTTTTTATGCCGGCCATTATAGGAGAGGTCGGCAGGGGAGGTTGGCAGTCGCCGTTTCAGCGCTGGCGCATGGGCACGACAGCGCATGAGAGACATGTGCTGCCAGCCGGTTTGCGCCCGTCGCGCCATGGCTTTTTCCTGCGGCGCACCATGTTGATACAGCGTGGACGCTGCCAAACTCTTCGGGTAGAATCGAGCGGTTTTGGCATGACAGGCAACATTTTGTTATCCATCTCGGTGCGTCGAAGCAAGGATATTTTCTCCAGCGCCGGCCAGTTTCGCGTTAACTACCCAGCTACCATGAAAAAACTACTAGCATTTCTCGCGCTTGCGGGTATTGCCCAGATCGCCGCAGCCGCGGACGCGAAAGGCAGTACGACAACGGCAGAAAACAAGGTTGCAAACTGTATCGGTTGCCACGGCATTCCAGGCTACAAGGCATCGTTCCCCGAGGTGTACCAGGTGCCCATGCTGGGCGGCCAGTCGGCAAAGTACATCGAGAATGCGCTCAACGCGTACAAGAAAGGCGAGCGCAAGCATCCCACCATGCGCGGCATCGCCGCCAGCCTGTCGGACCAGGACATCGCCGACGTCGCTGCCTATTACGCGCAGCAGAAATAAGGGAGCCACGATGAAATCATTTGCCATATCCTCCTTCATCGCGTTGTCCGTGCTGTCGCTGTCGGCGCATGCAGCCGGCGACATCTCCGCCGGCAAGGCTGCCACCGAGAAGTACAACTGCGCCTCCTGCCACGGCAAGGACTACAACACGCCGATCGACCCCGGTTATCCGAAGCTGGCTGGCCAGCACCGCGATTACCTCGAGCATGCGCTGGTGGCTTACCAGCGCGGCGCCGATGGCGCCAACGGCCGCGGCAATGCGATCATGGCGGCCCAGGCCAAGCCATTGTCGCGCCAGGACATCACCAATATCGCGGCATACCTGAACAGCCTGCCGGGCTCGCTGGTGCTGCGAAAGTAACAAGCACTGCCTGCATCACAGATGAAACAAGGCCACCGCAAGGTGGCTTTTTTATTCATGGTGCGTCGTCGGCACGTCTTGAAAAGCAGAGCGCTCTAGCGTCCCGCGCGTTGCCGCACGCATTCCAGGTAAGCGGCGCCATCCGGCGGCAGGCCGTTGCGCTGGGAATTCCAGATCATCTGCCCCAGGCACTCCATGATTTCATGATGCGCCTCATGCTCCGAACCCAGGCGCTGGGTCAGCGCGCGCGCCGCTTCGCGTATGCCTGGCGGCTGGTCGACGGAAATCTGCTCCGCAATCGACAGGTGCATGGACAGGTGCAGGAAGGGATTGGCCTGCCCGCGCTCGACGCCGTAGTCGGACGCGAGGGCCTGTTCCAGGTCGCCCAGGTCGCCGGCGTATTCCGGATGCTGGACGATCCAGTCGCGGGCGACGGCCTCCAGCGGCGTAAGGATTTCCCTGGCGCCGTCCTTGCGGTAAGCCTCGCAAAAGAACCGGCGGACATCGTGCTGCGAAGGATTGAACATGGGTTTGCCTGTAGTGGTCAGCGGTTGAAGGTCAGCGCGAATCAGACAGCCTTGTCGGGACGCGGTGTCTTCATCTTGTACTCGCACAGGTCGGCGATCATGCAGTTCCAGCATTGCGGATTGCGCGCCATGCAGGTGTAGCGGCCGTGCAGGATCAGCCAGTGATGGGCGTCCATCCGGAATTCGGGCGGCACGAACTTCATCAGCTTCTTCTCGACTTCGTCCACATTCTTGCCTGGGGCGATGCCTGTGCGGTTGGATACCCGGAATATATGGGTGTCCACCGCGATTGCAATCTCGCCGAAGGCCGTGTTGAGAATGACGTTCGCGGTCTTGCGGCCCACGCCCGGCAATGCCTCCAGCGCTTCGCGGTTGCGCGGCACTTCGCCGCCGTGGAGTTCGACCAGCATGCGGCAGGTCTCGATCACGTTCTTCGCCTTGTTGCGGTACAGGCCGATGGTTTGGATGTAGGGGATCAGTCCATCCACGCCGAGCGCATGGATCTGCGCCGGCGTATTCGCAACGGGAAACAGCTTGCGCATCGCCTTGTTGACCGATACATCGGTCGCCTGCGCCGACAGGATCACCGCAATCAGCAATTCAAACGGCGTGGTGTACTCCAGCTCGGTGGTGGGATGCGGATTTGCACGCTGGAAGCGGCTGAAAATTGCATGGCGCTTCAGATTGTTCATGCCTTGCTCCGCGCGGCCATCTCTTCCTTCTTGATGCGGGCCCGCTCGATGGCTGCCGCGATGATGGCCTTCTTGCGTTGCTGCTCGGCCTGTTCATCCGGCGTGGCGGCGGATTGCGCTTCCACCTCGCGCAGCTTGGCGGCGGCCTTGGCGGCCAGCCGCGCATCGTTTTCCTCGCGTTCCCGTTGCAGGCGCTCGCCGCGCGCCGCATAACGCGTCCGCGCCGCATCGGCGTCCGGCTGCGACCAGGCATCCCAGCCGGTGCGGCCGGGCGTGACCTCGACCATGGCGATGCAGTCGACCGGGCAGGGCGGCACGCACAGGTCGCAGCCGGTGCATAGCTGCGGCAATACGGTGTGCATCTGCTTGGCCGCGCCGACGATGGCGTCGACCGGGCAGGCCTGTATGCAGAGAGTGCAGCCTATGCACAGGGATTCATCGATCACGGCGACCGGGCGAGGACGTTCGTTCCCATTGACCGGGTTCAGCGGGATGACAGGCTTGCCCAGCAGCGTGGCCAGCCGCGCGACGCCCTGCGCGCCACCCGGCGGACACTGGTTGTAAAGCGCTTCGCCATTGGCAATGGCAACCGCATAGGCGCGGCAGTCCGGATAGCCGCATTTGGTGCACTGGGTTTGCGGCAGCAGGTCTTCGAGCTGGTCCGCGAGCATGCTTGCTGAGGGATTCATGGTGTGTGTTTCGGGCATCCCGCCATTATCCCGGACAACATCGGCTGCCACAAATGAAAAAGCCGCCCGGTGTAAAGCGGGCGGCCTGGTCGGGCAAACCTTGTTCAGGCGTGCGCGCGGATGAAGTCAGCGATCTTGGGAGCAACCATCTCGCGCCAGCGGCGGCCAGAGAAAATGCCGTAATGGCCGCATTTCGGCGCCACGAAGTGCTGCTTCTTCCCGGCCGGAATGCTGCTGCACAGATCATGCGCCGCTTCGGTCTGGCCCGAGCCCGAAATATCGTCGAGCTCGCCTTCGATCGTGAACAGCGCAACCGACTCGATGTCCTGCGGACGAACCAGCTTGCCCTCGACTTCCCACACGCCGCGCGGCAGGCAGTGGTCCTGGAAAACCGTCTTGATGGTTTCGAGGTAATACTCCGCCGGCATGTCGAGCACGGCATTGTATTCATCGTAGAACTTGCGGTGCTCCTCGGCCGAATCATGGTCGCCGGCGCGCAGATGCATGTAGAAGTCCCAGTGGCTTTGCGCATGACGCTGCGGGTTCATTGCAACGAAGCCGGCATGCTGCAGGAAGCCGGGATAGACCTTGCGGCCGAACGCCGGGTAAGTGGGCGGCACCGAATAGATCACATTGTTCTCGAACCAGGAGAACGGCTTTTCGGTTGCCAGGTTGTTGACCTCGGTCGGGGAGCGGCGCGGATCGATCGGACCGCCCATCATGGTCATGGTCTTTGGCAGGCTGGGGTCATTGGCCGTAGCCATCAGGGCAATGGCGGCCAGTACCGGCACCGTAGGCTGGCAGACCGAAATCACATGCACTTTTGGCCCCAGCGTGCGGATGAAGTCCTGCACGTAATAGATATAGTCGTGCAGGTGGAACGGGCCTTCCGATACCGGCACCATGCGCGCATCGGTCCAGTCGGTGATATAGACGTCATGCTGCTTCACCAGCTCGCGCACGGTTTCGCGCAGCAGCGTGGAGTGATGGCCGGACAGGGGCGCGACCAACAATACTGTCGGCTGCTCCACAGCGCCACCGGCCGGGAAATCCTTCTTGAAACGCAGCAGCCGGCAGAACGGCTTGTTGACCGCGACCTGTTCCAGGATCGGCACTTCCTTGCCGTTCACTACCGTGGTGGTAATGCCGAAGGGCGGCTTTTCATAATCCTTGCCGAGCCGGTACATCAGTTCGTAGCCAGCTGCTATCCGCTGCGAGAACGGGGTATGCGCGAGTGGCGACACCGGATTGCTGAACAGTTTGGATGTCGCTTCAGCCCACTGAACCAGCGGATTGAGCAGGGTGCGGTTTATTTCATGGAATTGATAAAGCATGGTGTCCCTTTCCGGCGCTACTAGACGATGTTTACTTCGTCTATTTCCTAGGCGCATCATAACCAATAACCCGGCTAGTATGTAATATATTTCGCCTGCTTCTAATATGGCGGCAATTGGCTGCATTGCATTGGCAATATGTAACCAATGCACCAGTTACGTTTAGGATTCACTATCCTGAGTGCATCGTAATCAATTTAACTGGCATCCTTAGGTTCGTTGGCGCACGTCCGTTCGCAAATTTTCGACACCACGCTGTGCGTTTAACGACTAGTCATAAGATAATTCCAACTGTCCGTCATTTGTTGATGCACTACAAAACGCCATCGTTTGCCGTCGTAAAAAAGAAACACCCCACGCATGGCGTGGGGTGTCGCATGTGAAACGCAGTTTTCGTCGAGAAGCTGGTCAGTCGAATACCGGTGTTTCGACGCCCAGGATTTTATGCAGCTTCGGCGATGTCGTCGTGTACTGCATGTGAATTTTCTTTTCCGGGAAGATGTAGGGCGCAGCAGCAAATGCCGCCAGGGCCGCTTCATGGAAGCCGGACAGGATCAGCTTCTTCTTGCCCGGATAGGTATTAAT
>Ga0308161_1004490_pt1 | contig 12734 bp, 12 predicted proteins | sample PhyFR2_FD_201034 | JGI IMG/M metagenome (GOLD analysis project Ga0308161, IMG submission 201034) | Phyllosphere microbial communities from UC Gill Tract Community Farm, Albany, California, United States - DLSLF.R2 | ecosystem: Host-associated > Plants > Phyllosphere > Unclassified | place: USA...
CGTGTCTGTTCGCAGCTAACCGGCGAATGTAAAAACTGACTAAGCATGTAGTGCCGACGGTGTAGTAATTTCGGACGCGGGTTCAACTCCCGCCAGCTCCACCACATTATGTACCGGATACGTCCGGGAAAGTCCTGAAAGCCCGCTTGGAACCAGCCTCGCGGGCTTTTTTACGTCTGTAGTAGTCCGTAGAGATCCAGCCAAATCCAGCGATAATTGGTATACGTATTGGTATACGGTAAGATGTATGCCAATAACGTATACCAATTCACGCAGGAATGCTCCGCATGGCAAGGACTACGCGCCCTCTCACCAACACTGAAGTTCTTCGATCCAAAGCCACAGATAAAGATTTGACTCTACATGATGGTGATGGGCTTTTCATGGTTGTGAAAATTACCGGAAAGAAGCTTTGGCGCTTTCGCTATCAAAGGCCAGCGACAAAGCAGCGTACCATGATGGGCCTCGGTGCCTTCCCTGCCCTTTCACTAGCAGATGCAAGGCGCCTGCGCGCTGATTACCTCTCCTTACTCGCTAACGGCATTGACCCACAGACACAGGCTGAACAAGTCTCAGAACAGCAGCAGATCGCGTTAGACAGTATTTTTTCAACCGTGGCCGCTAACTGGTTTATTTTGAAACAGTCTAGCGTTACACAGGATTACGCTAAGGATATCTGGCGTTCTCTTGAGAAAGATGTTTTCCCTGCCATAGGCGAGATTCCCGTGCAGGAGATTAAAGCTCGCAAGCTTGTAGAGGCACTGGAACCGATTAAGGCTCGTGGTGCTCTTGAAACTGTTCGCCGGCTGGTACAGCGCATTAACGAAATTATGATTTATGCAGTTAATACCGGGCTGATTGATGCAAATCCTGCTTCTGGTGTTGGTATGGCGTTTGAGAAGCCTAAAAAGCAGAATATGCCAACGCTGCGACCTGAAGAGTTACCAAATCTGATGCGTACGTTAGTAATGTCTAATTTATCTGTTCCGACTCGCTGCCTGATCGAATGGCAGCTCCTGACCCTAGTACGGCCATCTGAAGCTTCTGGTGCCCGGTGGGAAGAGATTGACCTTAATGCAAAGCTTTGGACGATTCCAGCTGAACGGATGAAGGCAAAACGTGAGCACGTTGTTCCTTTATCACTTCAGGCGTTGGAGATTTTGGACGTGATGAAGCCAGTCAGTGCTCATCGTGAATATGTATTCCCTAGCAGGAATAACCCTAAACAACCGATGAATAGTCAAACAGCTAATGCTGCGTTAAAGAGAATTGGCTACGGTGGAAAGCTTGTTGCTCATGGAATGCGTTCTATTGCAAGTACTGCTTTAAACGAAGCTGGTTTTAACGCTGATGTTATAGAGGCTGCACTAGCTCATACCGATAAAAATGAGGTGCGTAAAGCATATAATCGTTCAACATACCTTATCAAACGCGTTGAGTTGATGGCTTGGTGGGGTAAGTTTGTTAACGAATAATCAAATTAAATCATTGATAAATAATAAATTTATTTTATAAGAAAAATCCTAGTAAAAACATTCAAGATCATATAATTTATAGATTGTTTACCAAAAAAGACCGAATAAGTTCTCTAAATTGAACCAAGAAGGGTTTATGGATAACGATCTTCCTGAAGAATGCTATCAAGCAATTCAATCTCTTATAAGGGCAACCCCAACAGTATTAGTTGGTTCAGGTTTCTCATGTGGTTATAACCTTCCAGGAATGAGCGAGCTTGGAAGTCATCTAATTAAAACCATTCCTGATTATCTTACGAATGATAGTATTAGGAAAACATGGGAAACTTCCTTAGAAAGGATAAGAGATAATTTGGAGAATGGATTAAATACTATATCTTTAGGGAGTGATGGCAGAAATGAAATCATTGACGGCTTAAGAAAGGAAACAGCGAGATTAATTTTAGAAAGAACAAAAATAGCTGAAGAAATTATACAATCTCAATCATCTCATCAATCACTACCCTTACCTAGATTATTAAGGAAATTATTTCATGGTGCTCCACAAAATGCTGAAAGCATTGCAGTTATAACAACAAACTACGATACATTAGTTGAACTTTTTTGTGACATTGCATCTCTTCCTATAGATACAGGATTTAGCGGCTACAGGTACAGAAAACCTAGGAAAGAAAATCTTTTTTTAACCCAGTACGAACTGAGCTATGTTATAGATGGACGAAAAAGAATAAAAAAACATCAACCATCTTTAACTGTAAGAATTTATAAACCACATGGTTCAATTACGTGGAACAAAACTGAAAATGGTCCAGTAGAAGTAACAAATGATACAAGCTGCATAGATAAAGCAATAGTTATCCCTGGGCCATCAAAATATGAAGATGCTTTAACAAACACTCTATTCGATAGTATACGAACAGAGATGAATGCGGTACTAAGTAAAACAAACTCTTTACTATGCCTTGGCTTTGGTTTTAACGATGTGCATTTGCAAGGGGTTATAAAAAACCGTTTGCGTGATGGAATGCCCACGTTAATTCTGACTCGAGGCCTTACTCCGAGCATAGAATCGTTAATACGTGATCACAAGCATATTATAGCCATCTCGAAAAAGGATGATGGGTCAGAATGTTACTTTAACGGAGAAAAGTACTATTCTAAAAAATCCTTATGGGAGTTAGACCCATTTCTTATTGAATTCATTGAATAAGGCGTAACTATGAGCATCTTTAGTTTTAATGAAGACTATTCAATTGGTGAGGTTCGTAGCGTAGAAAGCTCTCGCCTAACAATTAGAGTAACTGATAGTCAAAAATTGCAAAAAGCACGAGTAGGTAGACTGGTTGCAATTCAAGCCTTAGGCGATGAATGGATCATAGGTATGATTGAAAAGGTTTGGAGAAAACCTATAGAATTGACGGAAATAGTAAATGAGGATGAATTCGAAGATGATGAAATCGTCCCTATTGAAGAAAATGGTATATCTATTAGTCTAGTTGGTACTTATCGTAGTAGAGATGGAAAGAATCATAATGTTTTTTCAAGAGCTATATTCTGCCTTCCAGAAATAAATAGGCCCGTATTCCCTATTGAAGATAAATTCTTAGAAGATTTTATGGGAATAATTAGTGCATCAGCTAAAAATCAGAGTTACGCGCCATTGAAACTTGGTACGTATACGCTCGATGGTAAAGCTAATGCATTCATAGACGGCAATAAACTTTTCCAGCGTCACGCCGCTTTATTAGGTAGCACTGGATCTGGCAAGTCTTTTACAGTTGCTTCAATACTTGAGCAAGCTGCCAAATTGAAAGATTCGAACATTATCGTTTTTGATTTACATGGCGAATACTCAACAATGAACTTCGCTAAGAAATTTAAGATAGCAGGACCTAATGAGAACAACGAAGGTCTTAATGAAATAATTTACTTACCATTCTGGTTACTTAACTTTGATGAGATGCAATCAATTTTCGTCGATCGGTCTGGCGAGAACGCACCTAACCAAGCAATTGCATTAATGGATTCAATAATTGAAACTAAAAAGAATGCTTTAGCTAAACTTGAAAAAAATGAACTTTATGATGGTTTTACTGTAGACACGCCTATACCTTTTAACATTAATGAGCTTCTTGATTCTTTAGAAAACAAAAATAATGATGAAAAAGAGACAGGAGATTTTTATGCTACTGGAGCAAAAAAAGGACAACCTAAAACAGAAAAAGGTCCCTTGCACGGTAAACTCTCACGGTTTTTAATTAGGTTAAAAACTAAAATAAACGATCGCCGGTATGCATTTATGTACAAAGCACCACCGACATATGATGAATACTCCTCACTGTTTCAAATTGCCGAAAAACTATTAGGCTTTGGCGAAAAAAATGACAGTATCAATAGCGGGATAAAAATAATTGATTTTTCTGAAGTTCCGTCAGACATATTACCGGTAGTGATTAGTCTAGTTGCTAGAATTGTATATCAAATACAATTCTGGACTGACCCAGGTGAAAACAGTGATATGCGACACCCGGTAGTAATGGTGTGCGACGAAGCCCATCTTTATCTCCCTAACCACTCATCCTTGGTTGGGCCAATGGAAAAAAGAGCTTTGGAAAACTTTGAGAAGATCGCTAAAGAAGGAAGAAAATATGGGGTAGGTTTATTTGTCGTAAGTCAAAGACCATCAGATGTAAGTACAACCATCTTAAGTCAATGCAGCAATATAATAAGCATGCGGCTATCCAATAAAACCGATCAATCCGTTGTTAAACAACTATTGCCCGAAAGCCTTGAAAGCCTGATGGAAGTATTGCCTACGCTTGATGTAGGTGAAGCAGTTGTAGTAGGAGATGCAACCTTATTGCCTACTAGAATTAAAATGGATAAGCCACAACATGAGCCAAGGAGCGCCACCGTACCATTTTGGGAACGATGGTCGGCAGCAAACGGAAAAGTAGATTTGAATCAGGCTGTAGAAAATTTACGAATGCAGTCTAGAGTAAAAAAATAATGTTGGCCTAAGGAAAGATCTGTAACTAAGCGGCGTTGCGCGCGCTCGTAGCCCCGCCACGCCTGCGCACTTCATGTAGCGGTTTTCATGCGCCTGCATGAGTAGCTCCGCGCCGCGCCGCAGCTGGTCTTTCCCGCCGTTCCGTGGTGCCTTAGACTCATGCGTTTTCATGCAGCATAGACATGCACGCTCACTTCGGTGATTAGCGGACACAAAAAAGCCCGGCGTGTAGCCGGGTATCAGTCAGGTGTTATCTCTCTGGCTCAGAAAATTTTGCGCTTGCGCCTGTCGGTTCTGGCCCCTCTGAACGGGTAAGCGCCGGTCAGGCTGATGACGTCATCCCGGAATTTCAACGGCAGTTTTTTATGAGTCCACTCTTCAATGAGGTTCACTGCAAATTTTCGATACAGCGTATCTGCATCGTTTGCACCTTCGATAACGCCCGGCGCATAGACTGAGCCATTCCGCTCAAACTGGCTGTACTTCATCCTGAGCAGACTGCCAAGTTCAACACCATGGACGATAAAAAATTCATCAATGAGCGTGTCGATACGCTCGTCCATGATGCCCTCGTGGCAGAACACGTAGGCATTGGCTTTGCGTCCGGTGGCGTCGGTCAGAGCAGGTAACTGCTTTTCTTTTTCGGCAATCAACCCAGCAAGGTCTGATGCCGTTTCCTGCTGCTCCAGATATTCTGCGCGCAGCGCTTTCATTTCCGGCGTGACGGTGCCGCCGTTCTGCTCAAGCAGTTCACGAAAGCGCGCCCGGTTGTCCTGGCTTGCCTGCTCCGTTTCGGTTTTGCTCTGCCGCAACGCGCTGATGGTGTCTTCAGCTGCGGCTTCTGCCTGCTTTGCTTCCAGCCAGGCCAGCATTTTACCCTGGAGGTCCTGGACGCGGGGTTGCCAGCCAGCAGGAAGACTCTTTACCAGCGCGGTTGTATGGCTGATAACGTCGGCTTCGGGCAGCTTCAGGAGCCACCCCGCATCCTGCAGCGGTTTCTGGCTTTTTGCTACGAGCGAGCCAACGAGTTCAGCGATTGCCTTCATCTCTTCTTCTGTCATGTTCTGCTGTGTCATGCTGTTTTTCCTCTCTGTCAGGGCTGTGCGTGGCGGTCTTTGCGGGCGCTTGCTGAACCATAGCGGCCAAGCGTCTGCGGCTGGCGAACCGGTACGTCATTCTGCTGTTCCGGCTCTGCGACCTTGGGCCTGTGCGGCTTCATGATGATTTTCTCGACGCTCTCCAGCGCGGTGAACGTGCAGGAGCAGTCGAGGTTCTGGCACTGGTACCAGGTACGCTTTACGGAGGGCGCTTCATAAGCGCTGGTGCGGGTGTAGGCTACCTGACCACATTCGGGACATTTCAGGGCCATCTCGTTTCCTGTCGGCTGGTTTCAGTAAGTCAATTGTGCCAGGTCTGGCACAGCAGCTTCTACCGCAGGGCGTTGTATGACGAACCAGACAAAAGCTTTACTTTTGGCGAGCCAGGAAAAGGTCTCACTGAAGGCTGATATCAGATTTCAATTTTATATAAATCCTTCACTATTCTTCACCAGGGATAAAATAAGAGTAAATACAGTAGATTAAGGGGTGAAGAGTGAAAAAGTAATCCTTCACCCTCTGTTCACCATTGTTCATCAGAAGGATTTTGGCTTGGCTCACCTTTTAGAATGAGTAGTTTTTAAAATCCGACCGAAGCAAACTTAAAGTTATTGGATAAAACCTTACTATCCCTCTTTAGTAATATTTAGTACTGTTCACGTACACCTATGGTTTATGTGGTTTTTGTGCAATCGGTCAGACAGATTTCTGTTGTTGTCACCGGCAAAAATATTCGCAAAATAAAGAGCTACCCGATGCCGTACACACCTGTGCGGCGCATAACGGATACAAAAGAGGTAGCTCATGCACACGACTTCAAACGCTCATTCATCGGCCCCGGCGGCCCCTGCCATGCCGGTATCATTCCCGGTCCAGGAGCGCTTTATGCGCCTGCCGGAAGTGATCCACGTCTGCGGCCTGTCCCGCTCAACCATTTATGACCTCATCAGCCGCAGTGCTTTTCCGGCGCAGGTATCGCTTGGCGGCAAAAACGTCGCGTGGCTTGCCAGCGAGGTCAGCGCCTGGATGAATGCACGCATCGCCGCACGCGGTCAGGAACGTGCAGCATGATCTTCACCAATTGTTGAGATTTTCCGCCATGCTGCATTTTCCTGTGTTCCCCGGCTTGCGCGCCGGGGCCATTCCCTGGTACAGTCTTTCTGCTGTCGCAAAATCGGCAGCCGGGATTGGCGTCCTGAATACAACGTTGGCGACACCAGACGCGCCTCGCGTCTTTTTTTGTGTCTGTGCCCTGATGCACCCATTTTTCGGGCGACGGTTCTGTATCTGTCGTACCTACCGCGTAATGGTGGCTCAGGCGGGGGCTTCTCACGAAGCGCCGGTTTCCAATGTTGCCGGTTACGCCAACCCCGTCTGGGCTACCACCAGTGAAATTGGCGTTTCCGGTGGTGGCTGTAAGCTACTAACATTGGAGACTGCCCTCATGGCTACGGTCCTTAATTCCCCCTACCCCCAGTTTGTTTTCGTCTTTGCCGCCGTGCGCCGTACCGAGCGCCAGCAGCGTATCCACATGCTCCGCACTATTGCCTCTGACGAACGCGCCGCCCGCCTGATGCTGGCCCGCGATTACGTACTGTCCCTTGCCGCCCGCCTGCCGGTCCGGGAGGTGCTCGCATGACTCACGCCACCATTTCCCACGCCGACCTGTTACGCCTTGAGCACCTTCGCAACGCCGGGCGCTTTATAAGTGACATGACCCTGCTTCAGGAGTGCCACGAGCAGCCACCGGCCACACAGCAGGCGCAGCTGAACTCGCTGATTTTCCTCATCACCGAGCAGCTGGACGGAGTGGTAAGCCGCTGTCAGGACGGCTGGATGAACGGGGAGGTTAAGCCATGAGCACACGTACCCTTTCCCCCGACTTGCGGTCCGCGCTGTCCCGCCGCGCGGTGGCCTGCGCCTGGCTGACCGTCTGCCGCGAACAGAAGCGCTATCCCGGCCTGACGCTGGCGCGTCTGGAGCACGCCATTGAAACCGAGTTAGAGGGCTTCTACCTGCGCCAGCACGGACGCCAGCGCGGTCAGGAAATTGCCTGCGCGCTGCTCGACGACCTGCTGGTCGCCGGGCCGCTCAAGTCGGCCCCGTGCCTGAGCTTTCTGGGACAGGTGGTGATGGATGAACTCTGCGGGCGTCTCAAAGACGCGCCGGTGCTGCACTGAGGGAGAAAAGAACAATGAAAATGACAGTATCAGACGCGGCAAAAGCCGCGCGGGGCCATTGGCCCCGCATCCTGCCCGCGCTGGGCGTAAAGGTGGTAAAGAACCGCCATACCTCCTGCCCGGTATGCGGCGGAACCGACCGCTTCCGCTTTGACGACCAGGAGGGACGCGGCACGTGGATTTGTAATCAGTGCGGTGCCGGCGACGGCATGGACCTGGTGAAAAAGGCACTCTCACTGAGCCTGACCGAAGCCGCCGCGCGGGTAAACGGCCTGACCGGCAGCCTGCCGCCGGTGGACAGCATGCCTGCCGCCAGCCCGGGCGAAGATAACGAAGCCGCACGCGCCGCCGCCGTGAAGCAGGCGCGGCAGCTGGTCAGCACTGCGCAGCAGTCAACCGGCAACGCCTACCTGTCCCGCAAAGGCTTGCCTGATCAACCCTGCCTGACGCTGGCGAAGCCGCAGAAAGTCGCGCTCACGGCCTATCGTGCCGGTGATTTGCTCGTTCCCCTGCACGATACGGGCGGACAGCTGGTGAACGTGCAGCTGATTAACGTTGCGGGTGAGAAGCGCACGCTGAAGGGCGGCCAGGTAAAAGGTGCGTGCCACATTCTCAGCACCGGCAAACCGGCAGAGCGCATCTGGCTGACGGAGGGCTACGCCACCGGCCTGACGGTGCACAACCTGACCGGGGATGAGGTGTGGATTGCCCTGTCGTCCGTCAACCTCCTTTCTCTGGCTGGCCTTGCCCGTGAAAAGCACGCCGCGCTGCCGCTGCTGATTGCCGCCGACCGCGACCTTAACGGCGACGGCCAGGCGAAAGCAAAGCAGGCAGCCGAAGCCAGCCGCGCAGCCGTAGCCCTGCCGCCGGTGTTCGGCGACTGGAATGACGTCTTCATGCAGCACGGTGAGGAAAGCACCCGGCGGGCGCTGGCCGAAGCCGCCATGCCGCCCGCCGCCAGTCCGTTCGACGTGATGAGCGAGGCGGAATTTTCAGCCATGAGCGCCAGCGAAAAGGCGGAGCGTGTGGCGGAGCACTACCGCAGCGCGCTGGCCGTGGACGCTAGCGGGGAAATTCTGTCCCGTTACCGCTCCGGCGCGTGGAAGGTGATTTCCGGGAAGCAGTTTGAGCGCGACGTGGCGAAGCTGTTCCAGCGCCTGCGCGCACCGTTTTCGGCGGGCAAGATTTCGGGCGTGGTGGACACGCTGAAGCTGATGCTGCCGCAGCAGGCTGACCCGGCGCGCCGCCTGATTGGCTTCCGTAACGGCGTGCTGGACACCCGCACCGGCGGCTTCAGCCCGCACAGTAAAGACTTCTGGCTGCGCACTGTCAGCGAGGTGGACTACACGAAGCCCGTTCAGGGCGAAACGCTGGCGGACCATGCGCCGCACTTCTGGCAGTGGCTCGACCGCGCCGCCGGACGTGACCCGGCCAAACGCGACATCATTCTGGCCGCGCTGTTTATGGTGCTGGCGAACCGCTACGACTGGCAGCTGTTTCTGGAGGTCACCGGTCCCGGCGGCAGCGGCAAGAGCATCATGGCGGAAATCGCCACCATGCTGGCCGGAACGGACAACACCACTTCAGCAACTATCGAAACGCTGGAGTCGTCGCGCGAACGTGCGGCGGTGATTGGGTATTCGCTGATTATCCTGCCCGACCAGGAAAAGTGGAGCGGAGACGGCGCGGGCATCAAGGCGATTACCGGCGGCGATGCGGTATCCGTTGACCCGAAGTATCGCGACGCCTACTCAACCCACATTCCGGCGGTGATTCTGGCGGTGAACAACAACCCGATGCGCTTCACCGACCGCAGCGGGGGCGTGTCGCGCCGCCGGGTGATTCTGCACTTCCCGGAAATCATCCCGGCAGACGAGCGTGACCCGCAGCTGAAGGAAAAAATCAGCGGTGAGCTGGCCGTTATCGTGCGCCAGCTGATGCAGCAGTTCAGCCAGCCACAGCAGGCCCGGTCGCTGCTTCAGTCGCAGCAGAACTCCGACGAGGCCATGCGCATCAAGCGCGATGCAGATCCGATGGTGGACTTCTGCGGCTACCTGTTCACGACACCGGAGCCAAATGCGCTTTACATGGGGAATGCCAGTATCAGGCCGCTTCAGCCCAGGCGTTATCTCTACCATGCCTATCTGGCCTATATGGAGGCCAACGGCTACAAGAATCCGCTCAGCATGAAGATGTTTGGCCTGTCGCTAGAAAGCATTATGCGTGAATACGGACAGCACTACATGAAGCGGCGCACAAAGCTGGGGGTTCAGACCAACCTTGACCTGACGGAAGAAAGCAGCGCCGACTGGCTGCCGAAGTGCGACGCCCCTGCAGCAGCGTGACTATCTAAACCGGCGAAAGCCGGTTTTATATACATGAACTTCACCGGTGATGAATGATATCCTTCACCCTACATTTATCTGTCATCAGATAAGTTATTGATATTAATAAATAAAAATCGCAAGTGAACAGTGTGAACTATTTTTTCAAAAATCTTTTTTGATGCAAATAGCTTTTGACCATCCAATTACTTTTGAATTTTGTTTCATTATCGTTTGGGTGTCTTACAACGTAAGAGTTATGACTTAAAACTACTAACTCAACTTAACCTTTTTTGTAAAATTTATATTTCAGACAGTTCTAAAGGTCAAATTTATAGTAATTTTATTAAGTGATAGCAAAAAAATATTTTAATATAAATTCACTATCATTCAATTTTAAGAAAAAGCTAGTGATATTAAAAATTAAGACTGTATTATATCTAAAGCTACTACACTTGGCATTTTAATTAACCATAAGACATAAAATATCAGCATAGACATGCTAATACAACCTTAAGGAATAATCCTGGTAATGTCGCCAGTTACAGTACATCCAATTTCTTCGCAAAGCCTTTTTAGCTGAATTCCTACTCTATTACGCAATACAGTTAAATATGCATCAATTAAAGTGTTATCGTTTGATAATTCATTCATGAATTCCCTATTAGCTCTTTGAATACTGTTAATTATTTCCTTTAACCTCTTATCAGAATCAATTTCACGCAATTCCCTTTGAATCATCCTCCTAACTTGATCTACTGAGGCAATGACAAGAACTGGATTTTCAATTGAAAAATCCTGAAAATAGGCGCCTTTTGTTGAAATATAGTCAACAATATTTTGAGCAATTTTTCGATTGCTAGTTTGCCTATAGATAAGAGGAAGTGGACTTTTATGAGTTCTTAACAGCAATGATATAGTTTCCTCGTGGTTTTTCTTCCATTCAAAAAGCAACTCAGATTTATAATCAACCCCTTGGTTTTTATCAACTAAAGTATGGCAATTGGCGCAAAGCCAAATTCCGTTTTCGATACCTTCAATATTAACACTCGAATTAGAAGTATATCTTGCAGCACCATTCTTCTCACCATAAATATGGGCAGCCTCTCCTTTTTTATTTTTTAAATTAGTATCCTCATGAGAGGGACCAATCGTTAACGTATTACAACATGGGTTACTACAAATATATGCTGCTCTATAAGCTATCATTTCAGCAATTTTAGATTTAAATGCCATGAAGTTTTTCCTATTTAAAATGATTAGTATAAAGTTTTTTCAAACAAAGCCTATTGTTAGTTAACTCGCTAATTATAAGATGGAATTAACCTTTAGACTCAGAGTATTAACGATTATTAAACCTATCAGCAATGGCTCTCATAGAGGCAACATAGTTTTCTAGGCCACCATAATGTGCAATCATTCGTAATGAATTTCTCCTTTCAGCCATCTCAACATCACGGTCAGTTATACCACACCAACCACAAAGTTTACTTTCGGCAATTAATGGCTCATGGCACTGTTTACATTGATAGCTTACCGGTTCTATTCTTCCTCCGATAAATTGGTGAGATTTGAGGTTTTTAGATAAAAGAAAAGGTGTCGTGGTAATTTTCCCTATTACCATTTCAAAATATCCACATTTAGCTTTTTTAGCTAAATTCCGTATTTTTTGTTTCAATTGTTCATCTGATTTATGACCGACTATAATCGCAGTTATACAATTAATAGGTACAGGTAGAAGCATTAACCAGTCATTAATTTTTGTGAGTGCACTTTCCTCAACAATAACTCGTCTTTCTTGCTCATAACTCCAACAGGTTTGTTTGGTCAAGTACGCTGCATGTCTTATATAAGATTGCAGCCAATAAACATAGCGAGGCTTACCAATGTGGAATGCTCTAGCCAGAGTATCTTCAATTGCATCATCTGGTAAATCTCTATACTCAACATCTGCAATTGATGTGTATTCATCGAAACCAATATCCTTTATATATTTCTCAAACTTTTCTTCATTAATTTCTATAACAAAACCAGATGAATTTCCTCCATAATGTGCCCACATGGGAGGAATGACAGGACTTTTAGTAAAACAAGTAGCGGGTTGCTTTGTTACCATACCGATCATTTCATTATAAAATGCTAACTCTGCGGAAGTGCGATTGAAATCGATAGTGAGAAAAAACTCATAGGGATCATTATATTGCTCTAATGGAGAAAACTTTATACCTATATTTTTTTCATCCATCATTAGCTTATCGGCCACATCAGCGCCCATAAATTTATATAAGTTTGTCATCAGCTGTTCCCTTTGCTTGAGGAGATCTATGATTGAGATAGTAAGACAAATCCTATACGTGTATTTACATAAAATCCACGATATCTAAATCTTATGCAGTGTATGAGACAAAGTTTTTGTGGCATCCACTAATGGGCTTATAGGCGTAATTGGTATACGTATAGGTATATCGCCAAAAATTGAATCAAAAATTAATCAATAAAAACATGATATTAAAACATTAAATCAGACTCCGCCAGCCCACCAAAATTCTTGGTTGATGGTTACCAGAACCATCATCGAAGTCCTAAGAGCCCGCAAGGTGAAAACTTTGCGGGCTTTTTTGTGTCCATAGCAGTCCACTGAGAGTGGC